>JAEEGL017268873.1_pt1 | contig 11367 bp, 7 predicted proteins | sample 9134231 | NCBI WGS metagenome assembly JAEEGL01 (sample SAMN16246548, study PRJNA631951) | gut metagenome | biome: gut microbiome; feature: rumen; material: fiber-attached | host: Bos | place: Iran: Karaj | collected 2018-10
TGCCATGCTGTTGGCTGGCGGACAGGGCAGCCGTCTCGGAGTTTTGACATCAAAAGTGGCAAAGCCTGCAGTTGCGTTTGGTGGAAAATATCGTATTATCGACTTTCCTCTTTCGAGCTGCATCAATTCCGGCGTTGATACGGTCGGGGTACTTACACAGTATCAGCCGCTTCGTCTGAATACTCACATCGGAATCGGTATTCCGTGGGATCTGGACCGTAATATCGGTGGTGTCAGTGTGCTTCCGCCTTACGAAAAGAGCGAAAACAGTGAATGGTACACGGGTACTGCAAACGCTATTTACCAGAACATCGAGTATATGGAGAGCTTCAATCCCGAGTATGTTCTCATACTTTCGGGAGACCATATCTACAAGATGGACTATGAGGTAATGCTTGATTTCCACAAGGCGAACAAGGCCGATGTAACGATCGCGGTCATGCCTGTTCCCATGGAGGAGGCGAGCCGTTTCGGAATCATGATCGCCGATGAAAACAAGCGCATTACCGATTTTGAAGAGAAGCCTGCTCATCCGAGAAGTAATCTCGCGAGCATGGGTATCTACATCTTCACATGGAAGACTCTTAAGGCTGCATTTACTGCACTTAAGGATCAGCCTAACCTTGACTTCGGAAAGCATGTTATCCCCTACTGTCACGAGAAGGGCAAACTTCTTTATGCGTACGAATTCAACGGATACTGGAAGGACGTAGGAACGCTCAGCTCTTATTGGGAAGCAAATATGGAGCTCATCGATATCGTTCCCGAGTTCAACCTTTACGAAGAGTACTGGAAGATCTACACGAAGTCGGAGATTCAGCCGCCTCAGTATTTCTCCAGGGAGAGCAAGGTTGATAAGAGTATTATCGGAGAAGGTTCCGAAATCTACGGAGAAGTTTATAATTCAGTCATCGGCTGCGGAGTCATGATCGGAAAGGGTACGGTAGTAAGGGATTCGATAATCATGAACCAGACGCAGATCGGGGACGGATGCGAGCTGTATAAAGCTATAGTTGCTGAAGATACCGTCATCGGCAACAATGTAAAGCTTGGAATCGGCGAGGAGGCAGAAAACGATACTGCACCTCATATTTATAACCACGGCCTTGTCACTGTCGGAGAAAAGAGTATCATTCCTGACGGAGTTACCGTCGGAAAGAACACTGTAATATTCGGCGAGACCACAGCGGCTGATTACCAGAACGGGAATCTGCCCAGCGGAAAATCTTTGATTAAGGTAGGTGATTAACATATGAGAGCAATCGGAATTATTTTAGCCGGCGGCAGCAATCATCGTATGGATGTGCTCTCCCAGAAGAGAGCGGTCTGCGCAATGCCGATCGCGGGCAGTTACAGAAGCATCGATTTTACTTTAAGCAACATGTCCAACTCCCATATTCAGAAGGTTGCGGTACTTACCCAGTACAATGCCGGAAGCCTCAATGAACACCTTAATTCATCAAAGTGGTGGGATTTCGGACGTAAACAGGGTGGCCTGTATGTCCTTACACCTGCGGTTACCGCAGATAACAGCAACTGGTATCGCGGAACGGCGGATGCGATATATCAGAACCTGAGCTTCCTTAAGAAAAGCCATGAGCCGTATGTGGTTATCGCAAACGGTGACTGTGTTTACAAGATGGATTTCAACAAGGTTCTGGAGTACCATATCGACAAGAAAGCGGATATAACCGTTGTCTGTGCGGATGTTCCTCCGGGATCGGCCATTGAGAGATACGGAACCATTACCTTGGGTGAAGATAACCGTATCGAAGAATTTGAAGAAAAGCCTCTTCAGGCTAAATCAAATATCGTATCCTGTGGTGTATATGTTATCCGCCGCCGTCAGCTCATTGAGATGATCGAAAAGAGCGCACTTGAGGACAGATACGATTTTGTAAGGGATATCCTTATCAGATACAAGGATATCAAGCGTATCTACGGATACAAGACTACGGAATACTGGAGAAACATTGCGGCTGTTTCGGATTATTTCAACACCAATATGGATTTCCTGAAGAAAGAAGTCAGAGACTACTTCTTCCGTACACATCCCGATATTTATTCAAAGGTTGACGATCTTCCTCCGGCTAAGTACAATCCGGGTGCATCGATCAGCAACAGCCTGGTATCGAGCGGATGTATCGTGAACGGTGTCATCGAAGATTCCGTTATATTCAAAAAGAGTTACATCGGAAATAATACGACCATAAAGAATTCGATAATTCTCAATGACGTATATATCGCCGATAATGTAACGATCGAAAATTGCATTATTGAAAGTCACAGCACTATCAAGGCCGGTTCCTATTACAAGGGCGACAACGGAGTTAAGATCGTTGTTGAGAGGAACGAAAGGTACACTATCTAGAAAATTTTTGCTTAATAATCGTTGACCGGCCGTTCGTCTGGAAACAGACTTACGGTCGGCTAATGATTTTAGCGGGTTTTATTACCTGCAAATATAAAATAGGATTAGGAGAGTACTAAAAAAATGGAGATTACGGATGTAAGAGTTCGCAAGACTACAAAAGAGGGCAAGATGAGAGCAATCGTCTCCATCACCCTTGATGAGGAGTTTGTAATTCACGATATCAAAGTGATAGAAGGCGAACGAGGCTTATTCATCGCAATGCCCAGCAAGAAGTCGGCAGACGGCGAATATCGCGATATCGCACATCCGATTAATTCAGCAACGAGGGAGAAAATACAGAAAATAATCCTTGATGCTTATGACAAAGCAGAGGATGAGTAAGGCAGCAGTTCGAAACTGAAAGAGTCGTAAAGCGATCCCGCCGGGGAAGCACATTATCCCGCAGGCGTGGGTACAACAATTGAATAAGGCAATGAAGAATGGGCGCATGGGCCGGTATCGCAGATGATATCGGGGATGCGCTTTTTTTCTTCTGTACTTAATGCAGGGATTTCGATATAATCGTAGAAGGGTATTCTGTGAATTAACTTAGTAACGTAATTTACGGTTTAAGTATGGGTTCGCTACGGCTCCGCCGTCACTTAGATAAAAATATATAGTAAAAAAAGAGGCATAAATATGTACATAATTGCGGGCCTGGGGAATCCGGGCAAGGAATATGAGAATACGAGGCACAACGCAGGCTTCAATGTGATCGACAAGATCGCCGATAAGGCCGGTATAAGCGTCAGCGAGAAGAAACATAAAGGCCTTATAGGAAAAGGCGTGTTTGCGGGAGAAAAGGTCGTTCTATTAAAGCCCCAGACATATATGAACCTGAGCGGTGAAAGCATCAGAGCTGCAATCGATTATTATAAGCTGGATGCCACAAGCGAACTGATCGTAATATCCGATGATATCGATCTCGATGTTGGCCAGCTGCGGATCAGACCAAAGGGAAGCGCAGGCGGCCATAACGGACTGAAAAACATAATCCAGAATCTCGGGACCGAAGAGTTCATAAGAATAAGAATCGGTGTCGGTGCAAAGAGAGCAGGCGGAGATCTGGTTTCACATGTGCTGGGAAAGATCGATAAGAGCGATCAGGAAATATTTGAGGAAGTTCTTGAAAATGCGGTGCACGCGATAGAGACCATAATGAGCGAAGGCACCGAAACCGCGATGAACAGATTTAACACAAAGAAGAAAAAGTAGGTTTTTATGAAAGCAATGTTCGCGCCTTTAGAGGAACTCTCGGATTTTCAGAGTATCAAAGAAGCGCTAAAGAAAAAAAAGAATAAAGAGATCATCTCACTGACAGGATGCGTTGATGCCCAGAAGCTGCATCTGTGCCGGGCGCTGTCGGAGAATAGCCGAATCACGCTCATTGTCACCTACGATGAGCTTAAGGCGCGTGAGCTGTACGAGGAATATCTGTTTTATGATCCACAGACATGTTTTTTTCCGGCTAAGGATCTGATCTTTTTTCAGGCGGATATTCACGGCAATGAGCTGACCAGGGAGCGGGTTATAACCATGAGGCGTCTCTATGAGGGAGAGCCGGTAACAATCGTGACGACCTTTGCAGCGCTTATGAATCCCGTGGCGGTACGAGATCAGGAGACTTCAATCCTTGATTACTCCGTGGGGGATGATCTTAATATCAAAGAATTCTCACGAAAGCTCGTAAGCCTTGGATATGAAAAGCTTCCGCAGGTTGAGGGACCGGGACAGTTTTCCGTCAGGGGAGATATTGTGGATGTCTTTGATCTTACCGAGGATAATCCTTATCGTATAGAACTCTGGGGAGATACCATAGATTCCATACGCTTATTTGATGTGCTTACGCAGCGATCTATGGAAAATCTTGACAAAGTTTCCGTCTACCCTGCGACTGAGCTGATCCTTTCCGATGATGAACTGCGTGAGGGCATAGAGAGGATATGTGCAGAGGGGGCAAAGCAGGAGGAAAAATTCAGAAAGGTTTTCAAGACTGAGGAAGCGGCAAGAATTGCAAAGAATATGAAGCAGCTTCGGGAAGAAGTGCTGGAGCTTTCGATAGGAGTCAATCTTGAAAGCTATATCAGATATTTCTATGAGGGAAATGAAAATGCCAGGATCCTTTCTCTCCCGGCGTGGATCTCTGAGATGACGGGAAAAGAGGCATTCGTTTTCCTCGAGGAGCCCCAGAGGCTTAAGGAGCAGGGGGATGCAATCTGGTATGAGTTTACGGAGAGCTTCAAACACAGGCTTGAGCTTGGTTACTGCCTGCCGGGACAGCTTGATATATTGTGCAGCGGAGCGGAGATAGCATCAGCGATAAGCGAATGCAATGCCGTGTCTATGTCCACATTAAGCACGGGACTAGGTTATTTTTCAGCATCGCACAAGTACGATATCGGAGCCAGAAACATAGCTTCATATAACGGAAGCTTTGATGCACTTTCAAAGGACCTTACGGGATATCGCAAGAAGAAATATCAGGTCCTTCTGCTCTCACCTTCAAGAACGAGGGCAAAAAGGCTTGCCGAGGAAATCCGGAATATGGATATCCCGGCAGCTTATTCGGAGGATCCTGACAGGGATATCGTCGAGGGGGAAGTACTTGTAAAATACGGAAGAATATCAAAGGGATTTGAGTATCCGCAGATAAGATTTGTCATACTTGCGGAGACGGACATATTCGGAGCGGAGAGAAAGAAAAAGCGCAGAAAGAGCACGGGACTTTCGGGACAGAGGATCAGTTCGCTGGAGGATCTTAAGCCCGGTGATTATGTTGTACACGAGATATACGGTCTCGGAATATACAAGGGAATAGAAAAGGTGGAGGCCGAAAAGGTCGTTCGCGATTATATCCGTCTCGAATACCGCGACGGAGGGGTGCTCTATGTCCTTGCAACAGAGCTTGACGAGATTCAGAAATATGCGTCGGCGGATGCGGAGAAGGTGCCCAAGATAAACAAACTCGGCACTAAGGAGTGGGAGAAGACAAAGACCAAGGTGCGCGAATCCGTTGAGGGAATCGCTCAGGATCTAGTTGAACTCTATGCGAAGCGTCAGCAGACGGAAGGATTTGTATACGGTAAGGATACTGTCTGGCAGCAGGAGTTTGAGGAACTGTTTCCCTATGAGGAGACTGAGGACCAGAAGGCTGCCATCGCCGATACCAAGGCGGACATGGAGAGCAACCGCATAATGGACAGGCTTATCTGCGGAGATGTAGGCTTCGGTAAGACTGAGATTGCGATAAGGGCTGCTTTCAAGGCGGTTCAGGAGAACAAACAGGTCGCATATCTTGTGCCGACCACGATACTTGCCCAGCAGCATTACAACACCTTTGTACAGAGAATGAAAGATTTCCCAGTGAGGGTGGAACTGTTAAGCCGTTTCAGGACTGCGGGGGAGATAAAAAAGGTTATAGAAGACCTGAAAAAAGGTCAGGTTGATATTGTCATAGGAACCCACAGACTGCTTTCTTCCGATGTTATGTATAAGGATCTGGGACTTCTTATAATCGACGAGGAGCAAAGGTTCGGTGTTACCCATAAGGAAAAGATCAAGAAGCTCAGGGAAAATGTAGATGTTCTCACTCTTTCGGCTACACCCATTCCGAGAACACTTCATATGAGCCTTGTCGGGATAAGGGACATGAGCCTTCTTACTGAGGCTCCGAATGACAGGCTACCGATACAGACTTTTGTATGCGAGTATGATGCGGAGCTTGTCCGCGAGGCCATTACCCGTGAGCTTGCCCGCGGTGGACAGGTTTACTATGTTTTCAACAGGGTTAATCAGATAGCGGAGGTTGCATCTAAGCTGCAGGAGATGATCCCTGATGCAAACATCGCCTATGCTCACGGACAGATGCCGGAGAGAGAGCTTGAATCCATAATGGTTGACTTCGTAGGCGGCGATATTGATGTGCTTGTATCCACCACGATCATAGAGACGGGAATGGATATTTCAAATGTAAATACGCTGATTATCCAGGATTCCGACCGCTTCGGTCTTTCACAGCTCTATCAGCTCCGGGGCCGTGTCGGTAGATCGAACCGTGTGGCATACGCATTTCTTATGTACAGCAGGAGCAAGATACTTACCGAGGTTGCAGAAAAGCGCCTTGAGGCCATCAGGGAATTCACGGATCTCGGAAGCGGTTTTAAGATCGCTATGAGGGATCTTGAGATAAGAGGTGCGGGTAATCTTCTCGGAAAGAGTCAGCACGGGCATATGGAGGCAGTGGGCTACGAGCTGTACTGCAAGATGCTCGGCGAGGCGGTATCGCGCATGAAGGGCATTCAGGTCAGGGAAGATTTTGCCACTGTCATCAACCTCGATGTCAACGCATATATCCCTTCGGAATATATTTTCAATGAAGAGCAGAAGCTCGATATGTATAAGAGAATAGCTGGGATCACGACTGAAAAGGAAAAGGAAGAGATAAAGGACGAGCTTATCGACAGATTCGGAAACGTTCCGCTTTCTGCCGAAAACCTTCTGAGAATATCCCTTATCCGTGCAAGAGCACACGAGCTCTATATGACAGAGGTAAGGAGCGGAGAAGGACAGCTCACATTTGTATTCAAACCCGATGCAAAGCTCGATGGCGCAAAGATCCCGGATGTCATGCTTAATGTAGGGAAAAACCTCAAGTTTTCGCAGTACGGAAAGCCAAGCTTCATTTATAAGTATGAAAAGGAGATCCTTGCAGAAAAAGAAGAGGCCCAGATACTGAGCCTCACTGAAGAATTACTGAATGAAATGAACATACTGTTACTGAAGGAATGATGAAGCAGGAGAAAAGGATCACTCCGCTCCTTCGGGGGCGTCGATGAGTTCGGGCTCCGGAAGGGGAAGGTGATTCCGCGCAGTCCAGACAATGAGTCTTGCGAGCTCGTCGGCGGTCTCGGGTATGTCTTCGGTAAGAGGAACAATTAAATCTTCTTTTGAAACGGCTGTGCTGCTTTCACTTTCGGAATCCGTATCCGGAATGGAAGAGGCACCGCCGTTTTTGTATACACGGGAGCCGTAGGTGAGCATGGTCTGGGACACATTGTTTCTTGTTATGATATCCTCGGCACCGAGCTCAATTGAAACTATCGTATGTCTTCCCTTATCGCCGTTTACGGAAACGGCACTGACAAGGCAGCTGCCGGCCTTATTGGTGGTTCCGGTCTTTAGGCCTACGCACCCGCTCATGTTGTAGAGCATGGGGTTGGTATTGTATACGGAGCGGTCAAGAGAGGGGAGATATTTTCCCGTCGATGAGGTAATGTCCGTAACCTGCGGATATGTTGAGAGCAGGTAACATACCAGCTTAAACATATCGTTTGCGGTTATCTGATTCTGGACCTTTCCCTGAAATGCAGCTTCGGTGTAAACGGGAAGTCCGTTGCAGGTATAGAATTTTGTTCCCTCCGAAAGACCGATAGCAGCAGCCTTGTCATTCATTCTTTTTACAAAGGCTTTTTCACTTCCCGCAACTGTCTCGGCCAGAGTGAGTGTTAGCTCATTGTTTGAAGGAAGGAGCATTCCGTATAAAAGCTCTTCTACGGTCACGGTAGTTCCCGTTTCTATGACAAAGGCACGGTCGATGGAATGTGAAAGCTTTTCGACATTTTCGGAGGTAACCGCAACAGTTTCGAGAGAGATCTCGCCGCGGCTTATCGCATCCATAGCTACAATATAGCTCATAAGCTTTGTTGTGCTGGCCATAGCTACGGACTTGTCGGGACAGTATGCGTAATAAATCTCGCCGTTTGTGGCATCGCCCACGAGAACAGCATTTGTTCCGAGAAAATAACCCGTCTTTTCCATTTCACGGGGATCGATCGAAAGGGGTGAAGAGGTATCGATATTCAGAACCCCGTTCTCATATCTTGCATCTACATCGAGGATCAGCAGGAGATCGGAGATATACATAAAAGCATCATAATATCCTGCAGCTTCATTTTTGTAGATGAAGGTGTAGTAGTGCCTAGTTGCCCCGTCCATGTAAAAATAATTGCGCCTTCTTACATACTCCTCAGAATCGGGATCACGGGTAAGCTGCTCAAAACGGGCACCTTCATAGCCGGTTTTAGTGTAGGTACCGCCCTTTGTAAAGCGGATACCGTCCTTTTCGATAAGAAGGTCAAAGGCAGCAGATGTACCTGAAAGCGCCACAGCCATATCGCGAAGGGATACATAGGTATTGTTGTCATAGTACATGTCAATGTATTTCACATTATATAAACCATCACTGCCGTCAACTCGGATGGTCAGATTGCGCTGGTATTCGTAATCGTAATCATCGGCATACGCCGGAAGAAATGAACTGAAGATAAATATAACGGATATAAGTATGGAGAGAAGAGCTTTCGATAAATAAGAGAGCTCCTTTTTATTCTTAAAACGATTTATAAAAGTGTACATTTAGACCTCTGGTATACTTGTTTTTTTGTTTTTGCCGGAGCTTTTATGGATTATTTCTTAGTGTAAACCACGGGATAATCATAAAGCATTTTCAGTACGGTATCGGTGCCGGGAATTGCCTCTCCCAGCGATTTCTCAAAAATGTCTTCGCCGCTTCCCGTAAACATCAGGTATTCATCCTTGACGAAGTAAATCTCACAGATCGATTTTCCGCCGACTAATCGTTTGACGGTATTGTCCTTTGCTTCGTATGTTCCGTTAATATTGTACATTTCTTTGAGCGAATCAAGCGGAGGAAGAAGAATGGGACCTTTTTTTTCAAGGTATTCCGAGGCGCTCATAGAAAGGGCTTCCTCGATGAGCTCGTCGATTGACTTTCCGACACTTTCAGTATCGGTTCCGGCGCTTTCAAGACGCTTTTCGAGAAAGCTTCGCAGACCGGAAACTGCAAGAGCATTTGCGGCGGCCTTGGCCTCGGAATAACCGGATTCATCTATGCTTTCATTGAATTTTCCGTCGTCCGTAAAGGTGAGAGTTACCTTTAATGTTACCGGAGTATCATCAAAGCTGACATTTGCTGCGATGGACGGATCGGAGAACCAGGCGTTCATCTCTTCCATAACATATCCGCGAAGATCTATCTCACGCTCCCATGAACCGATATAGCTTCTGTCTTTTGCGAAGAAATATTTATATGCGAGAAGTCCTCCGCCGGTCAGGATTATCAGGAGGAGAAATATTACCATGAATACAAGGAATTTGTTGGTTTTCATACAGTATCTGCTTTCTGAATTGTTGAGAATGAGTTAAATTGCCGTGGATCTTGAGGTAACGGTTTCCAAGGCTCACATCCTAAATCTTACCACAAACAGCCGAATAAATACAGATTTTTGGTTATTTCATACAAAAATGGAAACGTTTTTTGTGAGAATAGTTTCTTGCTATTGTATTTGACATTCTATATAATGGAAACTGTAAAGAACAAAATCGTTTCCAACAAACCGTTTCAGAAAGGAAGTCAATATGAATAAACGCAGCAGCCAGCAGGAACATATACTTGAAGGAACCATACGTGTTTTCAACCGCAAGGGAATGAAGTTCACAATGGATGATCTTGCACGTGAGCTTTCCATGAGCAAGAAGACTATCTACGTTTCATACAAGGACAAGCAGGGACTTTTCTTCGACATGGTCGATTACCTTTTCGACAATATCAGCGATAAGAAAAGAGAAGTTGTAAATGACAGCAGGCTGACAACGCTACAGAAGGTAAAGAAGATCCTCGGTGTTATGCCGGAAAGCTATTCAGAGATAGACTTCAGACAGCTCTATATGCTGAGGGACAAATATCCCGATCTCTACAGAAGGGTTGAGGAAAGACTTGAGACAGGATGGGATGAGACGATTGCTCTTATAGAGCAGGGAATAAAGGAGGGAGTTATCAGGGATATCCCGATCTTCCTTGTAAAGACCATGCTCGAGGCTTCGCTTGAACAGTTCTTCGCAAGGGACGTACTTGTAAAGAACAGACTGAGCTACAATGAGGCACTTGAAAATGTTGTAGAGATAATCGTTGACGGGATTGCGGTAAGATAAAAAAGCACCGAAGATGACTTAAAAAGCGTTATTGAGAGTGCAAAGACACAGAGAGGATAAACATGGAAAGATCAAAAGTAATATTCGGAAACGAGATGTCTTCCGGAGTATACAAAAAAGCGGTTCGTTCAAAAAACAAATACATCAAAAAGTACGGTGATGATTCAAATGCGGATTATCAGGTAAAGATAGAAAAAAACAAGTATATCGGAGATCAGCTCGGCGTAAATAATGTGCTTGTGGGTGATCTTTCTCAGAATGCCCATTATGTAAAGGAAGATGATCTTCCCGGGCTTTCATGGGATACCGAAAAGGGAATCATAGTCGGAAACATCCGAATGGGCTTCGGTCATTACCGCATCTCCATGGCGATCGCTTCCGCGGCCAAGTATCTCGGCTATACTCCCTACTGGATGGATCTAAACTCATATAAGGAAACCACCTGCACTAAGGTCATCGGAGCACAGAACGAACTTTATTCGCTTGGTTCAAGGCTCTCAAAGAATCCTATCTTCAACAAGCTGGTCTGGGAGCCTGTAAACTATGAAGGCTTCAGAGCTCTTTCATATAATGCTGCCGATCAGAAAAACGCTGAACTCATGGCACCGGTATATAAAAATGTGCCCAAGGAGATTCCGGTTGTAGGTACGCATGTATGGCCGGCACAGGCGGCGATCCATGCGGGAATGGAGCATGTTGTCAATGCCATTCCGGATAACTGGCCGATGGCACTTCATTTTGCGGAGGGCGCGGTTCACACGATCCAGTGCAGAAACGCATATCAGGGTTACAGGATCTTAAACGGAATGATGAAAAAGAAAGTCTGCAGCCCGATGCCCGAAGGCAGTCTTGTTTATACCGGACATTATATCGACCATGAACTTGTGTCAAATATCGAGAAGGACTGTGCTGCGAGAATAAAAAGACAGGCTGAAGGAAAGCCA
>JAEEGL017340436.1_pt1 | contig 11367 bp, 10 predicted proteins | sample 9134231 | NCBI WGS metagenome assembly JAEEGL01 (sample SAMN16246548, study PRJNA631951) | gut metagenome | biome: gut microbiome; feature: rumen; material: fiber-attached | host: Bos | place: Iran: Karaj | collected 2018-10
GACAAGCCGGTCAAAGTGTACAGCCTGAATGTCATCATCTCGGTGGGCTATCGCGTCAAGTCGATGCGAGGAACGCAGTTCCGTATTTGGGCAACAAATGTTCTTCGCGAATATCTCTTGCGCGGCTATGCTGTAAATGCTCGTCTGAGCCAGCTCGAAGACAAGGTTGACCGGCGGTTTGCCAAGACAGAGGCGGACATCGCCGAGCTCAAGGACAAGGTCGATTTCTTCGTGCAGACCAAGGAGCCACCGCTCCAAGAGATTTTCTATCAGGGTAAGTTCTGGGACGCGAAGTCGCTGTTGATCAAGTTCATCCGCCGGGCGAAGAAGGAATTGATCGTCATCGACGCCTATCCCGGCGTCGCGACACTCGACATGCTCGCGAAGCGCGGACGCGGCGTGAAGATCGAACTCGTGACGCACTCCAACGGCGAACTTGCTGAGTCGGACTTCGAGGCGTTCGGCGAGCAATGCGGCAAGTTCACGAAGACCATCTGCGGCATCTGCCACGACCGCTTCATCATCGTCGACCAGAAGGAAATCTTCTGGACTGGCGCGTCGCTCAAGGACGCGGGCCGCCTCACCTTCGCCGCCGCGCAGATGGGCGCGGAAGTCATACCCGGGCTTCTCGAATCTATCCGCAGAGCGACCACGGAACAGCGGGAATACGGCAAAGGCATTCGCAATAGGGCAAAAAACCGGTAGGAAGCCGACCGGAAATCTGGTACCATAGATTGCGAAAGGAATTTCAGAATGCCCGCCAGCGAGAACCAGATTGTCGTCTATCAGCCGAACGAGACCGTCCGGCTGGATGTGCGGCTTGAGAATGAGACGGTGTGGCTGACACAAGAGCAGATTGCGAGTCTCTTTGGCACGAAACGACCGGCAATAACGAAGCATCTCGCAAACATATACAAAAGCGGCGAACTTGACCGCGTGGGCACATGTTCCATTTTGGAACACATGGGTAATGACGGAAAACAGAATTACCGCACAATGTTCTATAACCTTGACGCTATTCTGTCCGTAGGATATCGCGTCAACAGCCGCAATGCGACCTTGTTTCGCCGATGGGCTACCCAAGTCCTTAAAGCCTATCTACTCAAAGGCTATGCCATCAACGAGCGGCTGAATCAGCTTGAAGACAAAATGGATCGGCATGTTGCGAACCATGATGCCCGGCTAACCGCTCTTGAAGGCAAGATTGATTTCTTCGTCCAGACCAAAGAGCCGCCGCTTCAGGAGATCTTCTATCAGGGCAAGTTCTGGGACGCGAAGTCGCTCTTGATCAAGTTCATCCGCCGGGCGAAGAAGGAGCTAATCGTGATCGACGCCTATCCCGGCGTCGCGACGCTCGACATGCTGGCGAAGCGCGGAAAAGGAGTGGCGGCATGAAGAAGGCAAAGACAATGGCCATTGCGGTTACAGAAGGCTATGAATCGTGGATTCGTTCCATCAAGGAGCGAATCCAGCGGGCGCGCATCAAGGCGTCCATGCTCGTCAATTCCGAGCAGACTTTGCTGTATTGGGACATCGGGCATGACATTCTCGAAAAGCAGGACAGCGAGGGATGGGGGACCAAGGTCGTCGAGCGGATGTCGGCGGATTTGAAAGCGGCGTTCCCCGACATGACAGGCTGGTCGCCACGCAACTTGAAGTACATGCGGGCATTTGCGGATGCCTGGAGTCGGAAAGAAATTGTGCAAGCGCCGCTTGCACAATTGCCGTGGTATCATCACTTGGCCTTGCTTGAGTGCTTGAAGTCTCGCGGAGACCGCATTGCATACGCCGCTCTCGCGATTGAAAACGGATGGTCGCGCAACGTGATGGTGCATCAGATCGAACTTGGCGTTGCCGATCAGCACGGAACAGCGATAACCAATTTCAAGAACCTGATGCCGCCCTTTGATTCCGACATGGCGGAGCAGACGCTGAAAGGCGAGTACGATTTGGGCTTCCTTCCCGCTACGGCAAAGACAAAGGAAAACAAACTCAGGGCGATGCTCGTAGACAAGGTGGCGAAGTTCTTGGTCGAGCTTGGCGCGGGCTTCTCCTACGTCGGCAAAGGACTGGCAATCGAAGTTGGTGGTGACGAGTTTGAAATCGATCTCCTTTTCTACCATGTGGTGCTCCATCGCTACATCGTCATTGAACTGAAGACCGGCAAGTTCCATCCCAAAGACCTTGGCCAGCTCGGTTTCTACATGACGGCGGTGGATCGACAGGTCAAGTCGGAGATAGACGGCAAGACAATCGGCATATTGCTCTGCAAGTCTAGGAACGACATCGTGGCCGAATATTCGCTTGCCGACTTGAATAAGCCGATAGGCGTATCCACATATCGTCTCGGTCTGCCGCCGCTGGAACAACTTCAGGCGCATTTGCGGAAGCTTCTCACTGAAAGGGAGAAAGGCGAGCGGAAATGAGCAGTCTGTTATTCAAGGAAGTCGAGCAGGCCGTCGATTGGCCCAAGTTCCGCGAGGATGCGGTTGCGTTGCTGGAATCGTATGGAAGCAAGTACTACATCAAGGAGGACTTGCGGAGGGCCGTGTGACGGTAACCGCCAAGGCTTTCTCGATAGTTCGTATGAAAAAGGCAGCGGAAAAAATAGATAGGAAACCCATCGGAAATCTGGTACCATAAGCCAAGAAAGAAGAACCAGAATGACTGCCAGCGAGAACCAGATTGTCGTATACCAGCCGAACGAGGCCGTCCGGCAGGGCATTGTGTTCTACCTCGTAGGCTTGTCATCGAGGGGCTTCGGTAAGGTTCGCTTAGGATTCGACGAGATGAGTGCGGGCTATATGCAACGGATCAAGAGTGTGACGCTTGTATCCCTCGCCAAGGTGTGAGGGATTCGATGAAACCCGAAGATCAATCTCGCCTTGTGATAGACAAAAGGCTGCTGGCATCCGGTTGGGTGGTTCAGGATGTCCAGTCTCTGAATCTGTCGGTATCTCTCGGAATTGCTGTCCGGGAATTTCCGACGAGTACCGGCCCCGTCGACTACGCGTTGTTCGTGGATGGCGTTCCGGTCGGCGTTGTCGAGGCGAAGAAATCCGGAGAAGGGGAAAACATCACGACGGTTGAGGAGCAGTCCTCCCGCTACGCGAACAGCGCTTTCAAATGGGTCAAGGGTGCACACCGTATCCGGTTTGCCTACGAAGCCACGGATAGGCTGACGCGGTTCACCGACTACGACGACGTCAAGTATCGCTCGCGGACGGTGTTCTCCTTTCATCGTCCCGAGACGCTGGCGGCGATCCTGCGGCAACCCGACACGGTCCGGAACAACCTGAAGCATTTCCCCGCGTTCGATTCCACGGGCTTCCGCAAATGCCAGATTACAGCAATTGAAAACCTGGATAAGTCCTTCGCGGACAACCGCCCGAAGGCCCTGGTCCAGATGGCAACGGGCGCCGGCAAGACTTTTACCGCCATCACGGCGGCCTACCGGCTTCTGAAATACGGGCGGATGAACCGCATCCTTTTCCTCGTGGACACCAAAAGCCTCGGGGAACAGGCGGAGCGCGAGTTTTTGGCGTACCGGCCGACGGACGACAACCGCTCCTTCTCGCAAATCTACGGCGTCCACCGACTCAAGTCCTCCTACATTCCCGAAGGCGTCCAAATCTGCATCGGCACCATCCAGCGGATGTATTCCATCCTCCGGGGCGTGGAACTCGACGAATCCGCCGAGGAAATCTCCTTCAACGAAGTCGAGTCTGCGGATTCCCGGCCGCCGAAGGAGGTCGTGTATAACGCCAAAGTTCCGCCGGAGTTTTTCGACTGCATCATCGTCGACGAATGCCACCGCTCCATCTACAACGTCTGGAAGCAGGTGCTTGAGTATTTCGACTCCTTTGTTATCGGCTTGACCGCGACGCCCGACAAGCGGACTTTTGCGTTCTTCGACGAGAACGTCGTAAGCGAATATCCGCGCGAACAGGCAATCATAGACGGCGTGAATGTGGGCGAGGACGTGTTTCTGATAGAAACCGCCGTCGGCAAGAACACGACGCACATCATGAAGCAGATGATCGAGGTGCGTAGCCGCCTTTCACGCGAGAAACGCTGGAAGCAGCTCGACGAGGACGTCGACTACACGCCCTCGCAGCTCGACCGCGACGTCGTCAACCCGAGCCAGATACGCGCCGTCGTCCGCACCTTCCGGGACAACGTGTTCACGACGCTCTTCCCCCGCCGCAGGGAGGTGCCCAAGACGCTGGTGTTCGCCAAGACCGACAGCCATGCCGACGACATCGTCCAGATCGTCCGCGAGGAGTTCGGCGAGGGCAACGAGTTCTGCCGCAAGATCACCTACGCCGCGGAGAATCCCGAAAGCGTCCTGAGCTCCTTCCGCAACGACTACTATCCGCGCATCGCCGTCACCGTCGACATGATTGCCACCGGCACGGACGTCAAGCCCATCGAGTGCCTGCTCTTCATGCGCGACGTGCGGAGCCGGAACTATTTCGAGCAGATGAAGGGGCGCGGCACCCGCACGCTTTCCAAGGATGATCTCCAGAAGGTCTCCCCCTCCGCGACGGAGAACAAGGACCATTTCGTCATCGTCGACGCCGTCGGCGTCACGAAGTCCCGGAAGACCGACACCCGCACCCTGGAGCGCAAGCCGTCCGTCAGCATGAAGGAGCTGATGATGAACGTGGCCCTCGGCGACAGAAGCGAGGACACCCTGACCTCCCTTGCGAACCGCCTCGTCCGCCTGAACAGCCAGATGACGCCGGGCGAAAGAAGGGAGTTCGCCGAAAAGGCGGGCGAGGGCGCCGGACAGGTCGCGGAACGGCTTCTGGACGCCTTCGACGAGGATGTCGTTCTTGCCAAGGCGCGGGAGACATGCGCGGCCGAGACTCCCACCGACGCGCAGCTTGCCCAGGCCCGGACGGTGCTGGCGACGGAGGCCGTCGCGCCCTTCCAGAAGCCGGACGTGCGCGACTATGTCGAGAACGTGCGCCGCAGCCACGAGCAGATCATCGACAGCGTCAATCCCGACACGGTCCTGTTCGCCGGGTTCGACTCGCAGCAGGAGAAGAGCGCCGACCGCGTGATTTCCACGTTCCGCCAGTTCATCGAGGAGAACAAGGACGAAATCGTCGCGCTCCGCATTATCTACGACCAGCGTTACAAGGACCGCCCCATGGCCATCGAGGGGCTGAAGGGCCTCTACGAAAGGCTGAAGGGGAAGGGCGTCACCATCGAGCGCCTCTGGGACTGCTACGCCATCCGGAAGCCGGGGAAGGTGCGGCGCGGCACCGTGGCGCAGCTCGCCGACCTCGTCTCCATCATTCGCTTCGAGATGGGGTATGCGGACGATCTTGCGCCCTTCGCCGACCGCGTGAACTACAACTTCATGCAGTGGACGCTTCGCCGCAACGCGGGCGCCGTGCACTTCACCGACGAGCAGATGGAGTGGCTGCGCCTCGTCAAGGACCACATCGCCGTCTCCCTCAGCATCGAGCCGGCCGACCTCGACCTCAACCCCTTCGACCGCAAGGGTGGCCTCGGCCGCTTCTACGAGGTCTTCGGCGAGAACTATGCGGCGGTTCTCGCGGAACTGAACATCGAACTGGTGGCGTAGGCATGCGAAAGGGAAATCGCAGAAATCACATCGGAAAATCGCGGGATAAGTTTCGTTTCGCCGCTTTTGCGGTTTCGTCAGGAGGTTTGACATGAAGTATATGACTGTTGCGGAAGCAGCGAAAAAATGGGGGCTGACGCCGCGAAGCGTCCAGATTCACTGCGAAAAGGGAAACATTCCAGGCGTCAATTTGCTGGGGAAAGCCTGGCAGATACCCGCAGACGCCGAACGGCCTCGGCGCAAGCCGCGCGTCAAGGGACGGCCAACGAGCATTCTTGGAATTCTGAAGTCGGAGAAGCGTGGACGCATCGCCGGCGGTCTCTACCATCGGCTCCAGATCGACTTCACGTATAACACAAACCACATGGAGGGCAGCCGCCTTACCCATGAGCAGACGCGCTGGATATTCGAGACCCTGACGATCGGGAATCTGCCTGGCGATGTTCCGGTGGACGACATTGTGGAAACTGCGAACCATTTCCGTTGCATTGACATCGTGCTGGAGTCTTCCGGCGCGGCTTTGACGGAACGCTACATAAAAGGGCTGCATAATCAACTTAAAAGCGGCACGTCGGACAGCCGCAAGGAGTGGTTTGCCGTCGGCGACTACAAGCAGGTGGACAATGTCGTCGGCGTCATGGAGACCTGCCCCGTGAAGGATGTGCACCGCGAAATGGCGAAGTTGCTCGCATGGTGGAAAGGCGCGGAAAAGACCCTTGAGAACTTGCTCGACCTGCATGTGCGCTTTGAGCGGATACACCCCTTCCAGGATGGCAACGGTCGCGTCGGCAGGCTGATTCTCCTCAAGGAATGCCTCAAGTACGGCATCACGCCGTTTGTCATAGCGGAGAACTTCAAGCAGTTCTACTACCTGGGGCTTTCCGACTGGCGGCGCGGAAACAGAATGCGCCTTCTGGACACCTGCCGCACGGGGCAGGATGTCTTCGTCCTCGGCCTTCGTCAGTTTGGCCATGCGCGACTCGCAGAAAAGGCGGAGGCGAACATGGCGCAAGAGGAGAAGGGGCGGCAGGGGAAATGATGGTTTCAACGCAAAAGGCGCAGAGAGGTTTGACGCAAAGAGCGCAGAGGCTTTTGGCGGTTCCCCCTTCGCGTTGAAAACAGGGAGTTTGCAAAATGACTTTGAATGAACTGAGCAAGGTTGTTATCGATGCAGCGTTTGAGGTTCGCAGGACGGTTGGAATCGGCCTTCTGGAATCTGCATACGAAGCCGCCCTTACACAGGAATTGGCTTTGCGCGGCATTCAGGTGCAACGGCAGGTTCCCGTGTTCATGCAATACAAGGGCGCTGACATAGGCGAGGCGTACCGGATTGACATGCTGATCGACAATCGGCTAATTGTCGAATGCAAAGCTACAGAGGCGAACAAGCCGGTGTTTGCCGCACAATGCCTAACGTATCTCAGGGCCAAGGGGCTCAGCCTTGGACTTGTAATCAATTTCGGTTGTCCAATGCTAAGAACTGGCATCGAGCGCGTCGTCAACAATTTCAAGGAGGAGGAATGATTGTTTCAACGCAAAGAGCGCAAAGGTTCTTGGCGTGTCTTGGCGTCTCCCCACTTCGCGTTGCGAAACCTTCAACGCCAAGGGCGCAGAGAGGTTTGACGCAAAGAGCGCAGAGGCTCTTGGCGTGTCTTGGCGTCTCCAATCTTGGCGTTCGTCGCGTTGGGAAACCTTCAACGTCAAGGGCGCAGAGAGGTTTGACGCAAAGAGCGCAGAGGCTCTTGGCGTGTCTTGGCGTCTCCAATCTTGGCGTTCTTCGCGTTGGGAAACCTTCAACGTCAAAGGCGCAGAGGGTTCTGACGCAAAGGCCGCAGAGCGTCTTGGCGTGTCTTGGCGTCTCCCCACTTCGCGTTCTTTGCGTTGAAAACAGGGAGGAGGCATGAGATGAATAACGCGTGGAAACAGGTGCCGCTCTCAGAAGCAGTAGATATTTGCGATCACCTTCGCAAGCCTGTCAATCGCGGAGAACGGGCATTGCGTGTATCCAACAAAAAGCCATCGGAGCTGTATCCGTACTATGGTGCAACTGGACAGGTTGGCTTCATAGACGATTACATCACTGATGGCGAATATATTCTGCTCGGTGAGGATGGTGCTCCTTTCTTGGATGCCTATGCAACCAAGGCGTATATTATCTCTGGGAAGACTTGGGTAAACAATCATGCCCATGTGTTGAAATCAAAAACAGACAATCGTTTTTTGTGCTACTACTTGAATAGCATTAATTACAAAGGCTATGTGTCAGGCACAACTCGATTGAAACTTACGCAAGCTGAGATGAAGCGGATACCCGTTCCTATCCCGCCTATCTCCGAGCAAAAGCGCATCGTCGCCAAAATCGAGGAACTGTTTTCCGAGCTTGACAGCGGTGTCGAGACGCTGAAAAAGACGAAGCAACAGCTTGCCGTGTATCGCCAGGCGGTGCTGAAGGCGGCGTTTGAGGGACTGTTGACCAGTTCTGGTTCACGGATAATGGTTCGACTCGGAGACTACATTGATGTGCCCAGATATGGGACAGCGAAGAAATGCAGTCTCGAAACAGGCTATGGGGCAATCCCCGTTTATAGGATTCCAAATATCGAACATCAAAACGGTCGAATTAGCCACGATGATCTCAAATACGCGCAATTCACTGAAAGCGAACTCGCTGGAATCCGTCTCAAACAAGGTGACATCTTAGTCATCCGCTCTAATGGAAGTGCATCGCTTGTCGGTCGTGCCGCTATGGTCTCCGAAGCTGATACGAACGGAACGTTCGCCGGCTACTTGATGCGACTCCGAATTCGGGTACCAGACAAATTGCTGCCAAGATTCGTTTTGCTTTTTCTCCAATCTCATTCGGCGAGGGTTTATATCGAAAACAAGGCAAAATCGACAAGTGGAGTCCACAATATCAATTCGTCCGAAATCTCTGACATACAACTACCCCTCTTTGATGGCACAACGCAGCGAGCAATCATTGAAGCGGTAGAATCCCGCCTGGCCGTCTGTGACAGCATTGAGAAGACGGTCGATGCCGTATTGCAGCAAGCCGAAGCGATGCGGCAGAGCATTTTGAAAACGGCTTTTGAAGGAAACCTTTAAATGGAGAGAGTACCATGTCACTGATCATCACCGTGCATACCAACGAAGGAATTGTCATGTCTAGCGATAGTAGGACTACTTTTAACAAACAGGATTTTAGTCCATTGCCAGATGGGAAAGGGGCGATTATTACCAATCTGCAAGGGGTTCACTATTCCGATACCACTTACAAAACCTTTTTGGCGCCAAACAATGCGGGAATTTCTACATGTGGGGCGGCGGCGATTGCAGGAAAACCAGTTGCTGGGTACATAGAAGAGTTCTTGAATATTCATGTTACGAGGGAAACAAAAGTATCAGAAATGGCTCATAAAGTTTTAGAAGTGTTTAGGTCATTTGCGCCAGTGCCCGATATAACATTTCATGTTGCAGGATATGAACGCAATGAAGGCGTTGTTGATCAAAAGTTTTTTCGGGTATACATTGCCTCTAACAAAGTTGAAGAAATCGATGTGACTTCGCAAGGTGCTGCGTGGAATGGCGAGGCTGAAATTCTGTCTCGACTATTGAACCCTTACTGGGTGCAGGTTGTAGGAAAGGATGGAACGCCACGGTTTAAACAACAGAATCCACCAGCAATCTCTTGGAACTTTTTCTCGCTTCAAGATGCGGTTGACTTTTCCATGTATTCCATGAACACGACAATTGAAACGATGCGATTCCAAGTTAGATTGAAGACCGTAGGAAAACCTATAGATATATTGGCGATTAAACCTACTGGGGCATTCTGGATTCAACGAAAAGAATTGCACGCATGATGAGGTGGTGTCATGTCTGAACAATCCGCAACGATCGTGTCCAAAGTCTGGGGGATGTGCAATCCCCTCCGCGATGACGGCGTGTCCTATGGGGACTATCTGGAACAGCTCACCTACCTCATCTTCCTCAAGATGTCGGACGAGTATTCCCGGCCGCCCTACAGCAGGGACACGGGGATTCCGAAAGGCTTCGCCTGGTCGGACATGAACGCGCTCAAGGGCGCGGAACTTGAAGAGCAGTACAAGCGCACCCTCGAGACGCTTGCGACGAAGGGCGGCATCCTCGGGCAGATTTTCTCGCAGGCGAGCAACAAAATCGCCAACGCGGCCATCCTGTACCGCATCGTCCAGATGATCGACAAGGAGAAGTGGGTTTCCATGTCCTCTGACGTTAAGGGCGAAATCTACGAGGGGCTGCTCCAGAAGAACGCCGAGGACATCAAGAGCGGCGCGGGGCAGTACTTCACGCCGCGCCCCCTCATCCGCGCGATGGTGGAGTGCCTGCGGCCCGAGCCGATGAAGACCATTGCCGACCCGTGCTGCGGCTCGGGCGGCTTCTTCCTCGCCGCGCAGGAGTTTCTCGCCGACCCCCGGAACTACACGCTCGACAGGGCGCAGAAGGAGTTCCTCAAGAACGAGACCTTCCACGGGAACGAGCTCGTCAAGACCACCTTCAAGATGGCGTTGATGAACCTCTACCTCCACAACATCGGCGACATTTACGGCAACGTCCCCGTCACGCAGGGTGACTCGCTTCTGACCGACCCCGGCTACCGCGTGGACTACGTCCTCACCAATCCGCCCTTCGGCAAGAAGTCCTCGATCACGATGACCAACGAGGAAGGCGAGGAAGAGGAGGAGGAGCTTGTCTACAACCGGCAGGACTTCTGGACGACGAGCTCGAACAAGCAGCTCAACTTCGTTCAGCACATCAACACGATCCTGAAGGCGACGGGCAAGGCGGCCGTCGTCGTCCCCGACAACGTCCTCTTCGAGGGCGGCGCGGGCGAGACCGTGCGCCAGAAGCTCCTGTGGACGACCGACCTCCACACCATCCTCAGGCTGCCGACCGGCATCTTCTACAAGCCGGGCGTCAAGGCCAACGTCATCTTCTTCGACAAGAAGCCCGCGAGCCCGGAGCGCCAGACAAAGGAGGTCTGGATCTACGACTTCCGCACCAACATCCACTTCACCCTGAAGCAGAACCCGCTTGGCGACGGCGATTTGCGGGACTTCGTCTCCTGCTACAATCCCGCGAACCGCCACCAGCGCAGGGAGACCTGGTCGGAAACGAACCCAGACGGACGCTGGCGCCGGTTCGGCATCGACGAAATCCTCAAGCGGGACAAGACGAGCCTCGACATCTTCTGGATCAAGGACAAGTCCCTCGCCGACCTCGACAACCTCCCCGATCCCGAATCCCTCGCCGACGACATCATCGAGAACCTCCAAAGCGCCCTGGAGAGCTTCCAGGAACTGAAGAAGCAACTGACCCGCTGACGACGCCGCGCCCGCGGACTCGATTTCTCCGCGGACGGGGCGGAATCCCGAAAGGAGCCGAACCATGTCGTGGAAAGACAAAGTCGCCAAACTTTTGTTGGCGTTCTACAACACGATAGAACCAGCAACGGACCCGACTGTCATGTTTAAAAAATCATGGCAGAGCGTTGATGGCGGATCTGTGTTCTATGAACAGAAAACCCTTGTTGCGGCCATTGAATGTCTTTTGGAAGACAAGACGATTGGGGCCAACTATTCTCAGCATGCATTGTCTCAATTGATAGCGACTCGGCTGACAGCTGTTTTTGCAAAAGAGCCCGATCAAATCCGAACACGAATTGACGGCCTGTTAAGCGAGCTTTCCAAAAAAGCTCCCGAAACAATGAATGTTTTCATGAGCATTCA
>JAEEGL010568448.1_pt1 | contig 11366 bp, 9 predicted proteins | sample 9134231 | NCBI WGS metagenome assembly JAEEGL01 (sample SAMN16246548, study PRJNA631951) | gut metagenome | biome: gut microbiome; feature: rumen; material: fiber-attached | host: Bos | place: Iran: Karaj | collected 2018-10
AGTGTCCAGTGGACATGCGTAGTATTCCGCGATGTACATGATTGATGGTAATTCTTCGGAAACGCTTATTAGTACTGATCGTACCCGGATCTATTACTGGCCGCAAAACTTCTGGGGCGGCTCGTACAAGGAGAGCGAAGACCAGGATTTCCGCGGCAGCGGCAATACCAATTAGCCAATTTCTTCGTCATCCCCGACCTGATTGGGGATCTCGGAACCGAAAATGACCATTATTGGCGCCGACCCTGCTTTCAGAACCGGGGTCGGCGCCGTTTTTGGCTATTATTAGCGCTGGGAATCTATTCCGCGTAAAGAGATACCAGGTTGCGGATCACCGCGGCCGCCTTCTCAATGTTCTCTACGGTTACCCATTCGAACTTGCCGTGGAAGTTGAGGCCGCCGGCGAAGATGTTCGCAAAGGCCTCGGACGGGACCCGCTCTAATTTCGTGCGTTTCGGCATTTTCGGCAAGGACCCGATCATATATTTCGAGAAACCTAGGAATCCTTTCACCGCCCTTGTGGACGAGACTGTCGTATTTTCCGTCTTTTTCTATCCGGGTGAGGGAGAAAGCGGGACCCCGTCCATCCATACATTCGGAGAAGGCTGCAACCGTTCTTTCGCGAGCGGCGTCAAGATAGAGGAGGATGAGCCTGTCAGTTGGAACAGGACAGGCTTAAAGTGGGTGGTCGTCTATTTTGAAAAGAATGGCAAATGGACGAAAGACACGCTTTACGTCAATGTCGTGGAGGGCCTCACAGAGATCAGGCATGTGGACTGAATGGGAAGCTGCTGCTTCCGGCCGGCAATCCCAGTGGGCGTAGATTTGGGGGATTCGGGGAAAATCACTAAATTGCAAAGTTAAGTCAAGTATTTCCGATTATGAAAAGATTTCTCTGCCTTTCCCTCGCGGCATTGATGCTGTTCTGCCTATCCTGCAACAAAGACAAGCCTGTTCCGGGGCCCGATCCTGATCCTGATCCCGAACTCGATCCCGATCCGGAACAGGAGACAAAGCCCGCGGCAGGCCTGTTCGGCAGTTGTCTCCAAAAGACTGATGAAGAGATTCAGGACAAGTTGGATGAGCTCTGGAGTCACTATTTCAAAGGTGACAATAACAGCAAAGTATACTATGACAATGGGAGTGATGCCTACATCCTGGACGTTTCAGAGAACAGCGTCCTTTCCCGGGAGATGGGATACGGAATGATGATATGCGTGCAGACAGACCACAAGACAGAATTTGATAAACTATGGACTTTTTTAAAAAAGCGTATGTGGCGCAACGCAGGAGAATGGGACGGTTATTTTGCTTCAATCTGCACCACGAGCGGAATCGTCCAGAATAATTTACCCTGTCCGGAAGGTGAAATGTATATCACTGCATCACTGCTTCTTGCCTCCAGGCGTTGGAATGAGTACGGTTATATGGAATCGGCCCAATATATCCTCAAGCGGATGTGGGGTAACAGTCACACACTGTTCAACCCACACCATAATGTAATTACTTATATTCCGGCCGGCAATGAGGCGAACTTTTCCAGCCCCTCTTACGACCTGCCTGCATTTATCGAACTGTTTGCAAGGTGGTCCGAAACGAACAAGGATAAATGGGCTTCCGCATTATCGGCAACCCGTAACCACCTGTATAAAAGCTCGAATAAGAAATCTGGATTGTTCAGCGACCTTAACAACTTCGATGGTACACCGCATGGCGAGAGTTACTACACCAATGCAGAAAAGTATATGTACTCGGCTATGCTTTGCGCGATGAATATAGGGATGGATTATTATCTTTTCCGAGCTGACGACACGAGGCAGACCGAGATGGCCAAACGCATCATCGACTTTTTCGAGAATGACAATTATACCCACGCCCGGTTCAACTGGGATGGGAGCGGCCCTCAGGAAGTCTACACGCTGGGCGAGAAGGGATGCAATGCCGTCATCTGCTACGCGCTTGCACACCTGGACGGATACAAAGATGTAGTCAAGAAGAACCTTAACCTTGCCTGGGACGCTCACCTTTTAAATGGACAATACCGCTCTCACGACGGTCTCATACACTATCTGGCAATGCTTCATCTTTGCGGCAGCTTCCAGATATGGGATGACTCAGAATAGGCGAATCGCGGATTATCACCAACTTGCAACAACATTGATCCAATCCACCGCCGAATGAGCGGAGACCTGGACGAAGCGACCCCGGCCGCCACATTGATAAAAATACTTACACAATCCCCCCACTTATTGTATCCAAAGGGGGCTGGCTGTTTGTGAATTATCCCAAAATTTCTTACATTTGTATCAGCCATCCCTAATCGTTTTCTGGGGCTAAGTTATTAATTATCAATTATCTAGGATTATGAGACAGTATATTTATCTCTCATTGGCAGCCATAATGATGCTGGCCGTTTCCTGTAATAAAGACGACAAGCCCGGCAAAAGTAAATATGGTGTTGACGGGAAAACGCCTCTTCCGGAGGCGGTGGATATCGGTCTTGTCGTAAACGGCAAAACCATCAAATGGGCGTCATTCAACCTTGGGGCGTCGAAGGAATATGAGTATGGGAATTATTACGCTTGGGGCGAAACGGAACCGAAAGCTGAATACTCAGATAAGAATTATAAGCATGCCAATGGCGAGTTATCCAAACTGATAGCCTATTGCCAGAAAGACGAGGAAGATAGCTGGGACAGCAGCGTCAAGCCGGATGGCCCTGACGGTGCGATGCAGCTTCTTCCTTCCGATGACGCCGCCCATGTCCATCTTGGCGGAAAGTGGCGGCTTCCGACCGAAAAGGAGTTTAATGCTCTATTGGACTTAAAGAAAGATACGGAGAATTATGAATGGGAGCCGTGGGCTGCCATGAATGTGGACGGGAAGGATATCTTCGGACTAAGGATTACGCAGAAGTCGACGGGCAATTCCATCTTTTTCCCCGCCGCGGGCTTTAGCAACTTCAAAGATATTGGCTCTCAAGCCGGGACCGAGGGCAACTACTGGGCGTCGGACCTTGATAAGCATTATCCGATCATAGCAGTTGACATGACCTTCAACTCGAAATGGTCGTCTGTTGACGGCTGGCAACGATATTGCGGAGCTTCTATCCGTCCGGTTTGCGAAGAATAGAAAAGGCTACCTGCGTATGAAAAGATTGATTTACCTCTCAATGGCGGCGCTTCTGGTGTTTTGCGTCAATTCGTGTAAAAAGGATAATGATGAAAAGATGGCTTCCAGCAAAGCCGGGATGGAAAAACTTCTCGCGGATATTTACCGTGCCCTCCCCATGGACAGTTTCAATGTCAACGACATGTATACGACGCTGGCTACGAACTCGAACGATTGCGACTATGCTGTCAGGTTGAACGGTTTCTGGGACTATGGCAAAATACGTTCTATCAACCAGTTCATCCAACTTGTCGATGTGGCGCTGGAGAAGGGAACGATTGACGGGGACACCCGCGATTCGATGCTCGGCGAGGCCCTTTTCGCCCGCGCATACTGTTATTTCGCTATGGTAAGAAGCTACGGCGGTGTCCCTATCGTCACCGATCCTTCGGAGAGTATCAGTTCGAGGAGCATGGAAAAGGATACTTGGGACTTCGTGATTGCCGATTTGGACGATGCCATCAAACTCCTTCCGGAAGAGCAGGAGGCAGGGAGCTATCGTGCCACCAAGTGGGCCGCCCTCGGGCTTCAGTCCCGCGTCGCCCTCTATGCGGCATCCGTCAGCAAATACTGGGGGAAGGCCTCCATCCCGAGCAGCCACGAAGCTGTTGCCGAAAAGCTTACCTACATGCAGGCGTCTTATGCGGATGGCTACTTTTCAAAATGCCTCAGTGCCAGCTATCAGATCATCAATTCCGGGCGTTTCTCCCTCTATGGCGGAGCCACTACCTCGGTCAGCAAGGCCAAGGAAAATCTGACGGATCTGTTCTTGAACAGGCAGGACTGCGAACTCATCTTCGGGAGGGCCGCCGCCGATAAGAACGACTTCGACCGCCTCTATTCCCCGAACCAGGCTCACGCGAAGGGGGGCAGCGGAGGATGGGGCAACTACTCCGTCACGTCCGATCTCGCGGATCTTTTCGATAACTACAATACCGCCGGTGGCCGAAGTGACGGAACGGTGAAGACGCGTTATGACGGCGATGAGGATGAATTCTTTTCAGAGGTTTTCAATTCCAATTCAACATTCGACGGAACAGTCGATTTTATAAAGTATGAACGCCTCGAGGAGCCTTTCCTCAAGAAAGACGCGCGGTTCCAGGCATGGGTGCTGTACCCCGGCGCCGAATTCCGCGGAATCAATATCCTGGCTCAGGGCGGCGTCTGGGTTGCCGGGGAGCCTGCTCCAGGTTTCTACAGCAACGACCCTCATCAAGTGAATGGTACTTCCTATTACGGGCTGGGCTCCGGGGACAAGACGCAGGTGTCTGCATTCATGGATATGACAAAAAAGCAGTCTTGTTACTGGAATTGCTGTTTCGGGCTCCGGAAATTCCTGGATCCCGTCGAGGCGCCAGTGAGTTCTGCCGCTCCATGGTATGACATCCGGTACGCTGAGATCCTCCTGAATTATGCCGAGGCTTATGCTGAAAGCGGTAAGGGCGAATTCTCCATCGCTAAAAAAGCCCTCAACGACATCCGTCACCGGGCTGCGTTTACAGACGATATATATCCGACGCTGGAGAACATCCTTCATGAACGTAAGGTCGAGTTTGCCTTTGAAGGTCATGAAAGTTACACGCTCCACCGCCGCCGCAGTTATCTGGATGCCCGCTCCGGCGATGACTACAGGAAGCATACGCTGCTACCCGTCCTTGACCTCCGGGAAGGAGTGCACAGATACATCTTCCCGCGCGTAAATGTTTTCCACGGAGACAAGCATCTGGAGCACAAGAATCTCGACACCGACGAGCTGGACTACTACGCAGCGATTCCGACATCCGACGCAAAGACGCTGGTTAAAAATCCCATACAAGATTAGGGGAAGGCCTATTTCACGGTTATTTTGGCGAAAACCATCTTTTCGTTGTTCTCGCCATAGTTAGGGTCGTTGACGAAGTAGACGTTTCCGTGCTTGTCAACGTAGAAACCAGAACTGTAACCGCACCGGACGCGATTTTTGAGTTCATACCCGATAGGGTTGCCTATGCTGTAGAAGGTCCGGCCGAAGTCGAAACTGACAAACATGTCGGTCCCGGTCGCGCTGCTGCCTTTGACCATGTGCTGGGCGGTCACCAGCATCGTTCCCATCCTGCCTCCCCGCGGAGTCCACGCTACCGCCGGGGCGGAACCGAAAGTCTTGCCTTCGATAGAGACTATAGGGCTGCCATAGCTGGAGACATCCCATTTGTCCAGGTCGTCCGTTTCTTTGTAATGGATGGGATTTCCCTCGAAACCGACCATTTCGAACACCATATAGTATTTGCCGTTCCCAAGTTTGGTGATGCCGATCATTCCGGGACGGAGCTTGGGGTCGTCGCAAGAAACGCAGAGTTTCTTTTCGCTCCAGTTCTCCATGTCTTCGGTATACTTGTAGACAAGCTGCTGGCTATGCTCCGGCGGGAAGTCTTCGGAATAAAAGACGTACAGCCGTCCGCTGCTTTCTTCGTATATGATGAAGGGCTCCCATATGCCGTTGCCTATGCCGCCCCACTCCGCTATGGTTGCGAATCCTTTCCAGTTCCTGCCGCCATCCTCGCTCTTGTACAGGGTCATCATGCTTTTGCTTATCCTTCCCACGGCATTCCTGGAGCATCCCCCGAAGATTATGGTCCCTTTCTTGTATTTGCCGATATTTGCGGGCAGTTCATATAAATAAGGCTGCCAGCCGGCCTTTGCTCCCTCATTGAAATCGTCTTTTATGACGGCTATCTCTTTCCACGTATGTCCGTCGTCGCGGCTTTCGTAAACGGGGTTGAAATTGTCACCGCCTCCTACGGTCTCCCTCGTCGCGAGGAGGGTGCCGTTGTCCTTACCCGAGTGTTCGAGCTTGATGACCTTACAGTACGTACACTGCTCCGCGTCAGTCAGGGACTTGGGCTCATATATTGTCGAAACGAACCTGACAGAAAGTTTGGCTCCGTTCGGGAACCTGTATTTGATGTCATGGCCCGCCTGGGCCGAAGCCGGCGTGACGCCATGGAACATGGCCGCCAAACACGTCAGCGCAGTGGCAACTAAAAACCTCCTGAACATGCTTTTAGAATTCAAATGAAACGGACAGGACCGGAGCGAGACTGAAGTATTGTTGGTTGACGGCGGCCAGCAGGATTCCCGGAGGGATTATGGCGCTCAGGCCGACATCGAAAGAAATACCGTACCTGGAAGCAAGGCCCCAGCTCCATCCGAAGGTTATATCTGCCTGAAACATATCTGCCTCGCCGTAGAAATTCCTCAGATATCCTAACCGCATTCCGGTGGTCGGGGTGCTTTCCCTTGGACGCCAGAATATTCGGGTATCGGCGAAAACCCGTGCCGCCAATGTAAGGTCCCATACTGCCCCTGCAAACAAACCGGCACCTGCACCGAGATAGAATCTGTCGTTGAACATGTAGCCGTGGGAGGTTTCCGCCCCGTTCCAGTAGAGTCCCATGCTGGTTATGGATACATTTCCTTTATAGCCTTTTGCCCGGTATGCGGGAGTGTTGTCCTGAGCGGAGGCGCTCACTAGCATGAATAAGGAAGCCATAAAGGCCAAAACGGTTTTTTTCATAATCGGGTGGGTTGTTTCGGCAAATATAGGAAAAACATTGAAATAAAAGAGGATGACCACGGGTACAAAGACCGCCAGGTCATCCTCTTCAGGTGAAGGCAGAAAACTTATCTTGCCTTGCGTAATCCGACAGGCTCTCTCTTTATAACGGGTTTACCGGCTTTCGGTGGATTGTTTCCCATCGCCGTGAGAGCCGATGGTTTCGTCAAGGGTTTCTTGCCCTTGCGGACGCTGGATGTGCTGATATTGGAAGGCGCTCCTTCTGAAACTGCTACATCATCCAGGTTGAAGTAGAACATATCGGTACAATTGAAGTGACGGAAACCGATATATACATCTTTACCATCGTACTCGGAAGGAATCTGTATGACATAACGCTGGTAGTACCCATCTTCAGTAGCGTCGGCAGGGTCTCCTTCAGGATACTCATGCTCCGGGAGCAGCACCGCGCAGTCTGACAGATTCTCTTCATTCGGCACTTTGTCAGTGATGTATACTGCATAGTGCTCGGACGGCCAGTCTATATCCTGGGCTCCGACCCAGAAACTCAGGTAATTGTCTGAAGTAAGAGTAATTGCCGGAGTAAAAGCCCAATTGTCAGGATTAAGAGCTACTGAGTTGGCGTTGTCGTAGGAAGCACTTGTCAATGCAATATCTCCGGAGTAGGTATGATGATTGTCGGCGGTTTCCCAACAATGACCGTCACCATCTGCATCGATCAGCGTCCAGGCGGAACCGTCGAAGTCCTCAAAATCCTCCTGATAGATATATGTGCTGGTATCCGGGACATAAGGTACCAATGAAGAAGGCAGGGCTTCATAATCATAAGATTGCCGTTCTTCATTGAGATATGTGATGAACATATAGTATTCGAACGCATTCCTCGGCGAGATTTTGATCTTGTTCTCGCCTTTGTCATATACTCCCTTGAATATGACTATATCACCTTCAGTAGGATAAGAAGGGAAGTAGCCGTCACTGCCTTGCAGCCAAACATTGGTGTTTCCTTCCTCAGTCTCGGAGGAATATACTTCCTGTTCGTAAAGGACAATGCTGCCATTATCGAACTTGGCCTCGACCTGATAGTCTCCCTGGCCTTTCAGCCCGGTGATGTAATAGCTCTCACCCTCCACTTTCTGCTCGATGCTATAGGGTTTGGGACCATTGGCCCATACGCCCAGATAATCTTCGTAATTGGCATCGATGACAGCCGGATTGCTTTCTGTGATTTCGACATCGTCCAGGCTGATCCAATACTGATCGGTGCAATTGAAATGGCGGAAGCCTATGCAGACAGTCTTGTTATCGAATTCAGCCGGAATCTGGATGACATAGCGCTGATAAACGCCGTCGCTGCCAATATCAACAGGATCCCCGTAAGGGAATTCGGTCTCGGCCATCAAAACCGTTGTCTCGCCCAAGGGAGAGTTCTCTGCCAGATAAACGGCGTAGTGCTCAGCCGGCCAGGCAGTATATCCTGCCCTGACCCAGAAACTCAGGTAATTGCCTTCAGTGAGCTGTACGGGAGGCGTAAATGCCCAGTTGTCGGGCGTAAGGGCGCCATAACCATTAAAATAGGAATAACTTGACAGGGAGCTGGACCCGGAGTTGGGCGTTTGGTCGTACACTTCCCAGTTTATGCCATCTCCGTCGCTGTCGATGAATGTCCAGTCCTTGGCTCCGTCCTCAAAGCTTTCAGAATACGGTACCGGATAAGGTTCAACGGCAGAACTGGAAAGGTCCACGCTGAATTTGGTGAGTCCGCCGTCTTTGAACTTGATGGCAGGGCAGGACGCGATTTCCTTTTTATAAGTGCTCTTGTCGGTCAAGACTTCGAATGCGAGTTTGTCTCCCTCCTGACCCCAGTCGCGCTCTGCCATGACTCGGAACCATACGACATCGGCGCCGGTGGCCTCGAGATCCTCGGTTGTCAGGGTTATCACGCTGGACGCGGCCCTCATGAATGCGCTTTCAGGATCCACCGTGCCGGTCACGGGATCATAAGCTATGGAGCCGGACATATATACGGGAGCCTCCATTTTAATCTGTTTGATCTTTTCACCGGCAGGGATGCCCTTGAGCGTCATGCGGACGATCGTCCCAAGCCGGTGCAACCGGAACATGATTTGTTCCCCGTCTTCTATGCGGGTGTCGCCGTAATCTTCCACTTCGGAGAAGAGGACATCGGAGTCGGAGGAGAAGTTGTTGCCCTGCAAAGTCTGATCGGGCGGCAGATAGAGCAGATACCCACTTTCACCCATATCGTATACGGCCGAGCTCGGATATGCGGCCGCATACATAAAAGAGGAACCTTCCTCCGCAGCCCAGTCCAGCGTGGCGCTGAAACTTGCTTTTCCGTCATCGCCGATACTGGCGGAACTTGAAACGGCAGCCCCGGCGACGGTGTCGGCCACCATTTCGAATATTACCATTTTATCGTTGTCAGACCATTTTACAACTGGGATGTCACCATCCTCGATATAGGTTTTCGTATCGATGCCGGCAACGGCTTTGACAGTGATTCCCTTTACGCCGGAATTGTCTTTCGGCTCAATGAAACCCGTTTCCTTTGCACAGGAAACCATCGCCGCAAGGGCGGCGGATACGCAGATGAAAGAAATGAAAGAATGTCTCATGGCGTTGTCCTCCTACATTTCTCCACCATCAAAGATGTCATCGTCTTCAAGACGGGGACCGGGGTCGCCGTAATCTCCCTCTTTGCCACCGGTCTGGCAAAAGTTACCTTCGGTATGAACCTCGAAGGTATGCGACTGGGGTTCAAAATAAGTTCGTTTCATAAGCCTTTGATTTTTAAGACACTACTCAAAATACAAAAGTATTCTAATTTTTTTAAAAAGCAAGTTTTTATGAAAAAAAACATATTTTCGGATTACAGCGACAGCCATCCTTTCCTGATCACATTGTCGAGCAGGCTCCCGGGAATGATCCGTTTCACGGCTTCCACGACAGCGTTCAGCTTGGCTTCGTGTATATAATCGTTACGGATTACAAGTGAGATGGTCCTGTCCGGCACCGGATCGATTATGGGCCTGAGGCAATGCTGCTGGCTGAACAATATGAAATTGGCGTGTGTCTCGGGGATGATGGTGATGCCTCCGTTGTCATTGACCACCTGGATCAGGATACCCACGCGGCCTCCTTCGAAGAACCGCTCATATGAAAAGTCGCTTTCTTGCAAGTCCTTGGAGTCCAGCAGCCTGATACCGTCGCGGATTATCCAGATAGGCTGCTTGAAAAGCGTTTGCCGCCGGATACTCTCCTGCGAATAAAGCGGATTCCCGGGCGATACGTATGCAAGGAACCGTTCCTTGTACAGCGGCACTTCCAGCAGCCCGGGCTCCCTTACCGGTCCTGCCAGTATGCCCATATCCACCTCTGCCTTGCGGAGTTTGTCCTTGATGGTCAAAGAAAGCATTTCCTCCACCTGAAGGGCGACGGACGGATGTTCTGTTCCTATATATTTAAACAGGCCGGGGACCAGAACCGGAGAGACGGTGGAGATGAGCGCGATCTTCAGTTGTCCGGAAACGGCTTCTCGCTCCGATTGGGCCATTTCCGCGATCTGCCCCGCATTGAAAAGCACCACTTTCGCCTTGTCGATGATTTTCCGTCCGATTTCCGTAGGAGCCACAGGGTATTCATCCCTGTCGAAGATGCGTACGTCCAGTTCCTCCTCCATCTTCTTGACCATTAGGCTGAGTGTCGATTGTGTAAGGCCGCAGGATTCGGCTGCCTTGCCGAAATGCCGGTATTCGTCGATTGCGACGATATAACGCAATTGCTGGAGAGTCATAGATTGTCAATTGATTTTATCAATGCAAAGATAAACATTTTTGTATTGATAAATGATATCCCGGGAAATATCTTTGCCAGGTAAAACTTAATCGAATGAACTGGAAGATAATCACTTGGTTTATCGGTGTGTCGCTGCTCATGGTAGCAGCACTGATGGCCGTGTCATGGATGGTAGCCTGCTTTACTCCCGGAGATGACAGCCGCACGCCGCTGTTTCTGTCCGCCTTGCTTACAGGTACTGTCGGGTTCTACCCGCTTATTTTCGTCCGGAAGCATCATCACAAACTGACTTTCCGCGAAGGCAACACCATCGTTGTGGGAGCCTGGCTCCTTGCATGCCTGTTCGGGATGCTTCCCTACCTGTTTTTCGGCCGCGAATTCTCGCCTGTCAACGCCCTCTTCGAGAGTGTATCGGGATTTACGACCACAGGAGCCTCCATCCTGAACGATATCGAAGCGCTTCCGCGGGGACTCCAGTTCTGGCGCATTTCCACGGCCTGGGTCGGAGGCGTGGGCATAGTCACCCTGTTCTCAATGATAATAACAGGGTCTGACAAGACCACGCTGTCCGGAGCGGAAATCTCAAGGGTGGCCATTGATTCATTCGCGGTGGACAGGGCAAGGACTTTTGCCGGAAGGATGCTTGCGACGTATGTATCCCTGACCCTGGTCACCTTCTTTGCCTTGAAACTGACCGGGATGGGTTGGTTCGACTCCGCCACCAACGCAATGTCGGCCTGCAGCACCTGCGGATTCTGCACCCGGAACATCAGCATCGCGTATTATGCCAATCCTGCGGCCGAGGTGGTCCTGACCATAGCCATGC
>JAEEGL011329504.1_pt1 | contig 11366 bp, 6 predicted proteins | sample 9134231 | NCBI WGS metagenome assembly JAEEGL01 (sample SAMN16246548, study PRJNA631951) | gut metagenome | biome: gut microbiome; feature: rumen; material: fiber-attached | host: Bos | place: Iran: Karaj | collected 2018-10
CGCCCTTGAAAAACTCTTGACAAGTAATCTTTATAATTACCTTTGTGATAATTTCAAAACTGTAATACCATGAAAGCAACAAGACTTTTCATTCTACTTGCGCTCCTGCTGATGGCGGGCGGGGTGACGATGCAAGGGCAAACCCCTTGGAACGGTTCGGTTGCCGAAGCTTACGCTGGCGGTGATGGTACGCCCGAAAACCCCTATCAGATTGCCACAGCCGAGCAGCTCGCCCTGCTTGCGCAACAAACCAATGACGGCACGGGCGGCAACGACAACTACATTTTGACGGACAATATTTGCCTGAACGAGAATCCCGATGTCAATCCCTTGCTTTGGACACCCATCGGGCATGTCGTCGGGAACGAGCCTCCCTATTTCACGGGTCATTTCGACGGCAACAATATGCACATCTCCGGCTTGGTCTGCCATACAAGTAGCGGCCATGGGATCTCAGGCTTGTTTGGTTGCACCTACGGTGCAGTAATCCAGAATGTCACGCTTCAGAATTGCCGATTGAACGGAACGCAATATGCGGGTGTCTTAGTGGGCTACGCAGGTCTTACCAACATCACGCAGTGCCATGTTGATGAGGCTTCCGTGAGTTGCGAAAACGGCGCGGCAGGTGGTTTGGTGGGCCTCTTCGGCTTGCCTTACGGTATGAGCCAAAGCGCAACGGACACTTGCCGTATAGAGGATTGTTCCGTGGAGCAAGGTGTTACCATCTATGGACGTTTTTCTGGCGGATTAGCGGGTCTTGTCAACGAATATGCTAGTAGTGGCCCATCGGTGCCATGTGTCGTTTCCAATTGCACGGGAAATGCCATAGTGGAAGGGAGTCGTTGTGTGGGTGGTCTTGTCGGTTTTTTCCGCGACGGCAAAATGGAGTTGTGCCGTTGCTGGAATGAGGTGCATAGCGGACAATATGCAGGAGGAATGGTGGGAATGGGGGTCGCGTTTGATTTGTACTATTGCCAGAATGGCGTCAGTGTGACTGGTAATTATCATTGTGGCGGCATGGCTGGTTTTATGTGTGGCGGTGATGTGGTGAATTGTGAAAATTATGGGACGATACATGGTGCTGGCACGGCTTCCATCTCTGAAGTTGGCGGCATCGTTGGCCGATACGAGCCAGATCCGCTTCTTGTTGGCACTTCCTGTGAGAACAAGATTTTCAACTGCCATAATTTTGGAGAGGTTACCAAATCCAATACGGCAGGAGGCATCGTTGGATTTGCCGAGGGATGTAGTGTGGAAACCTTGTTTATTTTGGAGTGCAGCAACAGGGGAACAATCTATGAGAACAGTGCAGCGGGAGGCATCTTGGGCGGATGTAACCGCTACATTATGAAGGTGTTGAACGTGTACAACAGAGGTGCTGTCGGTGCGCGTGTGATGGTGGGAGGAATAGTGGGCGATTTGGCTTTTTGGCGCACCGAGGTCATGAATGTTTACAACACGGGCGAATTGACCCATGAGATTGACAACTATCTGTGTCCGAGGGGGAGCATTGTAGGCTCGACTTTGTCGCTGGAATCGTTCAGCGATTGCTATTGGTTGGCAAATGATGAATATGGCGGTCACGGACAAAGTCCCGAACTTCCTCTTTCAAGTTCATTCCAACCCACGTCTCAACCCTCGGTCTGGCAACTCGATATCCCGCTTCACGGCACCGATGATTTGCTTTCGGCCTTGAATGCAGGCGTGGACGACATTGAATCCAGTTTCCCGCAGCTCGGTATGGTGAGCCGCTGGCGCGAGGATGTGGAACACTCCAATGACGGATTTCCGCTCTTTGCCAACCAATGGCCGAATGGAGTCAATGAGTCTGTTTCGGATGCCCGTGTTTGCATCTATCCCAATCCAGCCAGCAACCTTGTTCACATTGAAGGGATTGAGGTATCTGAGGTGCAAGTTTACAACGCCCTTGGGCAGTTGGTGAAGACTATGCGAGGCACGAATGAAATCCCCGTGGCGGACCTGCCGCAAGGCGTTTGCCTGCTGTGGATTACGGATACGGAAGGAAAAGTTTACACGAATAAGATAACGATACTATGAAAACAACAAGATTATTCACCCTGCTTGCGCTCCTGATGATGGCGGGAGGGATGACGATGCAAGCGCAAGAAAACGATAGGACGCTTGAATACGGTTATTGGGCTGATGTCGTAACCGAACAGCCCGAAGGCTATGTGATTGATGCTGAAGGTAATGTGGGAATATACTCGCCCGAAGGTTTGGCTTGGCTTTCGTGCGTAGTGAACGGGCTGAACGGCTGTGAGCCTGACAATTTCGATGGGCGCACTGTGAGACTGATGGCCGACCTCAACCTTGAGAAAGATTATGGTTTGATGAACCTGGTCCCTGTAGGAAATCGTGAACACCGTTTCATGGGTACTTTTGATGGTCAAGATCATAGTATTGATGGGCTGTTTATACTTAATTCCTTGGGAGAGGAAACGCGAATGGATATGGGGTTGTTTGGCTATTTGTATCATGGCACGGTGAGAAACCTTTCGCTTAATTCCGGTTTTTATGCTTATATGCATCCATTTGACATGAATACAGGAACATACGAACTTTATTATGACGCACTTGTTGCCGCTGTTTCTGACTCGCTATCTTTGGTGGAAAACTGCAATTGTCGCTTCAAAGTATCAGAATTGGTGGGAAACGCGCATCCGGCCGGAGTATATATGGCTGCATTCGTCGGTCTCAACCGTAATTCCACGGTGCGCAACTGCGCATACGAGATGGACATGTATTCTCAAGCAAGTGGAATAGATAATGGCGGCATCGTGTTGCGTAACCTTTGTGAAGGCGATTATGCTGATGCCATTGTAGAGAACTGCTACTTCTATGGAAGCCTGATGGGGTCATACAGCGATGAAAACATGGGTGGTATCGTGTGTTTTAACGAAACTATTTCCAATGAGAAGAAAGCCATTGTAAGGAATTGCTATTCGGAATTGCTGGACTATTTGACTGGTCATTATAATAAAGGTTGTATTGTGGCCTATAATTCGGAGGGCAGTGTTGTTGAAAATTGCTTTGCCGATGTCAGTGGACAACAAGGATGGAATGGGTTGTTTGGCACTAATTTGGGCGAGACGATCAATTGCACGGAATTCCATCCCTATATCTACATGGGCGATGGGGCGTTATCGGAGCCAGTCGTGATTGGCGAAACACAAACTGACAGATTGGTTGAGGCACTAAACGCATGGGTTAATGCACAAGAAGAGCCTAACCTGTACCGGGAATGGATTGAAGGGCTCACTATTTATGTCCCTCAATTTGGAGAGTTTTGGGAAGTCGCTGAGAAGGAATCACTTTTGAGAATTTCTGCCTATCCTAATCCAGGCAGCAACACCCTTAATATCCTTACAGCCTTGCCCAATGCCCGCGTGGAAGTGTATGATGTCTTGGGACGATTAATACACAGCCAAAAACTCACGGAGAATGTGACCGCGATAGATGCTGGAGATTGGGCTGAGGGGATTTATGTCTGGAAAGTGGTTTCAAACGGCAAGGAAGCTGAAACGGGGAAGTGGGTTAAGGAGTAATAAGGAATCCATAAATACGGTTATTGCCGTTTCAGCAAAAACCGTTACCTTTGCAGCCATGAAACGGATAATATCCATTTGGTTTCCGATGCTTATTGTTGTGTTGGCCGCCTGCACTCCGCATGAGGTGCCACCTCCCGAGGAGGACATGCTCTATCGCGTGGAGTGCCTCTATCAGCACAACCCTGACAGCGCGATGCGGATCCTTGACACGTTGAACGTGGAGGGGCTTTCGGAGCAGGCGCAGGCGCATTACTGTCTGCTGAAGGCCTTGCTTATCGGTAATCAAAAAAGGTATGACGCGGAGTTTGATTCTTTACTACAAGTAGCTGAAGACCAGTTTATTGGAAGTAATGACAAATACCATGAAGCATGGACGTATTGGCTCATTGGGAACAAGACGACAAACATGCAACAGCCCAAGCAGATTGCGCTTGATGCCATGCTGAAGGCTCGGACCAGCATCGAAAGTTGCCGCCATGTGGACAAACGCTTGGTGGCCTTCGCCCTAACGCCCACCAACGAGCAAGAGGTCATCGAGAAGAGCAAGTATTTCATCTATCTTGAACTCGGCATGATTTATGGCGCGTCAGTATATATCGCTGATGCCATCCCACTCTTGACGCAGGCGGATGCGTATTTCGCCAAGACAGGCGACCATTACAACCGCATGAGTTCGGCTTATATGCTTGGCTACGCCTATCTCGGCACCAATGAGTTCGACAGTTGTCAGGGCTATTTCCAAAAAGGCCTACGCTCTGCCGAAGCCCTTGGCTATGCCAACGATTGTGCCTACTTTCACCACAACCTTGCCTTTTACTACACCTATTGCGTTGAGCAGAACCATTACGAGACTGAAGAGGAACGACAACAATTGCTCGACAATGCCGTCGCGGAAGCCAAGACCGGACTGGAGGGTTTGACCGACACAACGGACTATACCTACGGTTATCATAAACAGGTATTGCTTGAAACGCTCTCGAATGCTTATTTCTCAATGCAACAATACGACTCCTGCATTTATTACGGAGAGCAATCCATCTCAGTGGGTCAATCCATCGACAGGTATTTCGAAAACTACAATCTCTATAAGAGCCTGTACGAGTCGTACAAGGCCTTGGGCGACGAGAAAAACGCGGTTGAATATTCAGAGCGGCTGCTGACCATGGAGCATCCTGAAGCCCAGATGAAGGACATGGTGGAAGTTCAGGAGGAGTTTGACAAGCAAGAGGAACTACAACAACAGGAAGCGGTGCACCATAAGAAAAGCATGAGGCTTTATGTGTTGTTGGCATTAATGCTGGTCGGAGTACTTCTATTGCTATTGTTTGTCTTTTTCTATAGACGGCGTAAAGAAACCGAAACCGCCCATTTGCGTGAGGCGCAACACGAACTGCAAACAGAATTGGAGCATCTCACCGCGCAACAGAAAGAAATGCTGCAACAACAGGCCATGGCCATCTACCAGTCGGGGCAGAAAGACCGCTTACAGCGCATCATGGAGGCGTTTGAGTCGGCCTACCCCAAAGGCATCGAAAAAATGAAGTCTGCCTACCCTGACCTCAACAAGACGGAGTTGCACCTCGCTGTTTTGTCCTTCCTCCAGTTCCGGGCAAAGGAAGAAGCCGACCTCCTTGATCTAAGCGAAAACACGATAATGAAATACCGCTCCAGCCTCAAGAAAAAGGCCAATTTCGACCTGATTTCCGTCTTGATGGAGTGAGAAAAATCTGTACTTTTTTTTTGTAATCCGCTGATTTCCAGAATTGACTTTTGGAAAAAATCTGTACTTGCCCTCCGACCTTGATTTTTTACCTCTTTTATTATATAATTTTGGTGGCGCGAAAAAGATAGTACCATCAAAAACATTTTATGCCATGAAAAAAAGTTTGTTTTTTGCATTTTGGATGGCCTGGCTGGCGGTACCGCTTTCGGCACAAACCATAGAGGTGTCGGGGGAATACCAAGGCCAAGTGCTTTGGGATGCCGACACGGTCAGGCTCATGGGCGATGTCGTCATCGAGGCGGGCGACACGAGCCATGCAAGGCTCATCGTAGCACCGGGGACTTGCGTGATGGCGGAAGGCTATTACAAAATCGCCGTCCACAATGGCTCGTTTTATGCCCAAGGCACTGAGGCCGAGCCTGTTGTCTTTACCGCACGCGACATCACTAATTTCAACAATCCTGGTGTGGATGCGGGTTGGAAAGGCCTTTATGCCGTGAACGACGCAGGCGGGCAGGACTCCGTTTTAATGGAGTATTGCACCGTCAGTTATGCCAAACTCACCTCTTCTAGCCCCGACGATGAGCGCATGGGTGCCGGCCTTTATGTGAACGAGAAGAAATACTGCCGACTCTCGCATTGCAGCTTTATCAACAACAAATCTTACGGCACCACGTATTTCTATGACCCCAGTCAGGGCGGCGGCGTTTACATCAACAACCCAACCACTTGTATCATCGAGCATTGCCTATTCAAAGGCAATTTCAGCAGCTGTCGGGGCGGCGGACTTTCGGTGAACGGCAACCGCTCGTTCAAGATTCACCACTGCGAGTTTTACGACAACACTGCGCAACATGGGTCGGCTCTGGCGATGCACTTGGGCATGAATTCGGTTGGGCCGGAAGTTTACAACAATTATGTCCACGCCAACCACGGCAATGCGATGTATCTCGGCTGGGACATCGTGACCGGCAAGTTGCACGACAACGTGATTGTGAACAACGAAGGCATGACCCCCGTCATCGGCTCCACCTCACACAATGCTTCCCTCTATTTCAACAACACCATCGTCCTCAACCAAAGCGAGGGCTTCATGGACGACCAAACTGGCGGCATTTGGACTTTAGGCAAACAGAAGATTTTCAACAACATCGTCTATTTCAACGGGTTGAGTTTCAGTTTTGGCGAGCGGCAAATCGACTTTGACCACACCTATGGCGATCCAATCATCTTCAACAACTGTTTCAGCTACTACCACAACTATCCGGGTTCGATTTACGACGAGCCTGATTTCGTGATGCCTGCCTACGGCCTCGGCCCCGAATACGACCGTCCCAACGCCGATTGGTCGCTGCGGCAGACTTCACCCTGCATCAATGCTGGCAGCACCGAAATGAGCGGCTATCCCACCACGGACTACTATGGGAACCCGCGCATAAAAGACGGCGTGATTGACATTGGAGCGGCTGAGTTCCAGGACTTTGAAGCCGTCAATGAAACGGCCTCGGGACTTTTATATACGGTATATCCCAATCCAGGCACCAACCGCCTCAACATCATGGCCGTTGCTGAGCAGCCCCTTTCAGCGAGTGTTTACGACATGACAGGTCGCCTGATGTTCTTCTCCGAAAACGCCAATCCTATCACTGAAATCAACACGGAGCATTGGCCTTCGGGGATGTATTTCTGGAAAGTCTGCATAACAGGCTCCACAAGTCAAGACAGTGTTAATGGAAAATGGATAAAGCAATGAAATACAAGGTTTTACTTCTCTCTTTGGCTTGGGTGACGACCGCTATTTCTCTCTCGGCCCAACACGCGCCTATCCAGTTGAACTATCGCAGCGCCCCTACAGCCATCCAACTGACTTGGTCACAAGACGATTTCACGACGGAGACCGTCTTTGACCAAAGCTATCTCATTACGCACCAAGGCATTGGTTATGCTGGTGCCGATGTCAGCATGCTCCAGCACCAAACGCTGAATCTCACCATCAATGGCATACAAGCCAACCACAATTCGAACACATGGCTGGCTGACGATTTCACCCTATTAGACCCTGCCTATCTTGGCGATTTGGAGTTTTGGGTGTTCCAAAACTCATATTTCAACCAGGAACATTCCACTGTTACTGAGGTGTTTATCGATTTCTATGACCAATCCCCGATAGAGGGTGGTCAGCCTTTTTATTCACAAATGGGCAATGTGATGAAGTGCGACGAGTTTGCCAATGCCTTCCGCTTGAGCGAAACCGCGCCTTTCACCGACCGTTACCGACCCCTATACAAAGTTACCGCTGACATGGGCATTGACCTGCCGGCAGGGCATTACTGGATTGTGTTTTCCTACAACACCACCGAAAACAGTTATGTTCCGATGTGTACGGCTTTGGGCGAAATCGTCTATGGCGACGCCATGTTATTCAATGACGGAGGATGGGCGTTCATCAACGACTATTATTCATCCCATAATCTGGACCTGATTCTCGCCCTGCCTTTCCGAATCAAAGGGCAATGGCTTGATTATGAACATCCAAGAGCCATCGGCTTCAATGTTTATAGAGACGGCGTGCAGGTAAACGACCTCCTCGTGACCGACACCCACTATTGGGATCGTGGCCTTGACGAGAGCACCATGTACACCTACACTGTTGGCACGGTCTATTCCGACTATTCGGAACAGATGTCGGAGCCGATACATGCCATCACGACGCAAAGACTCGACCTTACCGACCTGACTGCCACCGTGAATGTCAATGAGGTGCATCTGCAATGGGAACGTCCTGCCGTGAATGCTCATGCCGACCTTACTTACGATGTTTACATTGAAGACCAATTTATTGGCAATGTGGAGAATACAGAGTTTACTCGTGGCTATTTCGAGCAAGGCGATGTGTTGTTCCGTGTCAATGTGGTCTACGCCGATGGCGAGGTGGTTTCGGGCAGCAACATCCTCGTGGAAATCAGCGACTGCTTTCCGCCTGTCAATCTGACCGCAGAGGCCGAGGGCAGCGATGTCACGCTCCGTTGGGATCAGCCTTTGGAGGAGTACCTCGTGACGTCTTTTACAAATGAGTTTGAAAACTATCTCGGCACGGCCAACTTTTCATGCGAATGGGCTGTGGCGCAGCGTTATCTGCCTGACCAACTCGAAGCCTGTCGCGGCCTTGCGCTCACCAAGGTGGCGTTTTATGCTGGATGTCAGCGCAATGTGTATTCCATACAGATTTGGACCGACAATGGTTGGGGTGGTCCCGACAACTTGATTCTTAACCAGCAAATCCCCGATTTCAAAGTATATGACTGGAATTGGGTGTATCTTGAAGCACCTATCGTCGTCAATCCTGACTATGCACTTTGGGTGGTCGTCAACAGCTGCCAAACGGGTCCGGGCGAGGTGTTCGGCGTGTCGCATGAGTATGTCGACATGCACGGCAACCTCGTTTACGAAGGTTATAGCAACAGCAACGTGGCGGGCTGGAGAAACGAGACTTGCGGAGGTTGCATCAAGGCGTATTGGGGCGGCGATTCAAGTGTAGTGGTCGATGCAAGGGAGGCCGAAAGTTACAACATCTACCGCAACGGTGAACTGCTCACAGCCAATTATCCCGAGCAGACCTACCACGACTTTGGCCTTGACGACGGCACTTATCACTATGGCGTTCAGTCGGTTGAAGGCGACTGTACCTCAGTAATGGCTCACGCAAGCGTTGTGGTGGACGTGACGGGGCTGGCCGAAAACCAAACGGCCGCAGTGACTACCTATCCCAACCCGGGTGGCAACACCCTCAACATCCGCACCGCCTTGCCAAACGCCCGCATGGAAGTGTACGACACGAACGGAAGACTCATCCACAGCCAAGCCATCACGGAGAATGTAACTGCGATTGATGCTGGAGGATGGACCGAGGGAGTTTATGTTTGGAAGGTTTACACAACGAGCATTTCGACAAACTCGTTGACCCTCGTGGAAACGGGGAAATGGATAAAGGAGTAGAGTTTTCCCATAGGAGAAACTCTTAAAGCCATCGAAAGCCCAACTGACCCCGTTGGCGACAGGGGTGTATTTTAGGACTTTCTTTGGCTTTTTTGGCTATTAATACCATGAACCTTGCAATTTTTCCTATTTTTGCAGGTTATTAATGACCTAGAAAATAGCAAAATGTCAGAAACACCTCAAAATACAGAGCCAAAGAAGCCTAAACTCCGCAATGTCTCGCTGAAGAAGTTGAATAGGAGATACGACTTCCTGATGTCGCACGACGAGAGCGGCCGCCCCATACTTAACTTCAAGTTGAACCTCCTTAACCTAGTGTTGGTCATCATAGGTCTGGCGCTGCTGCTCATCATCATCACCACTTTTATTATTGCCTTCACGCCGCTGCGCGAATACATCCCTGGCTACACGGATACCAATCTCAACCGAGATGTTTACATGCTCAACCTTCGCGCTGACTCGCTCAAACGTGAGATGAAGAAGAAGGACATCTATTTCGAGAACCTGAAAAAAATCGTTGAAGGCTATGACTTTGCTGCCGATAGCGCACTGGCTGCTGTGAGCATCTACGAGCCTTTGCCCCAAGGTGTTACCGACACCATCACACTGAAGAAATCGCTGCAGGACAGCATCTTGCGTGCTGAGTACGAAGCCCAGAACCAATACAACCTGTTTGGCGATGACTATCTGCCACCTGCCAAACCAAGTACGCTTGTGAAGAATTTCTTTGTTCCGCTCAATGGTACAATAATCAATGCATTTAACGCGAGTAAAGGCCATTTGGGTGTCGACATTGCTTCAGATACCGACCAGATCATCAATGCCACTTTTGAAGGTACCGTGGTGTTTTCCACTTGGAGCATCAACAATGGCTATTGCATCGGCATTCAGCATTCTGATGGCTATTTCTCTGTGTATAAGCATAATGCGACTTTGCTGAAAAAGGAAGGCGACTACGTCAAGGCTGGAGAAGCCATCGCCATATTGGGTCAGTCAGGTGAATCCGAGGAGTTTGAGCACCTCCATTTCGAATTGTGGCACAACGGCATTGCGGTCAACCCTGCAGATTATATGACGATTAATACGCCCAACGGAAACTAAAAATCACTATCTTTGCAAACTTTTTCACCCAAAAATAAGATCTGTATATGACTATATTAATAAAGGTATTGCAGTTTTTCCTTTCCCTTTCTATCTTGATTTTCATCCACGAACTTGGCCATTTCCTTGCTGCCAAGGCCTTTAAGACCCGTGTCGAGAAGTTTTATCTTTTCTTTGACTGGGGCTTCTCGCTTTTCCGTTGCAAGAAGGTGAACGGCAAGTGGCGTTTCAAGTTTTTCTCGAAAAATGTGCCTGAAAAATATACCGTCACCGAGTACAAGGATGCTGCTGGAAAGAAACAAAAAAAGTATGATCCCATCGACCTTAGTACCTTGCCTGAGGACGACTGGCGCCAAAGCGACAGCACGGAATACGGTATCGGCTGGTTCCCCTTGGGCGGTTACAATAAAATAGCAGGCATGATTGACGAGTCGATGGATAAGTCACAGATGCAGCAGCCCCCGCAGCCATGGGAGTTCCGCTCCAAACCCGCTTGGCAACGTTTCATCATCATGGTGGCTGGTGTGTTCATGAATGTGGTGCTGGCCGTTGCCATTTACATTGGCCTGTTGGCAAAGGAAGGTGAACAGTACCTACCTACCGCTGAAGTCAATAAATACGGTATCTCTGTTGATAGTCTGGGCTATGAGTTAGGTTTCCGCGACGGCGACAAGATTCTGGCTGTCGATGGCGAATACATCGAAAAGTTTCAGGACATCCCAATGCAGATTATCCTCGACAAGGCCAAGACCGTCGAGGTGGAGCGTAACGGCAAGGACATTGTCATTAATCTTCCCGATGATGCGGTGACCAAACTGTTGGGCTCACAGGATGCAGGCTTCATTTCTTACCGCACACCATTCGTTGTGGCTGATGTGATGGAAAACTCTGCTGCCCAAGCCGGAGGCTTGCAAAGTGGTGATGTCATCATCGGAATTAATGAGATAGAAACGCCTTATTATCAAGATTTTGTTAAG
>JAEEGL011421022.1_pt1 | contig 11366 bp, 4 predicted proteins | sample 9134231 | NCBI WGS metagenome assembly JAEEGL01 (sample SAMN16246548, study PRJNA631951) | gut metagenome | biome: gut microbiome; feature: rumen; material: fiber-attached | host: Bos | place: Iran: Karaj | collected 2018-10
GAACAAAGAGAGTTTAATATTTCTTTTGAACTTTCTTTAGTTAATATTTCAAATATAATATCTATAAATTGTTCTGATTCTGTTGAATTTGTTTCAGTTTCTTTTTCAATTGATGAAACAAAGTTTTGAATTGCTTTTAATATTAAAAGAGTATTTTCTTGATCTTTTTCATTTTTAAATAAATTTTCTAAAACTTTTGAAAGTAATTTTATTAATTTTGAAGATAATGAATTATCATATTTATTAAGTAAATGAATAATATTTTTTAATAATACTAAAAGTTCTTCAAATTCTTGTCTTTGAAAGTAATATTTCTTATTTTCAAAAATTTCATTTAAGCAATTTAAAATAATATTAGAAATATTTTTTCTTGTATTATTTTCAATAAAAGGAATTAATTTCGTTAAATCATTTATAATTACTATTAATTTTTGAATATCTAAAATTTCATTTTTCCCAATTTTCTTACTTTCTAAAATTGATTTAAATATATTAGCCTTTGTAGTTCCTATAAATTCAATATTTTTATTATTAAATACATTTTTTTTATTATCAATTCCCCATTCAAATTTAGAACTAAACATTCCATAAGAATTAATAAACAATTTATTATAAAAGTTAGAATGTTTATCATCATTATTTATATAATAAAAATTATAAAAAGAATCAATTCCAATTTGTTTTAAAGCAATCATTTTATATTTAATAAATATTTCAGTTATTATCAAATCAAGATTAACGCTTTTATCAAAGAAAAATTGTTTAAATTGTGATTCATTTTCTTTTGAATATTGAATATTAAATAAATATAAGAATAAAATTTTATTAATTGAATTCAAAGGAATAGAAACATAAGGAGAAATATTTCTTACTTGATTTTCTATTTCTCCATCTGTTAATTGTCTATATAACTTTAATTCTGAATAATGAATTATTCCATCAACTTTTCCATAAATGAAATTAGTAAAAATTTTTAAAGTATTATCAAGTGATTCTGAAACATGATTTAATCCATTAACTTCACATACTTCATTTAATGCATTTTCATTTGAAAAAAATTGAGTTTTTAAATCTTTTGAAATTGCATTTTGAACTAAGTCATATATATTTGATTCATTTTTTTCTTCTGAAGAATCTTTTTTATCATTTTTTTTTATTATTTCATTGCAATCTTCAACATAATTTTTTATTAAATCAAAAGTCACTTTTTCTCTTTTTATATCTATTGCTATTTGATTTAAAAATGAAATTATTAAATCTTTATTTCCATTAGTATAAATATATAAAATATTTTTTAAAAAATTCCAAAGATTTTGATTAAACATTGCAAGCTTATCAATTCCTTTTAAATTATTAATAACATAAGATTTAGTTTCTTCAATTTCTTCACATTTAAAATTGTTTTTATCTAATAATCTTAAAACAAATTTAAAAGGATTTGATTCGAGATTATGATTAAATAAGGAATTGATATTATGTTGTAAATTAGAAGTAGAATAAAATTTATTGAAAGTATAATTAGGGATTAATTCTTGGAATCTTTTTAAAATATTTAAATTTTCAAAATTAAGGAAATTTTGATATTCAGAAGTATTAGGAAGAGTAACTCCATTAATCATTTTTCTTAGAATAATACAATTAATATAATCAAAATCATCTAAAGTGTTGAAAATATTTTGTAAGAGAGGTTCATCAATAATAAAATTACCTTTACCATATAATAATCCAGTAAAAGGAAAAACATAAATAATAACTTTAGTAGCAGCAATCATAATAGTTTTATCAACAACTTGCTGTTTACTTCTAGTTTGTAATATAATTTCTTTACTTTTTAATTCTGGAATTAAAGTAGAAATATATTTTAATTCTCCAGAATTATCACTTCTATTTAATGAATAAGCATTTGTTGTTGAAATTGTTATTTCATTTCCTAAAAGGAAAAATTTCTTTTTATCATTATTACCTGATATTTTATATATAAAACATGTTCCAAAATCTTTACAATTATTTCCTGCTAAATGCTGTGTTGAAACATTTTTTCCTGAATGTTGTAATTCTGTATATATTAAAATATCTTTATTTAAAGAATAATAATTTCCTAAATTATTATTCGATGTTTCTATTTCTACTATGCTTACATTATTTTGAGGAAATTTTACATTGTTTGAAAATGATACATCTGATCTATCTATTAATGTTTCAAATACTTTTCCTTTTAATGCTAAAAGTTGAAGGTTTTTATCTAAATCAGGTAATTTTTCTTTTAGAATTATACATAATTTATCAAATATTTCAAAATTTGATTTTAAGAAATTTATTAATTTTATAAATGGAATTCTTTCATTGAAATAATCTAAAAAGTAACTTAATAAATGACATAAATTTAAAATTGAATTTTCAATTATTGATTCACTATTATTTGTTTCTATTAATTTATTAATTATATTAAATAATTTTTGATATAAATTATCAAATAATGATTCTTTCATATCATAACTGAAAATTGCAGTTGCATACATTTGAGTAAATAAAGTAGTAAATATAATATTTTTATTATATATTTCTTTTTCTATTATTGTAATTATATTATCATTGTTTATATCTTCTTCAAGTAATATTTTAAAGAAAGGAATATAAAAATATTTATTATTATTATGAGATATTAATGAAGTAATTGTCAATGATTTTGAATCTTTTTTTTGTTTATCACTTTTTTTAGTTAAAATAAAAGATTTATAATTATTAATTTTATCAAATGAATCAATCAATTTATTCTTAATATAATTCTCAAGATTTAATAAAGAATAAATAAAATCAATTTTCTTAATATCATATAAAGCACTAAATAATTCTTTTTGATTATTTAAATTATTAAATAGAAACTTATAATTATTTGATATTACTTTACATATAAGATTGATTAGTTCTTCATCTTTATTTTCTTTTAATAATTTGATAATATTTTCTCTTATATCTTTTCTAATAATTTCAGTCTTTTCATAATTACAAAACTGAATATTTCTTAAAAAATAATAAACATTAATAAAATATAAAAGTAGATTATTCTCATTAAATAATTTAGAGATTTTATTATATTCATTTTGAAAATCATCTTGATTAAAATTTCCATAAAAAGTTCTATAATTTTCTAAATTAACAGCAATTTCTTTAGATAACTTATCATAAATATTATTCATAATTGGTGAATCTTTAATTTCTATTTTTTCAGTTCTAGTAGACCAATTAAAGAAAGAATTATTTTTTTGAAGTAAATAAGATAAAGATTTAGATTTCCCTTTTTTACTTGAAGGAGGATTAGTATTTTCAAATTTAATATAAATATTACTTTTAATAATTTCACTTATTTTAGAAAGAACATTTTTCTCATTTTCTTTAGCAGATAAATCAACTTTATTTTCTAATTCTTCATAATTTTTAGTTTCTCTCTTTTTTTTAAATAACTTATGAGGATATTCATTTGAAGTATATTTCACTTTTTCTTCATTAATATAATTATTTAAGCTTAATTGAGAAAAGAAATAATTCCAATTATTATAATACCATGGTAAATCCCATTTATAGCAATTTAAAAATAAAGAAATTTCATTTAATTTTAAAATTAATTTATTATCCTTAATTAAATTATCAAAAGTTAAACCATAAATTTTTTCAATTAATTGTTTTTCACTTCTAAAAACATTTTCAAAAGTAGAAGATTCAATAATAGAAATAGATAAAATAGAAATACCAAGAAGATAATAACAAGAATTATCTTTATCATAACAAAAACATTCATCTAAATTTTGAATAGTGTTAGAAGATAAACAATGTAATTTTTTCAGTAAAGTTCCTTTAAAAATTTCAGTTTTTAATTCTGATTTAATTTCATTTTCTTGAGAATTTTTTGAGTCTTTTTTTTCTTGAGTTTGAAAAGGTTTTACAAAAAATGGATTTATAAAATTTTTAAATGTAGAATTTGAATCTGGATTTTCTTCAATAAAAGGAGAAAAAACATTAAAATTAATTCTATTATCTTCATTATGATTATTTGGATTTTCTATATTTTTAATTTCATTATTATTAGGTTTATAAGGCTCATTCATATTTAAATTCATATCTAAATTTCTCTTTGAGTCTATTAAATCTTTAAATTGATTAAAAAATTCATCTTCAACTCCTCTTAATTCATTTTTATTTTTTTTTAAATTTTGATAATAATAATATTTAAAAGCTTGGATTTCAACAGTAAATTCTTTTTCATCATTTTTATTAGTAGAAAAAACAAAACAACCTCCTTCTTTTAATTTATAACCGTATAATTTATTATTAATTAAAACCCATTTTAAAAAATCAAATTTTGTTGGATCAAAATCACTCTTTAAATTAGGTATCATTGTTATTTCATAAAATCCATTTAAACCAGGAGCCATTTCTACTTTTGAACCATATAATATTATTTTTTCTGAATAATCAATTTCTTCTAAATTTTCTTTCTTTGTTGTAATTTTTGTTTCTTTTTCTTTATTAAATGACTTTATTAAATAATTTGCTGCTTTTTCTATATTATAATTCTTTTTTTCTAAAGCTTTTTTACATTTTATTTTTGGGAAAAGAAAACTAAATGATTCATATAATTCATCTATTAAAGCGTCTTTTTCTGTTCTACTATTTTGAATGTATTCTGAAGTTAATGGAAATTTAAATAAAACTAAATTAACTAAAAAGAAATCATTTCTTTCTTTTCTTTTCTTATAATTTAATATTTTTTTCTTATCACTTTTATCTCCTTCTGATTCAAGAGCTAAAGCATATAAATTATATTCATCACTTAATAAAATATAATTCATATTTTTTTCATATATATTCATAGTTTTTACATTTTGGGGAAAATTTAATAATTTTATAGATTCAATAGTTAAATTTTCAGTATTTATAATTTTAATTTTTCCAAAATGACTTTGATTAGTTTTTAAATATAATTTATTAGTAGATTTTACATAAACTAACATTGGATTTCCTTCATTACAATTTAAAGATAAATTTTGATTATAAACTTTTCCTTTGATTGTCCCATTTTTTCCAGTTCCAATTTTATATAATCCACCACAAATTCCAAATAATAAAATATATAAATATTTTGAATCAGTAGCAATTGCAGTTTGAGTCATAACATCATTACTTTTTGAACTTGTGAATAATAAATTTTTACTTATATTATAAACATCAGTAATTGACCAATTTCTCATTATTGGATAAATTTCATAATTATTATCACTTATACATAATTTTTCTATTGTTTCTTTTAATACTTTTTCAATTTGATTTGAATGTTTATCTATATATTCAATTAAAGTATTGTTCTTTTTATTTATATAATATTCATCGTAGAATGAAATTAAATTTGAATAATTTCCTTGATAAATATTTAAAATAAAATAAGAATCTAAAGCTTTAATTAATTCATCATTTAATGAAGTGTTACTATCTAATTTATTTTTAATATATTGTAAACAATGTTGATTAAATTCTATGTTTTTAGGTTGATAAAAAACTTCTTCTAAATTTTTATTAACTATAATTTCATAAAATTTTTTAATTCCATCAGATTGAGAAATAAAATCATAATTATTCCATTCTATATTAGGAATATAAGCATATTCTTCTGCAGGATGATTTGGAACCATTAAAAGATTTGGAAATGTTTTTTCTTTTTCTTCAAAAGATTTAAAAGTCTTTTCAAAAAATTTTAATTTCCTTTGATGATATTCATCCAATCTATTTACTATCCTTTCTCTTGAATGATTCTCATTTTGTTGTTGTGATTGATCTATATTTATTTGACTAGCCAAACATTCATTATACCATTTCTTTTCTTTGAAATAATTTTCAACATTATAAGAACACATTTCTTCTAAAATTGAAAAGAATGTTTCTTTTTCCATATTAATCTATATAAAAAAATAAAAAATTTAACTTTTTTAATAAAAATAAAAGTAGAAAAAAACACTAATTCTGATAAAAATAAAAAAAAAATCAAAATTCTCAAAAAAAAAAAAATAAATAAAGCTTAAATTTAATATAATAAAAAATATAACTTAATATAAACAAAAAAAAAAAATGGGAGACGAAGAAAATCCAGATGAAAAAGCATATACAATATTAAAATATTTAGAAGACGGTCAAAAAATACAAGAGCACAACAGTAGAAATTACACAGGTCGTGCAGATGTAAAATATGCTAACAATGACACATACTCAGGAGATTTTAAAGACGGTTTACGTGAAGGAAATGGTACATACACATATCATAAAGAAGAAGGAGGAGAAGAAACTGCAAATATTCCTAATAATCAATATCAAGGTGAATGGTTAGTAAATAAGAAACATGGTATTGGAACAATGATTTATGGAGCTATTGGAGAATATTTTGGAAGATTTGAAAATGGGAAAAGACATGGTGAAGGAGTTTTTAAATATAAAAAAAGTGGAAATGTATATTCTGGTTCTTGGAAATATGGAGTTAAACATGGTTATGGAGAATTTATTTTTAATGATACAAAAATGAAAATTGCTGGTAATTGGGAAAATGGGAAAATAAATCATGGAAAATGGATTTTTCCAAATGGAACTTATTTTGAAGGTCCTTTTGTAAATAATTATCCTCAAGGAGAGGGTGTTTGGCATTTCATTAATGGAAATGTTGTTAAAGGGAATTTCAAACAAAGTCCTAAAGAAGGTGAAGGTGATGTTGCAGAAGAAGAAGGAGCTCCACCTGCTTTCATTGTTACTTGGACTACTAATCCTGAAGTTGCTGATCCTACTAGAGAATTATATAAGGATGAACCTACTTTGGAATTACCTCCTGATGAAGAAGAAAAGAAAGATGAAGAAAAGAAAGATGATGAAAAGAAAGAAGAAGAAAAGAAAGAAGAAGAAAAAAAAGATGATGCTGTTCAAGAAGGAGAAGAAGGTAATGAAGAGTAATATCAATATTATGTTTTATTGTTTTTCTTTTATTTTTTTAAATATTTACAATGAATAATTATTTTTGTTTTTTTTTTTATTTTTTTTTTTTACTTATTTTTTTTTTGTTTTATTCTTTTTTTTCTTTTGAAAATTTCAAAAGTATATTTAATAAAGTAGAATTAATATAAGAATAAACTATCCCAAAAATTTCCAATTGCAATTAAAAATTTGTAAGTATAATTAAAGTTATAAATAGATATATAGTGAATAAATAAAATATGAAAATATTTAATTAATTTAAAAATAATTATTTTATTATTTAAAATTATATTTCATTAAGATAATTAATTATCAAAAAATTAAAATAGATTAATAATAAATAAAATTTTAATTTAATGGATATAAGGCATCTAGGAAGAAAAAGAAAAAGCTATCATTCATATTATTCAAATTCATCTCATTATAGTTCATCTCCGTCATATCATAAAAAAAAACATCAATATAATAAAAGTGAAAGTTCTTATAGAAGTTATTCTTCAGATTCCTATAGAAATTATTATGTATAATAAATATTTAAATTACAGAATAAAACAAAGTATAATTATAGGAAAAAATATTCAAGGTCAAAAAGTTATAAAAGAAGAAAATCTTATTCAAATAGTTATTCATATAAAAATTCATCTTATTCTTCTTATTCATCATATTCATCTTATTCTAAAAGAAATTCTGATTCAAAATCTTATTCTTCTTATTCAAAAAGTTCTTCAAATTCAACAAAAAAAGAAAATCCACATTATAAATATAAAATAGGAGAAATATTAAATGATAAATACCAGGTAAATATTTTATTTTAATAAATTACTTTTTTCAAATTTTAGATAATAGAATTTATATGTGATGGAACTTTTGGAAGAGTTCTAGGATGTAAAGATATAAATAATAATAAAGAATATGCAATAAAAATAATAAGACCAGTTAAAAGATATATTGAATCAGCAGAAATAGAAACAGATATAGTATTAAAAATCAACAAAGAAGACAAAAAAAATATAAGTCATTGTATAAAAATATATGATTTATTTCATTTTGATCACAACAATGAAAAATATTTTGCAATAATATTTGAAAAAGTAGGATTAAGTTTATTTGAATTTATAAAAATGAATCATTATAGAGGATATTCAATGAAAGATATTCAAAAATTTGCAAAGCAAATATTTGAAGGAATAAACTTTATTCATAAATTAGGAATAATTCACACAGATTTAAAACCAGAAAATATATTATTAAAAGATTCATCATATGAGAAAAAAAATAAAAGAGTAGAGTGGCCAAAGCATATAATAATAAAGGAGAAAAATAAAAGGGAAAATTCAGAACAAAGTACAAAATCATATTTTTCAAATGAAAAAGAAATATATTATAAGTTAAAAAATAATGATATTAAAATAATAGATTTTGGAAGTGCTGTATTTGTAAATGAACATTGTGAAGGAATAATAAATACAAGACAATATAGAGCTCCTGAAGTAATATTAGAATGTTGTAAATGGAATGAAAAAAGTGATATTTGGTCTATTGCTTGTATATTAATTGAATTATATTATGGAGAATTGTTATTTGCTACTCATGATAATATTGAACATTTATGTTTAATTGAAAAAGTTTGTGGTTTTTTTCCTAAGTGGATGATTAGGAATACTAAAGATTTATCTTTGAAAAATTTATTTAATATTAATGAATCTTCTGATAAATGTAAAATAGACTTTTTTATTATTAATCAAAAAAAAATAAAATCTGCATTACATGAACAATTAACTCTAAGAGAGATTATTTTAATTAAAGATAAAGTTTTCTGTGATTTTTTAGAATTTTTATTACAAATTGAACCTGATAAAAGACCTTCTTGTGAAGAAGCTTTGAAACATAATTTTTTTAAAGTTTCTTTTGATGATTAATTTTTATATTTTTTTCTTTAATTATTTTTAAAAAATTTACTTTATAAGTATAATGAAAAAAAATTGTATTATATATTGAAAAAAATGTTTTTTATAATTTGTTTTAAATATAATCATTATACTTTTTTAATATTTATATTTTTGGTAAATTATAATATATATTGTCTTCTTCTTCTTTTTGTCTTCCTATTAAAAAAGGAAAACCTGACATAAAAGCCTTTGAAGATATTTTTATTTTTTTTTTTAAAATATTTTTATTTTTATTTATTATTTTTAAATTTTTTCTTTGAGTTCTAAAAGAAGAATATTTATTATTAAAAAGTGCTTCATCATCTTGTGAATCAGTTAAAGTATATTCAGTTTTTAAATAATATTCTCTTCCAGTTTTATTAAAATTAGTAGAATTAGTTTGATTTAAAGGATTAATAATTTTATAATTTTGAGAAAAATATTTATTTAATGGAAAATTTGAGGTAGTTTGATTAAAATTTGTACTATGAGTTTTATTAAAATTTGAAGATGTTTGATTAAAATTTGTGCTATGAGTTTTATTAAAATTTGAAGAAGTTTGATTTAATTTTTCATCACTTTGATCAAATAAATTTTTAATGTTTTTTTTTATAACAATATTTCTAGTATTTCTGTTATATCTATGTATATCAGAAGAAGTTTTATTTCTATTTTTATTAGTTATTATCATATTATTTATTTCTGTAATTAAACTATCTTTATAATTCTTTAATTTTCCCATATATAATCTACTTCTTAATTCAACTATTTTTTTTAAAGATTCCATTACTCCTAAATCACTTGTTATTATTCTATAAAATATATTTTTAGGTATAAAAATTATAGTTGCTTCATTACTAATAATTTCAATATTAAAATTCATTAATTGAGAATTAAAATTATAACATTCATTTAATCCAATTACTTCTCTTCCTTCTATTTTATTTAAAAAAATTCTTTTCATTCCTTTACTCATTTCAGTATATTCTTTAGTATGATAAACTGGATTTGTAATAAAATCATCTTTTTCATTATCATAATTTTCATTTTTTAAACTTGATAAAAATTCAGAAAATCCATCTAAAGAATATTGTAAAGAAACAATTAAACCACTAATTTCATTCATTAATTTATCAGTATAAATTATTATTTGTCCATTAATTAATAAATAAACTCCATCATAAATAGAATTTTGGCAAAAAATTTTTTCATTTTTTGTATATTTTCTATAAACTAAATATTTTCCATATTCCTTTGAAAATATATTTGAATCAACTTCTCTAAAAATATAAAAAGATTTAATATAATTTTCAATATATTTTTCTTTTTTAATTTCAATTGGTAAAAATAATTTAGGTCTATCAAATTTTAATTTATCAACATAACCAATTTCACTATCTTCAATAGCAAAATATGTTAATCTTTCTTTAATTAAATTTTTTAAGCAAAAATCACCAAAAAATCTTCCAGTTCTCATAATACCTATTTGTTCATAATGAGGCACATAAAAGTATTTTTTAGCAACATTATTTTCATTTTTTTTCTTTACATCATTTTTAACTTTAGTAATATTTATATATTCTTCTAAATTAGGAACATTATTTTCTAAATTTTCAATATTAAAATTATGTTTATATAAATCTTTTAAAGCTTCTAATTTTAAAGTATTATATTTAAATTTATATCCACTATTACAATATTTTTCTATATCAGTTGTGTTAATATCTAATAAATCTTTATTATATTTAATACACTTTTTTACTATTTCTTCTTCATGAATTAATTTCATTTTTACTAAATGTATCATATATTGTTCTTCTGTTAAACATTCTTTATTGAAAACTAAATCTAAAACTCCTATTGTACCTTTTAATATTAAATAAAATATATCTGAATTTTCTCTTGCTCTTTTTATTATTGTATTTTTTAAATATTTTTTATAACATAATATCCATGCAAATTCATTTAATAATTTTATATATGATTCTTTTTGTTCTTTTAAACTTAAAAATTCATGAAAATATGATAATGATTCTAAATAAGGAAGAACTTTTTGAACTTCTGTATTTTTTCTATTTTGAGGCTCTAATTTTAATATTTCTTCATATTTGAATATTGATTTTAAACTTTCTCCTGTTAGTTTTAAAAAATATTTTGATATAAATTCTGGATTTTTATTAAATGTTGTTCTCTTCATTAATTTCATCTTCATTTTTTTATTTCTTTTTTAATTTTTTTTTTTCTTTTTTGATTGAACAAAAAAATACATTTTAAATATTAATAATATTTGTTTTTATTATTTTAATATTATTTTGAAAAAAATAATGGAGTACAGGAAGTCAGGAAAAAGAAAAAATGAATGAATCAGAAATTAATGCCTTGTAAATTCATATAAAAATATAAAAGAAATGAATAAAAAATATAAAGATACTC
>JAEEGL013128725.1_pt1 | contig 11366 bp, 5 predicted proteins | sample 9134231 | NCBI WGS metagenome assembly JAEEGL01 (sample SAMN16246548, study PRJNA631951) | gut metagenome | biome: gut microbiome; feature: rumen; material: fiber-attached | host: Bos | place: Iran: Karaj | collected 2018-10
AAATAAAACGGATAATACTCTAATCAATTAACTTTTTAATATAATATTATCTTATTTTATTATTTATAATAAAATTTACCTTATGATAGACCTAATAAATTAAATTTTTTTTTATTTTTCAACCAAAAAAATATGAAATAATAAAATACTCAAATAAAAAATAATTAAATAAAAAATAAAAAAAATTCAATAATTTATCTAAAAATATGTTAACAAATACAATTCATTTAAATAAACCATGTCAAATATGTTTGAGTACGAATTACAGAGAAGATGAATCAGGTTTTTATTCATGTTCTCAATGTGGATGTATAAGTGAAATAAGATGTTTTGTAGAAATAGAGCATGAAAATTATAATAAAACAATAAAATTAAAATCAAAAAATATTCTTCATAATAATTCTTCAGATGAAGAAATTGAAAATGAAAATTTAGAAAATATTTCTAATGATGATGATAATTCATTTGATAATGATACAAATTTTAAAACAAATTTAACAAGAAATAATTCAAGTATAAATAATGATAATTATTCATCAACTTTTTCAAGAAAAAGTTCAAGGAGTAAAATAATAAAAGTTGAAAAAAGTTTAAAAGAAATATTATTAGAATCTCAAATAATATATCAAAATATTTTTAAAGCATTAAGTAAAGAATATTTGAATGGTATAAAAGAAGATTTTAAAAAAGAATTTATTGAAAATTCAAAAAAAATTTGGTTAAATTATATTTCTAAAGAATATGATATTCAAAATATTTATGGAACTTCAACAGGAAAAAATAGAAATCCAAATTTAAAAAATGTGATTAGATCAAGACAAAATACTTTTGATGAAGTAGATAATAAAACTAATATTAATGAAGTTAAAAAAAATAAGAAAAAAAAAACAATTTATAATATTTTAGAAAATAAAAAATTAAAAGGAAAAAATATTATAAATTTCTACAAAAAAAATTTTCAAAAAAAAAAAATTCCTAATAAAGAATTAATAAGACAATTTAATGAAGAATATGAAGCAGTGATAAAATTTATAAAAGAAGATGAAAATATAAGAAAAAAAAGTAAAGAATTTAATTTAGATTTAAATTCTATTAAATCAACAATTTCATATATTGAACTTATTAAAATTTGTAATATATTAAATTTAAATTTAAAAGTTGATTTTTCTTTTGAAGAATTAATTCATAAAATTTTTATTAATCAATCTTTAAATTATCAAACAACAATTTCTTTTTCTTTTGATATACAAAAAACTACTTTAAATTCTGATTATTTTTTATTTTTATTATATCAATCTTTTAATGATTGTTTAAAAATTAATTTTCCTTTATTAAATAGTGATTTATTAGTTAAAGTAAGAAATTTTGATTATATTTCTCAATTAAGTATAAATGATTTAATTTTTTTTAAATATTCAAATTATGGAAAATACATTAAATTACTTAATCAATTTGATAAAAATAATTCTGAGTTTTTTATTAAAAAAGGAAATCAAATTTTAGAATATATTATTTTAAAATTACTAAAATTAACTTTTGAATTTTTAGTTTTTTGTAAAAAAATTTTAAGAAAATTAAAAGATAAATATATTTCCTTTTTAAAAAATAAATATATTATAGAACATATTTGTATTGGAATTATAATTTATTCTTTAAAAATTTTTTACGGAATAAATGATCTTCCTTATATAAGTTTATTAATTAAGAATAAAGAAATGTTTAAAATAAAAGAATTAAATGAAATATTTTCTATTTATGAAGAAAAAAGTAAAAATGATTTTCTTTGTTTAATTTATAATAATTTACCAAGTTTAAATCATATAATTAAAAATTTTAGTGAAATTATTGAAAAAGAAATAAATAATCAAGTTATTTATTTAAAAATTGATAGTAAAAAAAATTGTAATAAAGAATATAAAGAAAAATTTTGTAAAATTTATTCAAATGAAATTTTTAAAAATTTAAATATTAATTATTCTGAAAGGAATATAAATGAATTAAAAGAGAAATTTATTCCAAAAAAAAAAGAAAATATAAAAAATAAAAAAATAAATATAAAAAAAAGTGAAAAATTTATTTTAAAAAAATTAAAAAAAAAAGAAAAAATAAAAGAAGAAATAACACCATTTTTAAAAGAAGAAATAAATTTTTATAAAGAAAATAAAAAAAATAATAATGAAGAATTTTTAATAACTTTACCATGTGATACAATAGTAAAATATAAAAGACATGCAATGAAATTTTCTAATGTTGAACCAAGAACATCAGAAATTTTAATTTTTTATTTATTTTCAAGATATTTTAAAATCGATTTTACTTCTCTTCATTCAATAGTAAAATTCACAGAAGAAAATTTAGATAAAGAATAAATTTTATAATATTATTTATATATATTATTAATTTTTATATTCTTCTTTGATTATGAGTGTTGTTTAATGTTTATTAATGATTTTAAAGATAATATTTATTATATTTTAATTAATATATAAAATTTGTTTTTTATTTCATTTTTTTTTAAATATAATTTATTTTATAAATTTAATAATTAAAAAAAATATTTTAAAACATACAAATTTTAAATTTAAATTATAAATTAATATATTAAATTACTTTTTTAACAAAAATTAATTTTTGATATAAATTTGTTTTTAAATAATTGTCATTTTTTTTCATAAGTTTAAAAGTATTATTTAATAAATTCAAAACATTTTGTTTTCCAAGTTTAATTTGTTCATTATCACTTTCATTATCATTATCAAAATCAGAGAAAATTTTTTTTTTAGTTTTCTCAGAAATTTTATCACAATTAAAATAATAATCAGGAAAACATTTAAATGTAACAATTTCTTTTTTATCATTGATAAATTCTTTAAATAAAGGATATTTATCTTTACAATATATTTTTTCTTCTTCCTCTTCTGAAAAATCATCATTTGAATTATCATATTTATTTGTTGAATAATTTGAAATTGATTGTTTTACGAAATTTCTTTTTTTACTTTTTTTTTCGCTTAATATTTTTTTGTTATCTTTTTTTTTCAAATTTTTTCTCTTTTTTTTTTTGTTTGTTTTGTGTGATGATATATTTGAAAATATTAAATTATTTAATATTTTGAAATCTTCTGTAAGGTTTTCTCTTTTTTTTCTTAAAAAATATATTTTTGATGATTTTAAACTCATTGGTTTTATTAATTTATAAATGTTATATTTCTTATTTATATAGTAAAATTAAAGGAAATTTTTTAAAAATAATTTATTTTTATAGTTATTTGTATTATTAATTAAATTATTTAATTTTATTTTATTGGAAAAATAAAATTCAAAAAATTAAAAAACAATATTTAAAATAATATTTAAAAATTAGAATCACAAACAATAAAAACATTTTATTTAAAATTTAATAAAAAATATATAAAGTAAATAATTTATTATAATTATTACATGAGGATTTATTGTTATTATCATCAAAAAATTGACTTTTCTTTTTTGTTAACAAAATCATTTTCACTTAATTTTAATTTTATTATTTCTATATCAAATAAATTAAATTTTCTTTATTTCTTAATTTTATAAAAAATAACCAAATTTGTTGATTTTGAAATTTATTTTTAAATCTTCATTTATTTGAATCAATTTTTTTTTTCAAAATTAGATAAATTAAAGCAAATAAATTTACTTAAGATAATATCATCTTTTCAAAAATATCACCTGATTTGATGGAATTGTAAATTAATAATATAGTACAACACTCTTAACGAAATTAATCTTTTTCACTTTAAATTAAAAAAAAAAAAAAAAGAAAAAAATTAAGAATTATGAATAGAAAAAAAATATAATTAAAAAAAACAATTTTAATAAAAACCAAAAATGTCAAAGGAAGAAGAAAAACAAACAATAAGTTCAGAGAATATAAAAACAGGGAATATTGAATTAACCCCAGATTTAATTCAATTAGATTTAGAGAAAATAAGAGAATGTATTCAAATATTAGAAGAATATAGAAAAAAATGTGTAAATGAGGAAAATTTTCCAAAAGCAAAAGAAGCATTAGAAAGAATAAATCAATTTAAAAAAATAGAAGAAGAAAAAATGAAAATTGAAGCAGAAAAAATTTATAAAAATCAAAAAGAAATTGTAGAACAAAAACAAAATAATGAATTAGAAATTTTTAATCAAAAAATGGATGAAGCTTATAAGAAATTAAATAAAGAATTAAATGAACAAGAATCAAATTTATTAGAAAAACATCAAAAAGAATTAATTGACTTTAAAAATTTTTTCGAATTAAATTATGAAAAAAATAAAAGACCAAAACCTTCAAGTCAATTATTAAATTGGATAAAAATTAAAGAACAATCTATTAAACAAAAAAATTATGAAAAAGCTACTTTAGCAACAAAAAAAATTGAAGAATTAGGAAAAAAAGATATTGAAAAATTTAATTTAGATAAAGATAAAAAATTAAAAAGTGAATTACAAAAATTAATCAAAAAACAAGATAATGAAATGTTTGCTTTTAAATTAAAATGTAAATCTATTATTAATTCTTTTAATAATCAAAGAAAAAAAGAATTAGATAGCTTAAATAAAAAATATCATTCTAGATTAATGGAATTAGGGAATTATCAAAAAGTTGAAATGAGTTTCTTTCAAAAAATTAAAAAAGGAATTTCTAAACCAAACACAAGAATTCAATCGATTATTAAAAATGCTTTACAAGATGAAGAAGAAGAAGAAGAAAAAGAAGATGATAATAATAATAATAATAATAATAATAATAATAATGCTATTTTAGATAGTGAAAATAATGTTATTACTGATAATAATAATAATATTAATAATAATGATATTCATGATAATAATGATAATGCTAATGATAATAATTATGATTATAATAATAATGATAATAATAATAATGTAATCAATGAGGAAGAGAAGAATGCTCTTGCTCCTGATGAGAGTGAAGAAGATAATGAAAATAATTAATAATTATTTATTTCAATATTATTATATTTTTTTAATTTAAAAAAAAACATATTTTTATTGAACTTTTCCAAAATAAATATTTTTAAAAAAAGAAATTATAAAATGGGAGATACAGATAATACAAATTTTGATATAGATTTAAGTAAAATAGACATAAATAATATAAATGAATTAATTTCTGATGAAGAACTAAAAAAAATAATGAATGAAGTAGAAGATATAGAAAAATTAGAATTAAAAAAAGAAAGAGAAGAAAAAAAAATAATAGAACAAAACATAAAATCTCATGACAATTTAAAAAAAAATGAAAATTCAACAAATATAAAAAAAGAAAATAATATAAAAAACGAAAAAAATGAAAAAACAATAATAAACAACAATAAAATAAAAAAAAAAGAAATATTAAATCCATTAGAATACATAAATAAATATGAATTAAGAAATTATGAAAACAATAATATATCATCAGAGAGGAATTTTATATTAACAGAATATAAAAAAATATCAAATTTACAATATAACGTGATGAAATTTTCAAAAAAGCAGAAATTATTTTATAGAATAAAAAAAGATAAAAGCAAAATAACATGTTTATATTCAAGAAATGGAATAATATTTTCAGGTAATGATAAAGGAATAATAAAAACATTTTCAAGTGAAAAAGAATATGAATATAAAACATATATAAGTCAAGAATTACAAAATATAGTAAATATGGATAAATCTGTTTTTTCTATTGATTGTTCTCCAAATAATAATATTTTTTTTTCAGGTCATGGAAATGGTTTTATTATTTTATGGGATATTCAAGCCGCCAACGTTAAAAAAATTATTTCTAATGCTCATGATAATATAGTTTTAGAAATTAAATTCGTTAAATTCATCAATAATACTTTTTATAGTATTTTATCAAGTGATATTAATGGAAAAGTTAATTTAATTAATATTTCTCAAGGTTATTTTCTTACTACTTTTAATTTTTTTTTAGTCGTTAATAAATCTTCTCCTTCTTATTTAATTAGAACTTCGTATTTTTCTGAAGAAGAAAAAAAAAATTATAATATTTATGATGAAAGTGATAATACTCTTTGTGTTGTTGGAAATGAAGAGTCAATTGAACTTTTTATTATTGATCCTTCTAATCAAAGTAAAAAAAAAATGATTAAAAGTATTCTTGTTTTAAGTAATCCAAATTATAAAATTGATGATAATTTAGTTAAATACCCTGATGCGTCTTTTGGAGGTGGTTATACTCCTTATTTTGTTGATAAAGGAATGTACAATCAAGAAAGTTTTAATTCTACACTAGATAATTCTATTATAATTAATAATAATAATAATATTAATAATAATGTTAATAATATTAACAATATTAATAATAATAATAATATTGATAATAATAATAATAATGATGTTGTTGATAATAATGGATTGAATTTTTCTAAAACACAAATTTTATTAGCTTTAAGTTGGTTTTGTAAAATTACTGTTTATGCTATTCCAATCCTAAACAAAAAAATAGAATTTCCAATATTAATAGGGTATTATATAAACAAAATTCCAATTATGAGAATAAGTTTTTTTTCAAATTCAATAATATTTTTTTTTGACGAGGAGAAAAAGATAAAAACAATAAACACAAATAGTTTATCAAAAGAAGAAATATTAAAAGAAGATAATTCAGAAGGATATTTAATAGATAAAAACATAGAATCTAATTTTACACTAAAAAATTCAGAAAAATTATATTATCATTTTATAATATCATATCCAAAGAATATATATATATATTGTTTAAATGAATTTTATCATGTAAGATTACTTTCATGGGATGAATGTTTAAAAAATTTAAAAGAAAATTATGATTGGATGACAATGTTTTGTTTAGGAATTGATATTTATAAAGGAGAAATAAAATCTTTAGCTGATATTCCAATGGAAGAATATTTTAGAAAAACTCGAGTAAAATATTTTTTAAATAATTATCTTAATGAATATTTTTCTATTAATATTAACAATGATAAAAAAAATTCTTTTGATTTTATTAATGTTACTATTGATTTTTGTATTAATATTGAAAGTGTTGATTTCTTATTAAATAATATTAGAAATTTACTTCAAAATAAAGGAATGGATAATTTATTTTTTGAAAAATTAGAACCATTTATTTTAAAAAATAAATTAATTGAACAATTTATTGATCAATCTACTTTAACTTCTTTAGTTCAATATTATTTAAATAAAGGTGATTTATTTAAATTATCTCATTTAATTACTCATTTCAGTTTAAAAACTTTAAATATTGAATTTATTAAAAATATTTGTAAACAATATAATTTTTCAAGTGGATTAATTTATATTTATACTAATTCTTATGATGATTTCTTTTTCCCTATTAAAATTATGTTTGATTATTTTTTATCTAGTAAAAATATTTTTGAAGAAAATTTAAATGAAATTTTTTATTCTGATGATTATATAAATAAAATCACAAATGAAAAATTTGAATTATCAAAAGAATATTTAGGACATAAAATTTTATGGTTTTCAAATTTATGTGTTAAAGGAAAATTATATCCTAATTTAAATAATATGTCACAAAATTCTTTTATTAAAATTATGCTTCAATTATTTCTTTGGTTAATTTCAACTGAAGTTTTAAAAACTTTTATTTTATTTGATTCTTATTCTTATTTTAAAGTTTTAGAACAATTTTTTCTTGAACAAAGTATTTTTTCTTTAATTTCAAAAATTAATGATAAATTATTTAAAGATATTTGTTCTTCAATAAATATATCTTTTCAAAAAGAAGGAAGTAATATAAATTTAATAAATGGAGCAAATTTGAATCAAATAATATATATGATAAAAAATATATGTGAAGAATCAACTAATATATTAAATATATTAGATTTTTATATTTTTATAATAAAAATATCTAACAGAGTAAATTTAGAAACTCCTTTAATGTTAAAATCATTAAATTTCATATTAAATTTTAATTTAAATATAAAAAACAAAATAATAAAAGATAAATTTAATTGTCATTATAATTTATTAAATTATGATAATGAATATTTAAGTGATTTAGGAGATTCATTAATTGATGTTATTGATTTAATAAAAGAAATTTCAGATTTAGAAGAGGAAGAAAATATTTTTTTGAAAAAATATTTACCTATATTAATTAATTCCTGTGAACAAGGACCTTTTATTAATGTTAAAATACATTTATATAAATTAAAAAATGATTATATTAAATGTATAGAAATATATTTAGAAGAAAAAGGAAAAGATATTTCAATATTTGATTTTATAATATTAAATTTACAAGAATTATATATAAAAGATAAAAATAATTTTAAAAAAGTAAAAAATTTTATTAAAGGAAAAATAGAATTGTTAGCAAATATTTCAATAAATGGAATAACAAAATTAGTAAATCAATTTTTTAAAGATGAACAAGAAGGAGTTATTAAACAATTAGATAATGTTCCTTCTGTTCAATTAGAGTATTTAGAAAATACAATAAATTTATATAAAGAGAATATTGATGAAATAAATGATAATTTAAAAATTAAAAGAGAATATGAACAATTATTACAAATGCAATTGTGTTTATTAATTAAATTAAAAAAACAAAATGAAATTTTACCTAAATTAAAAAATGATTATGAATATTATCCCTTAGAACATTGTTTAAAAATTTGTTATGAAAATAAAGTTATTGATGCTACTATTTTTATTTGTAGAGTTATTAAATATTTTAAAAAAGCTTTATTATTATGTATAGAACAAATAAAAGAAAATTATAATAAATTAAAAAATATTGTATATATCGAAAGTAGTGATAAAAGTTCTTTTGAAGAAATATTTAATAAATTTAAATATTATAATAATTTAGCTCATTCAATTTGTCAACAATCAAATAATAATAGAACTTTATGGTTAATACTTTTTGAATATATTTATTCATTATTTCAAGAAACTAAAAAGTTAAATAAAAATAAATCAATTGAAGAAATTTCTTTATATTTATATACTGAAAATGAAGTTGAAAATGTCATTAAAAATTCTCTTTGTTATATTGGAATTGATAAAATATCAAATTATATTAAAACTAAATTTAGCGAAGAAGAATCAAAAGAATTTAAAACAATATCAAAAAATATTTTTCCAAAAGTAAATGAATATGAAAGAATATTAAAATCAGCAATAAAAATATCAGAAAATCAAATATCAAATAATTTAAAAAATTTAAAAGAAAATACTTTAAAAGGAAAATATTTTAAAATGAAAAAATGTGATTTTTGCAAAGGAAAATTTAATAAATTAAGTAAAGAAATAATAAAAACTTTTAAATGTGGTCATAAAATTCATGAAAAATGTTGTTATATCAACATAAAGAATAAAGATAAAAAAGATTATAAAAAAAATAATAATGTAGATGAAGAAGAAGAATATATATGTTCAATTTGTTATATTAATGATATTGGAGGTCCTGAAGTTAATAAGAAAAATGCTTTAAACAATAAATTATTTCCTAAAGATGATGAAATAAGTGAATCTTTTAAAAAAATAAAAAAAGAAAGAAATTTCTCAAAATTAACAATTCTAGATGAAAAATATTTTAATTCAAATATATAAAATAATAAAATATAAATAATGTATTTATTTATTTAATTATTTAAATTGTGAAATGTAAAAAAGGAAAAATAATATAATAATATTTCAAAATAAAAATTTTTTTTAAACAATATTAAAATTACCTTAAAACTAAAATTGAATAATAAAATTCTTGTCTTGCTTGACAAATAGCAATATCACCATTAGTCATTTTTTCAAAAGTGGAAATTTTACCATAAAAAGGATTAGCAAAAGTACATTCAATTTGTTTATGAAAAATATTAAATAAATTAAATTTTTCATTATATTGGACAAAACCAATAATTCCATTACTTAAATATAAAACTTTATTTTATTTTTTCACATTCTAAAATAATTTCCAAATCACCATTAAAAGGATTTAATAAATAAATTTTATCTGTATTTAAATATAAAATAATATTATTTTCAGTTAATTCATCTATTGAAAATTCCCAATATTGTTCTCCTAAAATAATATTCTTTTCTAATAAAACATTAACATTATTTTCATCATCAATTTCAAATAATTTAATAATATTTTCTTTAAAAATTAATATAAATCTATTATCACTTAATTCTTTTCCAAAAATAAGTTCTTCATCAAAAAAAAATCTTTCAAATTTATTTTCAGAAATAAAATAAATAAAAATTTTATTATAAACACCAATAATAATAATATTATTATTAAGTAAAAAAGAACATAAACTAGTCATATCATGTTGATTAATAACATTATTAATATTATTATTAATTAAATCCCAAATAAATAAACCATCATCAGAAATAAAAGCAATTTGATTTTTTTTTTCTATTTCAAAAGCATTTTGAATAACAATATAAATATCATCTAAAATTTTAGGAGAAATTGATTTTTCTACATTATTTAAATCCCAAATTTTAATTGAAGAACCAAAAGTTAATAATCTATTATTTGATATTTTAATTATATTTGAAACATATTTTTCTTCAACAAAAGATTTTTGAACTTTATTTGTTAAATAATCCCAAATTATTATTCTTTGATTAATTAAATAACTTACAATATTTAATTCAATTGGAACTAAATTTCTTATACATTCACTTTCTTTATTTATTTTTGATATTGTTGTAAAATAAGGTTTTTTTTTTTTGAAAGTATATTTTATATTATTATTATAATGAATATTATTATGTATTATTGTAAATAAAGAAAAAAAACATAATATACATATTTCTTTTTCTACTTTTTTATAATATATAAATGCATATTGACCTTTACAATTAAATTCACATTTTTTTAACGATAAATAAAATTTTTGATAATATTTTCTTATTGAAATTTCTCTTTTTTCAATTTCTAAATTTATTTTTTTTTCTTCTTTTTTTTTCTTTGATGAACAATAAATACATTTATATATTAATTTAATGTTATTTATATTATTTGTTTTCTCTATTTTATATCCTATTATTGGAATTTGTAATTTACATTCTGGACATTTGAAAAAAAAAATTTCTTTTTGAAATTCCATAGATTTAAAAAAGAATAATAAAATAAATAAAGTTATCTATTAAATTTATTTATACAAACAAATATTATTTTAAAATCATTATTTCCAATTAATTTTTTTTAAACTAAAATATTTTTTTTCTTTTAATTTTCGCTTTCTTTTTTTTCATTATTATCTTTAATATTATCATTAATATTTTTAAAAAATTCTTCATCTTTAGAAAAAGATTTAATTTTAGGAAGAGTA
>JAEEGL014812551.1_pt1 | contig 11366 bp, 10 predicted proteins | sample 9134231 | NCBI WGS metagenome assembly JAEEGL01 (sample SAMN16246548, study PRJNA631951) | gut metagenome | biome: gut microbiome; feature: rumen; material: fiber-attached | host: Bos | place: Iran: Karaj | collected 2018-10
CATCGTCAGTTCCTATCACCTTTGTTGACAAAACCTCAGTTCCTACATCCTCTGGCATATCCAGCACACCCAGAATCTGATACCCAGCACTTTCTGCAGCCTCAATCACAGACTTGCAGTGGCCACCACCGCCCAAAAGAACTAAAGGTTTACTTTTTTCGTAAAACATACAATTATCATTAATTGCAATTTATTCTCCTTCTGGAGTCATTTCTTTTACTGAGTAGTTATCAATATCTTCTAAACACTCTCCTACCTGAAACTCAAAGCGCTTGAATAAGTCCAGGACGGTTTGAATACTCTTGGAATAACAGTTACACTTCACGACCTTATCGGAAGTAAGTTCTTTGAAGAATACATACACCAACATGTCTTTTGCCATTGTGCCATTGACCGAGACTCCGACAAACTTATATTCCTCTGGATTCAACTTAATGTCAAACTTTTCCATGATAATACTGGTCATAATATCAGGTCTATCGATAAACATATCACAACGGTCAGCCGCCGTTGTTCCTACATAATCATTGTATTGTACGTTTGCTCTCATCTTGTACTTTTTTGCTTTTTCTTACAAAACTATTTACCTTTTTATCTCAAACACCTCGTCTGTTGCTGATCTGAACTTCATCTTGTATCAATTGTCATTGGGAAAAATCAACAACTTGTGGATGGGGCTTTTAAGTTCTTTTCTGTTAGAATCGAACTCTTCCCATTCAATGGAGCCTTCTTTCAATTGCCGTAGGTATGCTGACAACTGAACACATTGCGGTAACGCACTTTCCATTTTTCTGATAATTCGTTCATCACCTCCAGCATCGTGGGTTCGTACTCATACTCTGCATATACGTTGCCGCCTACCGCTTCATTTTTTTTATGACCTCTTCCACTGACTGCACCAATCTGTGGTCGTCAAACTCAAAAGACATAAGCCTGTGGCAGTTTACCGACGGCAGATAGAACATCTGGAGACAAATGTTAAGGTAGGTTCTAAAAATTCTGTTTTTAGTTCACTACCAATTAAAAATCATTTCATGTCGGTTGCTTTTTGTTTGATTTGAAGCCTTTTTGTCACTTTTCTCGGTTACATAGCTCGCTATGCGCCCTCAAAAACTGACAAAAATCCAATCAAATCAATTCAAAAATCAATCCGACATAATTTTTAGAACCTACCTTAAAGTAATCCGCACTCATAGAGAGTTACACAGGTCAGAATAATCAATAGTGTAATCGGCATCATTGGACAGAAGGATTCTGAAAGTCATTTTATCCGGCATATTCAATGTATTTGAGCAACGAGTTGGGGCTTCAATAAAAGAACATTTTAAAAGACGCTCGCCAAACTGCATGTCTTTTTCAGGTAGCATTTGCTGTTTTGACCACCACACCATCTGATCAGCATCAAGTTCCTGAGTCTCTATCACTCCATAAATCCTTTGTATAGGTAGCGACTTATATGCTTTCATCATCTGAAAAAGTGACTGTAGTTTGGCGTAGGTCTCTACAATCTGGCACTTGGCTTCAAAAACTTCCTGTGTGCTAAAACGTGATTTCATTTCGATGAAAACCAAGTCGTAGGTTCTAAACTCATTCAGGAAGAGGAATGCTCCATCAGAATTGCGATTGGTGAGGGCACTGAACATGTCGTAACCATCGAACTGCTTTGATGGGAATGAAACGACCTCGGTACAATTGACCGTCATCTTCTTATTCTTCGCTGTTGCCCCTTTCTCAATAATTGTCACACTATCCTTTGAATATAATGAAGGATGAGTCTTAAACAATCCGTTCCAATCGGTACTAAAACTATTCAGCATGTGCTTGGAGAAGGTTGAAATACTTTTGTTGTATGTCTAAACTATAACGAGTTTCCTTACTGATAACGTGATAGAACGTCTCGTAAGGTATTCCATGCTCTATATCCTGAGATACGACTTGCACACTGCCGTCATAATGACGCTGAAGGAGGTAGGATCCTATCAATGATGGGTTTACCATCAAATCGGTATAACCGAACTTTAATATCGTTTCTTTATAAGCATCTTGGCTGAAATCCGCAATCTTATAGAGAAATATGCGATCGTTCAAACGGCGAAGGAAATAGTCGCTGTGGGTGGTTATCTGGAGGTGCATGCCATGGTTGACCCCTGCTACCACAAAGTCGGCTATATCTACTTGCTTCTGAGGATGGAGATGGGCCTCGGGTTCTTCGAAAAGAATGGAGAGATGATTAGAGGGATACTTGTCTAATAGGACATAGAGAGGAGCTAACTCCTTTATAGAGGAGGCTGCGGCTGATATAGGTAAGGCATAACCATCAATCAGACGGTAGAGTACTCGGCCGTTGTCATCGACTTCTATGCTGCCGCCATTAATATAGCTCAAGCGCTCCAACAAGTATTCGTCAATCATCTTGCGAGGGGGCATAGACTGCACAACGTTCCAATCGTTTAGAAATTCAGAATAGATGTCACCATTGCTCCTTATGCGCTCCTGCATAGTGATGGGGATGGTAAGCAAAGCACCACGACCAGGAACCATGGCAAAGGTCTGGTCAATAGTAGAAGTGTCGAAGAGATCTTCCAAAAGAATGTCGGACAATAGCATTGACCATGCCAAACCTCCAATATTCTTGGAGTCAGCATTGATGCGAATGCCCTTTTCTGCAAACTTGAAAATCACATACTGCTCTTCCTTACCTTCAAGACCTATTTGTTCATTATGGTAACTCAGTGTATATTCCTGATGACTGAAAGGAATCTCAAAGTTTATATCTACGACCATATCTGGATTTCCTACCGACTTACGCATGTAGTCACAAGCGTCTTGATTAATCCACGTTGTCAGTTGTGAAACAACAACAGTTATACTACCGCTGTCAGTGTTAGAAGCGGCCAGTGTCTCATAGCCTAATCCCTCAGAGACAAAGAAATGCTGCAGCCGTTGTTCTCCTAGTAACTTGTAAAAATAATGCACAAGAATGGCCACATAGCTTTTGCCTAGTCCTGATTCCCCAGAAAAAATCATCAAGGGCTTTATCTCAATGGAAGAGTTGCGAACTGCTCCAAGTTGCTTGATATGAATCTTAATAGTCTTCATTTACAATCATTGTGAAACATCATATTTATCCATTAATATAACGTATTTTCGGCTTATATCATGCCTTATTTAAATATACTGCATAAAGTTGCAGATTATTCTACAAATACCTAACACTACTTGGAATATTAACAACCCTATCAGCAAACCAGATGGTATTCTTTAGTCCATCATTCTCACAGTCCTCAAACATTGGAAGTCGGTTCATCAGTTCCCAAATAGGACGTGTCATAACACCATTGTCATTGGTGTATTGAAGAAAATCCTGTTGAGCTTCCTTGTTTTTTAGAATGACAACATTGAGCCAATAGTTACTACGAGTATCCTTTGGTTCCACGAAGAAGTCAATGTCAGGAATATCCTTAAAGAATTCTTCGTATGCTTTTGCTGTCTCACGCTTGCTGGCTACATACTCTTCGATATGCTCCAACTGTGCACAGCCAAGGGCTGCATTGATATTGGGCATACGGTAGTTATAACCAATATGATCATGACGGAACTCCCAACGATGAGGAACCTTTGCTTGCGTTGTGATATGTTTGGCGAATGCCCCTAACCCTTCATCATTGAAAAGCATCATGCCACCACCTCCAGTTGTTATAGTCTTGTTTCCATTGAAGCTCAAAGCACCTACCTTTCCAAAAGTACCCGTATGCTTACCCTTATAAAGGGAACCAATACTTTCAGCAGCATCCTCAACAAGTTCTATGTTGTATTCATTTAGTACTTCCACCAATTCATCCAGATGTACGGGATGTCCGAAGGTATGCATTGGCACACAAGCTTTTACTCTACGACCAGTTCTTTTATTGTAGCATTGTCCATCCTTCTGCTCCGAATTCTTAGCCAACCACTCTCTAACTGCAACAGGCGACAACCCCATCGTATCCTTATCCACATCTATAAAAACAGGATGAGCGCCAATATAACTGAGAGCATTGCATGTTGCAATAAAAGTCAATGCTTGTGTCAACACCTCGTCATCACGCTCTACACCTGCCAGCATCAGAGACATGTGGAGAGCATTGGTGCCACTTACACAAACAACCGCTCTTTTACAAACAGTGTATTTAGCAGTTTCTTCCTCGAAGCGATCTACAAACTTTCCAACACTACTTACAAATGTTGTATCAATGCACTCGTTAAGATATTTCTTTTCATTACCGATAAATACAGGTACTGCAAGAGGTACATAATCTTGTGCTCCGTACAAATCATGAATAAAATCTGTTACTTTTTTGTATTTCATTTTCAATAATTACAATTCTAAAACAAGAATATCTTTATTTTCGAATATAGTTTTACATTGTTCGGGAAAAGCGTTAGGAAGTATATGCTTATACACGATAGCATGTGTTACACCTCTTTTTTTCAATATTTTAGATGATTCTTTGTTCCCAGAATAGAAAGATTGTACATTAATTATACGATTGTTAAATGTAACCTTGTCTAAAGCAGAGTAATCATAACTTTCAAAAAAAGTTTGTCTTTCACTAATACTGCTTGTAAGAAAAGAGCGCGATCCACTCTTGCCAAGAACTTTGTTTGACAACAATATTATATTCTCGGATAGATTATCTCTAACCCATCTCAACCCTAAGACTTCTTCTTTGTTTATGGTTGTTCCTGATTCTTCCAATTTGTTACTTGTAGATTGCACAATAGAACAATCTGTTAATAAAAGTTTAACACCATGTGATGCTAACGGAATGGCTTGAATTAAAAATAAAAAAAAGCCCCCTAAAAAAATGATGTATATTGTTCTAAAATTACTCTTTGAAAATTCTCTTTTTGATGAATAAATTGAAAATCCAAGAATAAATATGCATATAATAGAAATAAACAGGAAATACATTTGTGACATACCATTTTGTGAAATAAAAACACATAGAAGAATGCCACAGAACGCCATTACGATTAAAATATAGTAAATATCATCTAATCTATGTTCCCTATTCTTTAATCCCATATATAGTACAATAATAGGGATTAACATAGAAGATAACAGGAATAATAACATTGTTACCAAATATGCAAATAACGTCATTGGTATTATACTCATTAATTTAAAATAGATTCTTTCAAAATAATGGGAATGAAATAATGTATCAAACGGGGATATGGATAAAGAATAAGAACTACCGTCTTCAGCAGTTTTTGTACCAGTTACAAAGAACCCTAAAATTAAAATAAAAACTAAAAGGCTAAATATCCCCATTGTAGATACCTTCCAAAAATTGCCTTTCTCAATTAATAATAAGCACCCTACACCAACACCTACAATTAATATCGAGGCTACAGGTCCCTTCAATCCTGTGCATATACTAAGAAATAAGATAAAGGTAAATGCGAGTACTAAATTAGATCCTCCTTGTCTAAACCACCGTGTGTAGTATGTGAAAGCAAAACAAAAATAAGCTAATCCTTCAGGCAGTCCAAAAGGGACTTTGTAAATATGTGGAGAAAAGTAAATATGAGTAAATCTTTCTATACTAGATGTAAATAAAATGAAACAAAGTGCAATGACTTTAAGTTTTTCATTTGTTATTAATTCATTTAAAAGAAAATATAATCCTGAAACAAAAAGGAATATTGTTATTAAATATGAATAGGTAAAACATAAGTCAAAAATCTCTATACCAGTCATAAAATGAAGAAATCCGATTTCAATACTTGTAAAGTAGTGGTAAAAAAATTTATTTCCCATGACGCTTAGATCTGGTAAGGGATAAGATTTAGTGGCAGCCACGCAATTCCTGAACCAAAAAACGAGGTCTTGATTATACGCTATATTTCCCTTTTGAAGAAAGGGAGATAAATTTTCATACTGGAACATTACTGTTCCAAACAGCGTGGCTATGAACAATACAATTCCAAATGAAAATTGATCTTTGCCCAAATTATCTACGAAAATTTGTGCTTTTTTTCTTCCAAATAGGTAAATAATAGATAACGCTGAAATAATAAGATAAAAAAATAATACTAGTTTGGAAATACCTATAATCAAAAGAATAAGGTAAATTAAAATAGTCAATGAATAGCCCAAAGCATAGGATGACAAATTACAAGATAAACAATTATTTTCCTTAAGTCTTAAGATTCTATGTAATGCGTGTCCAGGTATATATATACATAGATACTGAATTAATACAAATTTAAGAAAATCGGTAAATTTCAAATGGCTTATTTCTGTTGCTATAGCAACTAATAATAAGCAAATTATCCATGCAAAATTTTTCTTTAATATATTACAATATGATAGCCTCATCATTTTAAAAAAAACTAAAATATTATTTAAGATAATAAGACATTATTTGATTAATAATAAGTTCTACTTCATCATCTTTTAACTCATAAAACATCGGTAACCGAACCAAACAGTCTGTGAATCGATTACAATTAGGAAGGGTCGGAATGAAATTTGAGTGTTTTTTATAATATTCGCTTTGATGTAAACCGAGATAATGGAATACAGCCAATACACCATTTGCTTTCAAATATGAAATTAGTGCAGTCCTTTCTTCCAAAGAACGACAAACCATATAGAACATATGAGCATTATTGGTTGCATAGTTCGGCATGTCGGGTAAAGAAACTAATCCTTTTTGCTCCAAGCTTGCTAATCCTTCTTGATATTGATTCCAAATGGCTTTTCTACGGTCTTGGATAGGATCTAAATTCTCTAATTGTGCCAACAAGAAGGCACTATTGATTTCGGAAGGAAGAAACGAAGAACCTGTATCAACCCATCCATATTTGTTAACCATACCACGGAAGAATTCTGCACGGTTGGTTCCCTTTTCCCAAATAATTTCTGCACGATGAACGAATCTTTCGTCATTAATAACTAACAAACCACCTTCTCCACCAGCAGTGATGTTTTTAGTTTCGTGGAAAGAAAAACAACCAAAGTCACCGATAGAACCTAGAGGTCGACCTTTATAGTAGGAATCAATAGCTTGAGCAGCGTCTTCCACAACCAAAATTCCATAACGATGTGCAATCTCCATGATTCTATCCATATCGCATGCGACGCCTGCATAGTGGACAGGGACAATTACTCGTGTCTTTTCTGTTATCAATGATTCTAATTTCTCTGGATCAATATTAGGATTGTTTTCACAACTATCTGCAAATACAATTTTAGCTCCTTCTCGCACAAAAGCAAGAGCTGAAGATACGAATGTATATGAAGGAACAATTACCTCATCTCCAGGTTTAATATCGCAAAGGATTGCTGCCATTTCCAAAGCATCTGTACCAGAGGTGGTTAGAATTGCTCTTCGAAAACCATAACGATCCTCAAAGAATTTCTGACATTTTTTTGTGAACACTCCATTCCCAGACAATTTACCTGTGTAAACTGCTTGGTACATATAATGTGCTTCCTTACCAGTAAGGAATGGTTTGTTAAATGGTATCATATAGTGTAATAATATTTTACTGATAAAAAATGAATATTCCAATGAGAATAATAACCATAGACATAATTACCCTTTTTGTTATTTTCTCAAACAAAAAAAATGACGAAAGTATAGGAACAAATATATAGCCTAATGCTTCCAAAATAGGAATGTCTTTTAAAAAGACACCATTTCGAAGAGCAAATATGTTGATAAGCATTGAGCAGAAAAAAATCCCATAAGCAATAATAACTCTCAAATTAAGAATCTCATAAATCTTATTACTATGCTTCTTATTTGCACTTTGTTTCAAGAGTATCTGAGAACATGCTGAAGCAAAAATACCTATAACAACGAATAGATAATAGATGTTCATTTTCCCCAACCTAAATAAACAATCCCACCAATAATAATGACAGAACCAATAATATTGTTCATTGTGATGCTCTCTGAAAAAAAAAGATATGCAATTAACAAAGAAAAGACAATAGTGATGCTTTTACTCATAAAAGCAATGGTTAAGGGAATCTTCTTCAGAATGATTTGCCAAAGTACAGCGTAAGCAGCAATTACACCTAATGCCATACAGTAATATAAGACAAATAAAAAAGAAAGATGAGATTCCAAGGAAGCTAGTTTCATGAAAATTCCTGTCGTAGAATAAACCATGAAAGCGATAACCATTAGAAATATAGTAGATGCACTTAATGTCCTTTTCATTGTTCGTGCTTAGAGTGTTTTACAAAAACATAAGAAATATCCGTTACCAAGTAACCGTATTTGGTCATTATACGAAGAATCCCTAGGTTATTTGAAGATACTTTCGTTTGATAATGCTTAATATTAGGGTTGAACTTTTGAACATAGATGGTAGGACAGATGGCTAAAAGTGAACCTAAATGTTGTTTTTGGTATTGTTTAAAGATGCCATGAAGTATTACGTCAATAGTTTGATTATCTTCTTTCAAAAGAATGAAACCTACTTTTTCTCTGTCTTTCTTAATATTCAAAAGTTTGGCTCCTTTCTTGACTTCGTTCATCAGCCAATTGACATATCTAGTGTTGGCTATGTTTATACCAAATTGGGGGTCTAATGCAATTCTGTCAGTAATGAAAAGTCCTTCATTTATTCTTTCTGTGACGAAGTTTATTTCATTTGTAGTTTGAGCCAAATCAATTTGAACGGAATCATCTATGTGAGTAATAACTAATTCTTTTTCTAAAGTGATTTGAGTTTCAATAAAAGAATAGTGCATGGACGATAATTGCTGAAATGTTTCCATATTTGGCTCAAAACATTTTACAACAATATAATCCCATTGTTTTTCTAATTCTTTGAATTCTGAAAGATTTACAGTGTCTGTTGAGCTGATAGTTATTTCAGAGGTTTTTACGCCAAGATTTTTATTTTCCCAAAAGCAATCAATAGTTTTCATGAAATTATATGTAAATTGTGTTTTCAGTTTGATGTTCCCATATATCTGTTAATCTAATATGGTATGTCTTTAAATGACAGATAGTTATGTCGTGAAATAGTATTGAAGAGCCTGCTTTAAATGCACTTGAAAAGACAGAATTTCTTCAAACCCTTTATACAAGGAACTTTGTAATAGAATTTTTATCGTTTTTGAGTACATTAAACCGAACACCCTAATATGTATATGTAGTAATTCCATTAAAATAGCGATAGCACATCTCGTTTGTTACTTTTTCTTTCATTAAAAAATTAGACAGGATTTGTACAAATACATATCCCAAAGCTTCTATTATTGTAAGGTCTTATACTTTCAAACTATGCATCAAAGCTACCATGTTGATGATAATCTATAGAAAGCATATAAGTATATATAGCATTTAGATATTGAGATGTATGCTCCTTTTGCACACTGTTTTTCCGAAGAATCTGCGAATAAAAATACAGGAAAAATCCTATCGCCACTAATAAAGATTTTTAAGGATACCATCATGAATGAATAGATAAGGAAGACAAAAAAGTAATCCTAAAGGTCTTGCTGATGTAAGATTTTGCTTCACCTATTCAAAATTAATCTTATCACGAATGATATACAAAGGGCGGTCTTTGGTCTTGTCAAAAATCTTTCCAATATAAATGCCTGTCATTCCTATTAGCATAATGATGATTCCACCAAGTATCCACATAGAAATCACCATAGTTGTAAAACCATCCACAGCAATTCCACCTGTTAAATATCTGATAAAGTAAAATAAAGCAATTAATAATGATATAAGAACCACGAAAAAACCAAATTGGAGCGTTAAACGCAAAGGCTTGTTGGAGAATGCTATCATATTATCAGAAGCGACTGATAGTAGACGATGAAATGAATAGCTAGATTTTCCTTCTGCTCGTTCTCCATGTTCAACAGGTAGATAGCCAATCTTAAACCCTACCCATTTTGTCATAATAGGAAACCACCTAACAGAATCGCCCATGGACAAAACCGCATCAATAACTTGTCTACTATATATGCCAAAATTGCCCACGGACTTGTCTTGCTCCTGATCTGTCAGGTAAGCAAATACTACATTAAAGAGTGTTGATGATAATTTTTTTGTGAATTTGTCTTTCCTTTCAATTCTTTGTGCAAAGACTGAATCAAACCCTTCTTGGACTTTATTGTAGAGATTGGGAATTTCTTCAGGACAATCTTGCAAATCACAATCCATGACAACCACCCATTCGCCTTTGGATTCACATAAGCCAGCCGTTATTGCATAATGTTGTCCAAAATTACGTGAAAGGTTGAGGGCTTTTACTTTTGAATCATTAAGACAAATATTTTGTATTATATCCCATGAATTATCAGGGGAGCAATCATTCACAAGTATAATTTCATAGTCTTTTGAAATAATCTCGACAGCGGATTCTATACGTGAAACTAGCTCAACTAACATTTTTTCTCCTTTGTAAATAGGAGATATTATTGATAATTTCATATAAGTTTACTATTGTTCTTCCATTTTTACCTATGTTAAAAAGGGTCACATAGTGGAATGCCTAAACGCTTACCATCTTCAAATTACATTTTTTGATCCAAGTTCTTACCTTTTTCTTCGTGCTCAAAGTTAGGAATAAACTCCTTGATGGCATCAACTACTTGAGCTTTGGTGAAGTCATCTTTTTGGAAAATGGCTTCAAGTTTATCAAAGAACGAATTAATCTCATCCATGTTGTGACGAGTAGTTTGTTCTACAACACCTAAGGCTTGGAAGCGTTGCATGTCTATTTTCTCGCCAGGAACATAGAATTCCTCGTAGGCCTTTTCTCCTGTGGTATCACTCTTGAAATAGATTGTGGGATATTTCAAAGGTTGCCCATTAGTCATTATTAACTGGCTACTATCTATAGCGGCAGCTTTCCTTTTGGCTTCCTCATCTGTTGAGCATTCCTCTTTCTCTAATCCATTAGCCTTAACAAAGTCATCACAAACAGCAGAGAACGTGAGCATTTGGTCTTCTCCTAACTTTGGGAAAAAGACTTCACCGCCCTTGCCTAAGATACAAGCCAACATGCAAATCTGACCTGATTCTTCAGGACTGACAAAATATCGTTTTACATCCGATGGAGCTGCCAGTGGCTGCATCTTCTGAAGTCTGTGAATCCATCCATCAGGAAGGGAACCATTACTAAAGGCAACATTGGCAAAACGGGCGGTGGTAACCTTGAAATACTTGTTGTAGGCCATCACCAAGTCTTCCATGATGCGTTTCGATGCTCCCATGATATTCACGGGATTGGCAGCCTTGTCAGTGCTAACGCAGAAGAAGTGTTTTGGAGGATAGACAGTCAGTAAGTCCATCAACTTCTTTGCCTTGATATCGTTATTCTCGATAAGTGCCTGA
>JAEEGL016186340.1_pt1 | contig 11366 bp, 10 predicted proteins | sample 9134231 | NCBI WGS metagenome assembly JAEEGL01 (sample SAMN16246548, study PRJNA631951) | gut metagenome | biome: gut microbiome; feature: rumen; material: fiber-attached | host: Bos | place: Iran: Karaj | collected 2018-10
CGTCTGCGCCGCTCGGGAGCAATCCCTTCATTTTATCTTTAAGAACCGTTCCGAAAGACGCGCGTTCTCTCTTTACGTTTTTCTTCTTCTGTTCGCGCTCGCGCTTTATCGCCTCGGGGTTCCTTCTCTCGTACGCCTCGGGATTGAACGTCGCCGCGCGCGCTCTTATCCTCTTTCCCTTTTCAAAAGCGAGTCCGAATTTTCCGCCGTCGGGAACGAAGTAGTGAGACTCGGCATCGAACGATTCGTAAGTCGGTCTTCTGTAATCGCGTCCCGAGATACGGCGCTTAGCGGACGTGAATCCGGGTTCGAGGGTGTTCTTGTGCTCTTTCTCATAGAGCTTCTTCATCGCGCGCTCCATTCTTGCGCGCTCGTTCTTCTTTTCAAGGGAGACTCTCATTATGACGTCCGGATTCTTTACGCCTCTTTGGCTGAATCTCTTACCGAGCTTTTCGCACAGAGCGAATTCGTTGTAAGTATTCGTCATATCTGCATCCCCCTTTCAAAAAAATCCTAGATCTTCTCCGCCACCCTAAGCTTTGCGCTTCTGGAGCGCGGATTTTCATCAAGCTCATCCCTCGAGGGAACGAGCGGTTTCTTATTGACAAGTTTGATCTGCGGTTTCTTGCCGCACACGCATACGGGAAAATCTCTCGGGCACTCGCACGGATCCGCGAGGTGAGAGAACGTCTGCTTTACTATCCTGTCCTCGCCGGAATGGAAGGTGATCACCGCGGCTCTGCCTCCCGGCGCCATACGTTCGATCGCGCCCTCGATGGAAGGCTTTATGACGTCAAGTTCTCTGTTGACTTCTATGCGTATCGCCTGGAAAGTTCTCTTCGCCGGGTGCTGCGCTTCCTTCTTTCTCGAAGCGGCGGGTATCGATCTTATGATCAGCCCGGCGAGCTCCGAGGTGGTTTCGATCTCTTTTTCGCCCCTCGCCTTGACGATATTTCCGGCGATCCTCGAGGCGAACCTCTCTTCACCGTATTCGGAGATCACTCTGAACAGCTCGCTCTCCGTATAAGTATTTACTACGTCTTTCGCACTCAGCGACGACGATGAGTCCATCCTCATGTCCAGCGGCGCGTCCTGCATATAGGAAAAACCTCTTTCCGCGTCGTCAAGCTGATGCGACGACACTCCGAGATCCCACAGCGCTCCGTTTATCCGGTCGATACCGAGCTTGTCCAGAACGGTCGCGAGCTCCGAGAAATCCGATTTGACAAGCGTGCACTTGCCGCCGAACTCCGAGAGCCTTTCGCGGCAGGCCTCTATCGCATCGTCGTCCTTGTCGAGGCATATGAGCCTTGACCCCGCCGGAAGTCTCTTCGCGATCTCGAAGGAGTGCCCTCCGCCGCCCGCTGTGCAGTCGACGAATATTCCTCCGCGCTCGGGAGAGAGTGCTTCGATGCACTCGTCAAGCATCACCGAATAATGTCTGAACTCCATGCTTTACAGACCCTTTTCGGAGAGAACGTCTATGATCTCATTCTCGTCATAGGATTCGTTGAGCGCCTGCCATCTTTCGGGTGACCATATCTCCGCTCTCGTTCCGCATCCGACTATTATCGCCCTGTCGGTCAGTCCGGCGTGCTCCATATAGTTCTGCGGTATAAGTATTCTGCCCTGCGAATCGAGCGGTACCTCCGTCGCCCATCCGAACAGACGGCGCAGGACGTTTCTGTCTTTAGTCGTCGAGAGATTTGACAGGACCTGTTCCTTGTACTCTTCCCAGCCCTTTACGGTCATGAAATAGAGGTTTCCCTCGGTCCATTTGCACAGATATACGGAGGATCCGACGAATTCTCTGTATTTAGCCGGGATAAACATTCTCGACTTCGAGTCTATCGTATGCTCAAATTCACTTGTAAACACTCGCGCGGTCCTCCTTTCTCAGTTTATCGAAAAATCAGTTTTGAACCACTTTCCACCACTTTGGTTGCATTTTAGTGGTAAATCGGTGTTGAAATTATTATACAACTAATCTTTTGAAATTGCAATAGTTTCAGAGAACTTTTTTTACAAAAAATATAAATATTTTCGTCATTTCCCTATATGATCATTCCGTTTTCGCAAAGTGCCCGAGAAAGGCGGTCGGTTCGCGCCGAAATCCGTCTCATTTTCGGGCATTTTTTACAAAAAAATCGCCCGAAAAAGACAAAAAATCTCTCCGTTCGACGTGATCTTCACGGAGCCGTCTTTCGGGCAAAAGAAAAGCCGCCGGATCACTCCGGCGGCAAACGCAGTCCTATTATTTCTTCATCTCTTCGATCAGCGAGATCGCCTCGTCCGGTACGGAGCCCTCAAGGGAGAATCCGTAACTGATACATCCGCGAACGTATGTCGAGCTGATATATCCGTATTTCTCATTCGCGAAAAACGAGACGGTCTCAATATCGGGACAGAGCGATTCCGTCTGCTTTGCGAGGATCTTCTCGTAATCGAAATCGGATGCGCTGCGGATCCCCTTGACTATAACGCGGGATCCGATCTTTTTACAGTACTCGAACACGGGGCGCTCCCAGACAGCGGTCGTGACTTTATCCCTACATGACAGAGGCGCGACGGCGGCGTCCAGAAGAGCGAGACGTTCCTCCTCCGTAAACATCGTTTTCTTTTCGGGATTTTTCGCAACTATGACGTGTACCGCGTCAAAAACGCGGCACGCCCTCTCTATGATATCGATATGCCCGTTCGTTACGGGGTCGAAAGTGCCGGAAAAAACGGCGGTCTTTTTATCTTTCATGATCACAGATCCTTTCCGCCGACTCACACCGTCAGCAACGTAATTCTGCTTCTTCCGTATCTTGAGCTCTTGACGAGCGTGAATTGAGCCATCAGTTCAGCGTCGTCCCGGCAAACGTCTTTCAGAACGTCTCCCTCGTCGTCGCGGTCCTGCTTTTTCTTCTTTTTGCGTTCCGCGATCTCGGTGTCCGTCTCGCACACGATCCAACCGCCCTCTCTGAGCGCGCCGGAAGAGGCGATAAGCCGGAGAGCTTCCGTCATGCACGGCGTATTGTAGGGGGGATCGAGGAAAATGACGTCGAACTTCTCATCAAGTTTCGAGCGTTTAAGGTACTCGGAAAAGTCCATTGCCGCCGCCCTCGTTCTGTCCTTCAGCCTCGCCTTGGCGGCGTTTCTCAATACGACGTCGACGGCGTCTCTCGACGAATCGATAAACGTCGCGTGCGACGCTCCGCGGCTGAGCGCTTCGAGCCCGAGCTGACCGCTTCCCGCGAACAGATCGAGAACGCGCCGCCCCTCGAGATCGAACTGGATCATCGAGAACAGCGCCTCTTTTACGCGCTCCGCCGTCGGTCTGGTGTCAAGACCCGGCAATGTTTCAAGGACAGTGCCCTTTGCGCTTCCCGTAATTATCCTCATTTCAGTCCTCTTTTTTCTGTCTGAAGTAGTTGTATATATTCTCGGCGTCCGCCCCGCTTATGCCTTTGATCGCGGAAAGCTCTTCCACGCTCGCCTCGCGTATCTCAAGGTCCGCAGACGCCTGAAGCAGTATCTTCGCTTTCTTTGCGCCGATGCCCTTTATCTTCTCAAACCCGGAGGTCTTTATGGTCTTCAGCTTCGCCGCCTTCATCCTCGAAATAGTGAAGCGGTGAACTTCCTCCTGAAGCTTATAGATGAATCTGAAAAGACCGACGTCCTTTGCGATGCTTATTTCTTCGCAGTCGCTGACGAGCGCCCTCGTCTTATGATACTGATCCTTTACCATGCCGAATACCGGAACGTCGACGCCGCACTTTTTTGCGCACTCTCTGACGACTCTGACGTGGGTCGTTCCTCCGTCAAGGAGGATCAGATCCGGCAGTACGGAAAACGAAGCGTCGTCTCCCGACAGCTCTGAAAACCGCCTTTCCATCGCCTCGCGCATCGAACCGTAATCGTCCGCCCCTCCGGTGGTCTTTATCCTGAAATAGCGGTAGTCCTTTTTCTTGAAAACGCCGCCGGACGTCACGATCATACCTGCCGTGATATGCTCGTCCCCGAGGTTGGAAATGTCGTAGCATTCGATCCTCTCCGGAACGACCTCAAGCTTCAGCGCCTGCGCGAGCGAGACAAGGATCTTCTCTCCCGCGTCCGCTCTCGAACGGCGGCTTTCCGCATGGCGCTTAGCGTCGTTTTCAGCCATCAGACAAACGCGGCGCAGTTCCCCTCTGACGGGGGTCTTCAGAGATACCTTATGACCGGAACGGACCGTAAGGTACTCGCCGACAAGAGACGCCTCTCCCGCGGGCATATCGAATGAGAGAAGTATCTCGTCCGGGATATATTCTCTGCCGTTGTAAAGGTTCGCTATGAAAGACGTGAGCGGATAATCGCTCTCGTCGCCCGCAAAGTCGGCGTCATTTTCCGATCCGTCCGGATCAAGCTCGTTTTTCGTTCTGAATCCGGTGATCTCGTCTGCTCCGAAAATGAACTGCTCGCTGTCGGAAATAATGCCGTCGCGCACGTAAAATACTGCGGCGCAAAGCTGTCCTTCCCACTCTGTGACGGCTATCACGTCGTACTCGCTGCCGGGCGATAACGACGCAGTTCTGCGGCGAACAGCAAGCTTCTTTAACGCTTCGATACTGTCGCGGCACCTTGCCGCCTCTTCGAATTTTTCCTCCTCCGCCGCCTTCATCATCCTCTCTTCGAGAGAGACGAGCGCTTCCTTCGTGTTTCCGCGGAGGAATCTTTCGGCGCAGTTTATGATGTCAAGATATTCCTCTTTTGTAACGTCTCCTGCGCAAACGCCGCAGCATCTGCCTATCTGCCTGTTCACGCAGGGTCTTCCCTTACCTATGTCGCGCGGAAAAACCCTCTTGCACGAGGGAACGCCGAGCGTTCGCTCGAGCATGGAGATAACCTCATAGATCACCCCCGTACCTGAGTACGGCCCGAAATACTTGCCGCGTTCCGTTTTTTTTCGCGTCATAACGACCCGCGGATACTCCTCGTCCGTTATCTTGATGTACGGATATGATTTCGAATCCTTCAGCAGGATATTGTATTTCGGAGTGTATTGCTTGATCAGGTCGTTTTCGAGGATGAGCGCGTCCATCTCCGTATCGCACACAATGAACCTGAAATTGTTCACGTTCGACGCCATCTTGGCTGTCTTTATGTCGTGGGAGCCGTGAAAGTACTGACTGACTCTGTCGCGCAGCGAGCGCGATTTTCCGACGTATATCACGTCTCCGTTACGGTTCTCCATGATGTATACGCCGGGAGTTCTCGGGAGCGACGCGGCTTTCGAGCGCAGAAATTCTATACCGTTTTGCGTTTTATCCACCGTGCTCCCTCCTTGATTTTTCCGATTATGATAAATGAGCCGCCCATGCGGGCGGCTGCGCTTGTCTCTATTTCAGATCGTCGAGCTCGTTTTCAATAAGGTCAGCGAGCGCCTCGATAGCTTCTTCTTCATCGGGTCCGTCGGCAACGAGCGTGATCTCCATGCCCTTTACGATACCGAGCGAAAGAACACCGAGAAGACTCTTCGCGTTGACTCTGCGGTCTTCTCTTTCAACAGAGATAGAACTCTTGAACGAGTTGGCTTTCTGAATGAAAAACGTTGCGGGTCTCGCATGAAGGCCTACACTGTTCTTTATCGTGACTTCGCGTGTTATCATTTTTTTCTCCTGTAATACTTGAAGAATATAGGCTTATACTTATCCACCTTATCGGTATTCAAAGTATATCAAAAATTCTTCTCAAAATCAATACTATTTTTAATATTTTGACATTTTGCTGTTTGGCGCTTATCTTTTTTCCGATTTATTGTTGCTTTTCCCCATTTTTGTGTTGAAAATACCTTTGCGATAATGTATAATGGTTTGAGAAATCACGGCGCGCATCATGCGCGGCGTACGAAAGTGAGTTACTTATGTTCATAGACAAAATAAAGATCTACGTAAAGGCGGGCGACGGCGGAAACGGATGCGTTTCGTTCAGACGCGAGAAGTACGTCGCAAAGGGCGGTCCGGACGGCGGCGACGGCGGCCGCGGAGGAAATATAATCTTCCGGATAGACGAGGGCTCCAACACCCTGCTCGCGTTCAGATACAAGAGAAAATTCGTCGCAGAGAACGGCGCGGACGGCGAGGGCGGCAAACGCCACGGCAAGGACGGCGCGGACGTCACCGTAAACGTCCCCGCGGGAACTCTTATCCGCGACGCCGAAAGCGGCGCCATACTTAAGGATATGTCCGCATGCGAAGATTTTATACTCTGCCGCGGAGGCAAAGGCGGTTTCGGCAACAAGCACTTTGCGACCCCCACGAGGCAGATACCGAACTTTGCAAAGAACGGGATCCCCGGCGAGGAACGCGAGATAATACTCGAGCTGAAAATGATCGCGGACGTCGGTCTCGTGGGACTTCCCTCAGCGGGAAAATCCTCCCTGCTCGCCGCGGTTTCATCGGCGCGCCCGAAGATCGCCGATTATCACTTCACGACCCTTGAGCCCTCCCTCGGAGTGGTATCTACGGGAGAGGAACGCGGATTCGTCATGGCGGACATCCCGGGGCTTATCGACGGCGCGTCGGAAGGCGCGGGGCTCGGTCACGCATTTCTGCGCCACATAGACCGCTGCCGCCTGCTGATACAGGTCGTGGACATTGCCGCGACGGAGGGCAGACGCCCGATCGACGATTTCGAAACGATAGACTCGGAGCTTAAAAACTTCGACGAGACGCTCTGGTCGCGTCCGAGGATCATCGCCGCGAACAAGTGCGACCTGCTCGGGGACGAGGAATCTCCCGAGATCCTTGAATTCATAGCAAAAATGAACGAGCGCGGCTACGACGTCATCATGATCTCGGCGGCGACAAAGAAAAACACCAAAGAGCTTATGCTCAAGGCGGAGGAGATGCTCTCTCATCTGCCGCCGGTAACCATATACGAAGCGGAGGAGATCATTGCCGAGGAGGTAGACTCCTCTCCCGACAGCATAGTTATCAAGCGCGACGACGACGGAGCTTACAACGTCAGCGGACGCTGGCTCGAGCTGCTCTGCGGCAGGATAAACTTCTCCGACCGCGAATCGCTCATGTATTTTGAAAAGCAGCTCATACGGGGCGGCGTCATCGACATACTGCGCGAGGCAGGATGTGAAGAGGGCGACACCGTAAGAATGTTCGAATTCGAATTTGATTTCGTAGATTAGGGGTAAAATATGTTTCCGAGAACAGAAGTCGGAGGGCTCTCCCTCTCAAGACTTATAATCGGCACGAACTGGCTCGCAGGCTACAGCCACCGCTCGTCGTCGGCAGACAACATGATAAAAGCGCGCCATTCCGCGCCCGATACGATAGTTCCCATGCTCGACGTGTTCCTCTCTCACGGAGTGGACACGATCATGGCTCCCTTCGGCATGACTCCGGCGATTTACGAGGCTGTGAAGATCGCCGAAGAGAAGAACGGGCGTGAGATGTTAATGGTCGACACTCCGGTCATCAACGTTGACGACAACGACGCGGCGCGGCGCGAGGCGGAGGCGACGATAAAGGAGTGCGCGGGGCGCGGAGCGAAGATCTGCCTCATACACCATTACAGCGCGGAACAGCTCGTCAACAAGAACCGCAGGCAGATAACGAGACTTGACGACTACACGAAGATGATACGCGACGCGGGGATGATACCGGGGCTTTCCGCCCACATGCCGGAGCTTGTCATGTTCAGCGACGAGAACGGGTACGACGTCGAGACGTACATTCAGATATACAACTGCATGGGATTTCTTATGCAGGTCGAGGTCGAGGCGGTCGCCGCGATAATCAGAGGCGCAAAGAAACCCGTCATGACGATAAAGCCGCTCGCCGCGGGGAGAACGACTCCGTTCGTCGGTCTCAACTTCTCCTGGGCGACGATACGCGACTGCGACATGGTGACTCTCGGGTGCTTCAACGAGGCGGAAGCCGAGGAGGATATTGAGATCTCCCTCGCAGCACTCGAACGGCGTATGCCTAAAATAGCGGGCAGAAACAGCCCCGCCAAAAACCAGGCGGTGCTGAACGGTTGAATCGAAAACAACAAGCGGATAAAACAAATAAGTGCAGGGGGCTTTTGCTCCCTGCACTTATTTGTTTACTGCCATCTGCCGTTGATGAAGTTCCAGTGTCCGTTGCACCCTTCCCAGAGCCATTCCATCGGACTGATGATTTTCTCGTCGTTTGCATTAGCCGGGAAGTTTTCGCAGCCTGTCGGCTCGATTCTTATGTCTACAAGAGACGCAACGTAAACGTTATTGTTTTTAACGTAATTATACAGACTAACATAGCGCGTCCTGTACTCTTCTCTTGCCGCCTCGTCGCCGTTCACCCAGTCGCGCTCGTACGTTGCGGACAGCCCGAGGAAGTCGCACTGCATGCGGCAGTTCGACACTCTTCTTCTCTGAGCCGTCGTCTTTGCTGCGGCGTAGGCGTTGTCGAAGAGGACTGCCATCTCCTTGTAGTGCTCTCTGAAATAATCCTCGTTGTTTATATCCCACGGCCTGTCGTAGTTGTTCGTCCAGCAGCCGAGAAGGTCGCTCGCATGATCCGCCATATCGAGATACTGTCTGATGTACTGCCAGCCGTCGCCGTAGAAGATCCACAGAAATTCGTTGATGAGGTCGTTGTACTCCTCCTCGCTCATATACGGGTTCCACATCATCTTTGTCGCGAGGTATCCGCGCAGATACTCAAAGCTGTATCTTGCGGAGCCGGAACCCTCGAAGTAAACGCCTTCCGTGCCGTTCTCGGCGAGGAATTTGATATCGCTGTAGATGTTGAAAATGTTCGGTGAAGGAGCGAGATAATACGTGTAGTTGCAGCTGTAGTACCAGATCTGAATGTTGTTCGTCAGCTCCGTCCACTTGAGGTAGTAATCTATATCGTCCACATTTGAACTGTTGTTCAGCTCGGTTTTATCCCAGTTGGTCTGCTTAAGTCTCGGGTTTCCTCCGGCCTCAGCGCAAAGTTCCGTGTGATCGTACGGATGGTTGTTGCATCCGCCGATACAGTAACAGACACAGATGCTGTCGCGGGGACGTGTCAGCTTCGGTGGTTTTCTCGCGTCCCAGTAAGCTATCGTATACGTTTCAAGCGTCGGATAGGTCTCTTCCAGTTTTTCGGAAACGCGGTTTGCAAGACGAAAGACTGTTCCGGCAATACTTCCTTCCTCCTCGTAGACCGCTTTGCATCTCTCGCACAGACAGAAATCCGTGTTGTCGTTAGGCGAACAGGAGACCTGCGTATACGTTTCTCCGAGCCTGTCGTTTCCGACCCATCTGCCGTCCGCGAGCTGTGTTCCCCACGTCTTGCGGTCTTCGATCAGCCATGTATTGTACTCTACGATCTTCTCGTACGTTTCCTCTGCGGTCAGGCACGGCTGAGTCTCATGAAGATGATGCGCGTTGATGTATTCGTCGTTGTCGTAAGCGTGCTCGATGCCCGCCATCTGATAAGCGTAGGAGTGCGCGTGGATGTAAAGCGTGCCTACTCTCCAGCCGTACTTCGCCTTTTCCGCTTCTCCCACGTCGTTCAGATGAAGCTTGTAGAAGTTCGTATTCGATCTGCCCCGCTGTGAGAGCGCGCGGTAAGTGATCTTCGGTACGAGCGTTTCGTCATATCCTTCGGGAATGACGGCATTCTCGGACGGATAGAGATAAACGACGTCGCCGTTATCCTCTCCGCTTGAGCCGTATTCGTCGGAGATAAGGAATCTGTATCCGACGAACTCCTCGAGGATGTGATATACCGCGTACATCGCTCCGCGCTGACGGTTCACGTGTCCGAAGTAAAGCGCGAGGTCGCCGTTCTCTTCCGCGTTGACTCTGAAGCCGTCCCAGCCGAGCTCATATATACCGTCGTTATCGTGGACGAACCTGATCTTGCACCCTAAGACCGACGACTCGTCTCTTGTCGTATTCAGCTTGTATCCGCATGCGCCGTTGATGCGGTCGACAAACTCTTCCGCGGCAAACTCGGCGCACGGGTCGGCGTCCGGAGGAAGCACGACCGTATATCTCGAAATACTCCTGTCGCCTATCGAGATCTTGTCGACTTTATACTTTCCGTCGGTATTGTTGCCGTCGATCACTTCGGAACCCGCGATCACCCTTCTCAGAAGGAGGATGTCCTTCGAGTTTATTGCGTCGTCTGTCAAAACGTCGGAAGCGGGGATATCGATATCCCTTTCGGAAACCGATCCGGCTACGAACTTTCTGAGCAAAAGCACGTCCTTCATGTTGATACCGTTATCATCGTTGGTATCTCCGAGCAAATAGCCGTGTGTGACCGCGGCGCTTTGCGGCAGGACAGCCGTTATCACCGAAGACGCCATGACAAGCGTCAGCAGTATTGAAAGGAGCTTTTTCATACCTTTCCCTCCGGTTTATTATTTCCACATCAATTATAACATATATATATCTCATTTTCAACGAAGTGAAAAAAGTTTACAAAATCAAACGATGAGCGAAAGAAGCCGCCCGCATCAAATGCGGGCGGTAAATAATTCGTTATTCTTCGGGCAGAGAAACACCGTATCCGGCGACCGTTTCAGTGAATTCGTCTTTGTTCGCCGTGTGATACAGTATGCCTGCTTTGTGCGCATCACCCGGCAGAAGGAGTATCCTGATAAGAGAGAACGGATGAATGAACTGATACATATCCGACGTCTTTTCTCCTCCGCCTTTTTTGCAAAATGCAACTCTCGTAACGTATCTGTCCTTCCCGGTATCAACGTTTATGTACGGCGAGAGATAATTGCTCGGAGTTCCCCCCGTATTACCGGCCTCCATGCCGCTAGTCGCCGCCGCCGTGCTTCCGTACAAAAATCCTTTACCGCGCCGCGACGGAGCGTTTATCACGTCGTTATCGCTCTTCACGGCAAGATCCTGCCACCTGTAAAGCTTTCGGAAAAACAGGAGTTTTACTTCAATGCCGTCAGCGCTGAAATTAAATACTCTCAGATAGATTATGACGGTAAGTACGTCATATATGAACAACAGCGTCAAGATCGGGATCGCATATTTCCATTTAACGCTGCCCTTTGCTACGTCAGGATATATCAGCGCCGCCGTCGCAAGAAGCAGCGCGACCACCGAGGAAGCGCAGGTCCTTACGGCCTTTCCGTTCGGTTTTACGGTCATATTCTTTCCTCCCGGACCGCCCGTGAAGGGCGGTCCCGATATTGTTCTGTCTTATCAGCCTGCTATGATCTTCTTAAGAGGAGCGGCGTCCCTTGCGTTTGCTACTCCGTCAAGGTTGATATCAAGAGCCTCAACCTGGGCTTCCGTAAGAGTTACGGAAGACGCCATGTGCTTCTTCAGTATAGGAATATCCTTCATGTTGACCTGACCGTCGCCGTTGCCGTCGCCGACA
>JAEEGL017052197.1_pt1 | contig 11366 bp, 10 predicted proteins | sample 9134231 | NCBI WGS metagenome assembly JAEEGL01 (sample SAMN16246548, study PRJNA631951) | gut metagenome | biome: gut microbiome; feature: rumen; material: fiber-attached | host: Bos | place: Iran: Karaj | collected 2018-10
ACAGAAGAGAGCATCGCTCATTTCAAGCCCTCTGTCCTTAACAGGCTGGACCGTAATACATCCGGTCTTGTACTTGGTTCCAAGACATATAAATGCGCTAACATACTGAGCAGAGCCCTTAAGGACCGAACCCTGCATAAGTATTATAAGACAAGGGTATGGGGTGAGTTTGATCTCCAAGACGGTGTATATGAAGCAAAACTTCAGAAAGATTCATCGACTAATACAGTCAATATATTGACTGATTTGGTTAACATAACGAACACCGATGACAATGACATCATCCGTACCGGTGTCCGTCTCATTTGCTCAACAGATACGGGGTATAAGAGCAGTGAAGGTGCCGTTCTTTTCCAAAGCGACCTTGAGATCGAGCTGATAACAGGTAAGAGTCATCAGATAAGGGCACATCTGAGTGCTCTGGGATATCCGATAGTAGGGGATCCGAAGTACGGAAACAATGCATATGACATGCTTGTATACGGTAATAAGCCTCATTCGCAGCTGCTGCATGCATATAAGGTAGTGTTCAATGAAGAGATATGCAGAGAGCTTAAGATAGAGAATGACGTTGTGATAAGCGATACAGACTTTGATAAATGATACAGATCGCCGGTTGATCAGGTAATAAGCATGGCTACATGGAAGAGCAGGGGGCTTCGCGGCTCCATCCTGGAAGAGATGATAAACAGAACGAACGAGATCTATAGAGAGGAGCATCTGGCGCTGGTCCAGAAGATCCCCACGCCCATCACGCCCATCGACATGAACCACAAGACCAAGCAGATCACGCTCGCTTACTTTGATAAGAAGAGTACGGTCGACTATATCGGTGTGGTCCAGGGTATACCGGTGGCCTTTGATGCAAAAGAATGTGCGAATGACAGGTTCTCGCTCCAGAACATCCATCCCCATCAGGTGAGCTTCATGGAGGAGTTTGAGGCTCAGGAGGGGATCGCATTCTTCCTTATCCATTTTACGGGCAGCGATGCATTCTATTACATGAGATTACGGGAGATGAAGGTCTTCCTGGACAGAGCAGAATCCGAGGGCAGAAAGAGCTTTAAGATAGACGAACTGTGCGAAGAGTACTTCATAGAGGATGTTAACGGTCCGGTGATCCCGTATCTTAATTACATCCAGAGAGATATTGATGAACGAGCGAAAGAACAGGGTTGACAGAGGGGTAATGTATCTGTATAATTTATCGTATTAGCATAGTAGCACGCTACCACGATAAAGCGAAAGGCGTTAAAGATCAGGAGGAGATATGATAGATCTGTTACATACACCGGAAGGCGTAAGAGACATATATAACGGAGAATACAGGCAGAAGCTTGAGATAGAGCAGGCTATACACGGAGTATTCTCGGGAGCCGGATATATGGATATCCAGACACCGACCTTTGAATACTACGATCTGTTCGGATCGGATATCGGAACCACACCCGGTAAGGACCTATACAGGTTCACGGACAGGGACGGCGAGACAGTTGTGCTTCGCTCGGATTTTACTCCCTCGATCGCCAGATGTGCAGCCAAGTACTTCATGGAGGCTCAGGATACCCTTAAGTTCACATATAAGGGCAATACCTTCTCACAGACATCGGAGCTCCAGGGCAAGCTGCGTGAGACCACCCAGATGGGCGTTGAGATGATCGGTGACGGCAGCACGGAGGCTGATGCAGAGATACTTAAGCTTTCCTATGATGCCATTAAGGCAGTGAGTGATAAGCCTTTTGTGATCTCAGTATCACATATAGAGTACTTCAAGGGCCTGTGCGAAGAACTTGGGATAAAGGGCGAGTACGAGCTTAAGCTTCGTGATTATATAACGAACAAGAACTTCGTGGCTGCAAGGCAGTACCTGATGAGCCGTCCGTCGACAGCACTTTGCTTAAGCGACGATGACATAGAGAAGATCTTAAAGATCGAGACCCTGGCAGGCGGGAGAGAGATCCTTGATAAGGCATCGGCTCTGGCTAATAATGATCGTTCGCTGGCAGCAATCGACAGGCTTAAGAGCATGCACGACATCCTTAAGTCGATGGGACTTGAGGACTGCATCACCTACGACCTCAGTATGCTCAACAAGTACACATATTACACCGGAGTTGTGTTCAAGGCCTATATGTCAGGTGTCGGTGACTGTATCGTCAAGGGCGGCAGATACGATAACCTGCTTAAGGAATTCGGAAAAGATGCCTGTGCGACAGGCTTTGTCATAGTCATCGATGATCTGCTCCAGGCGGTGCGAACACCTGCGGATGAAGAAAAAGACGGTTATCTGACTTTTGCCCTGACCAAGGGAAGACTGGCTGACAAGACGCTCGATCTCCTCGAGAAGATCGGGATCTCATGCGAGGAAGTCAAGGATAAGGATACAAGAAAGCTTATATTCGTAAATGACGAGCTCAAGCTCAGGTTCTTCCTGGCCAAGGGTCCGGATGTGCCAACATATGTCGAGAGCGGTGTGGCGGATATCGGAGTTGTCGGCAAGGATACCATAATCGAGGAAGACAGGAGAGTGTATGAGGTACTGGATCTGGGCTTCGGCAAGTGCCGCATGTGTGTATGCGGTCCGGCAAGCGCCGAGGAACTCCTTAAGCATCACGAAAAGATCAGAGTCTGCACGAAGTATCCGACTATCGCTAAGGATTATTTCTACAATAAGAAGCATCAGACCGTGGAACTCATCAAGCTTAACGGTTCCGTGGAGCTCGGTCCGCTTGTGGGGCTTGGCGATGTGATCGTGGATATAGTGGAGACAGGCTCAACACTCAGGGAGAACGGACTGACGATACTTGAGGAGATCTGTCCGTTATCGGCAAGAATGATAGTCAATCAGATGTCAATGCAGCTTAAGTCCGAAAGGATAAGAGATATCATAAGCAAGATCAAGGCGCTTGGCATCGAATAAGATAGGAACGGAGAAAAACATGAGAATACTCAGACTTAATGAATCTACAAAAGCGGACATACTCAGTAATCTGCTTAAGAGAAGCCCTTCGCAGTATGCGGAATATGAGGAGACGGTCAAGAATATTGTTGCCGATGTGGCTGCAAGGGGTGACGAGGCGGTATGTGAATATACTTCCAAGTTTGATGGCTGGGATGCTACTCCCGGCAAGCTTAAGGTCACAAGAGAAGAGATAGAAGAGGCTTATAAGCAGGTAGATGATAAGTTCATCGCCATATTGCGCGAAGCCGCAGTCAATATAGCGGATTATCACGTTAAGCAGAAGAGACAGAGCTTTATATCGACTGCGGATAATGGTTCGATCTTAGGACAGCGCATCACGCCCATTGATTCTGTAGGTTGTTATGCTCCGGGCGGAAAGGCTTATTACCCGTCATCGGTGCTTATGAACCTTATGCCCGCATCTGTTGCGGGAGTTAAGCGTATCGTGCTCGCAACACCCTGTATGAAGGGCACTGATAAGGTACATCCGATAACTCTTGTAGCTGCTGATATTGCAGGTGCGACCGAGATAATCAAGGTCGGCGGTGCCCAGGCGATCGCTGCGATGGCTTACGGAACCGATACCATAGAAAAGGTATGCAAGATCACGGGCCCCGGCAATATATTTGTTGCCCTTGCCAAGAAGGCCGTATTCGGAATGGTCGGCATCGATTCGATCGCAGGTCCGAGTGAGATACTCGTTATCGCTGATGACAGTGCAGATCCTAAGTTTGTGGCTGCAGATCTCTTAAGCCAGGCTGAGCATGATGAGCTTGCAAGCGCCATCCTTCTTACTGACAGCGAAGATCTTGCAAAAAAAGTGTCAGCTGAGGTTGATTCATTCTTAGAGAAATACGAGCGCAGGGAGATCATCGAGAAGTCACTTGAAAACTACGGATATATCCTTGTCGGTGACAGTATCGACGATCTTGTAGATGCAGCCAATGATATTGCATCCGAGCATCTGGAGATCCAGACAAGGGCTCCGTTTGAAGTTATGACCAAGATCCGTAATGCCGGTGCGATCTTTATAGGGCCCTACTCAAGTGAGCCTCTCGGAGACTATTTTGCGGGTCCCAATCACATATTACCAACAAATGGTACGGCAAGGTTCTTCTCACCCTTGAGTGTGGATGAATTCATCAAGAAGACCAGCATTATCGCATATTCAGAGGCCGGACTTCGTGAAGTGCACGAAAAGATAGAGTATTTTGCAGAGCAGGAGAATCTGCCCGCTCATGCCAATTCCATAAGAGTGAGGTTTGAATAAGCTCTTATATGGTTATATAATATATTCATGTGAATCTGAAAGGAGATCGTTCAATATGGAAAGAATGGCAAATATCACCAGAGATACCAAGGAAACACAGATCTCTCTGGAGCTTAACATCGACGGAGAGGGCAATGCGTCCATTGATACGGGTATAGGATTCTTCAATCACATGCTCGAAGCCTTCACAAAGCACGGCTTATTCGATATGAACTGCAAGTGTGACGGAGATATAGAGGTTGACGGACATCACACCGTTGAGGATACTGCGATTGTTCTGGGCGAAGCGATAAGACAGTCAGTAGGAGATAAGGAAGGCATCAAGAGATTCGGTGATTTTATCCTTCCCATGGATGATGCTCTTGTTCTGTGTGCGGTTGATATGTGCAACAGGCCGTATCTCGGATTTGATTATAAGTTTGAACAGCAGTATATCGGTGAGATGGATACTTCTCTTATAAAGGAGTTCTTCCAGGCTGTATCCTACAGTGCCAAGATGAACATACATATCAAGGTGCTCGCAGGAGAGAACGGACATCACATCGCCGAGGCAATGTTCAAGGCTTTTGCAAAGGCTTTGGATGAAGCCACAACCATCGACGAACGCATCAACGGCGTGCAAAGTACGAAGGGAACGCTTTGATCCATTTTGGGTCAGAAATATAATCATGATTTAGCAAAACCAATCATAGATCGGAGAGAAAAGTGACAAGCAGAAAACTGATCCCAAGCATATATTTGTATAACAAGATAGCGATCCGCTCCTTAAAGGACACCAAGGTGTTCAGCACGGACCCGGTCAAGCTGGCAAAAGAATATGAGGAAAGCGGAGCCGATGCCCTTATGGTTTTCGATCTGTCGGCAAATGACAGCGAGCATGATGCCGCAATAGATATGATAAAGGCCATATGTGACGCGGTAAGCATACCCGTATACGGCGCAGGTAATGTCAACAGGGCTGAGGATATCAAGAAGCTCCTGTATGCAGGATGCACGAAGGCAGGACTTAACTTCAGCAAGCAGACCAACAGAGAGATCACCGAAGAAGTATCCAAGAGATTCGGCAGTGACAAGCTGTTTGCTTCGGTCCTTAATCTTGTTGAACTCAATGAGAGCAAGGATGTCCTTAAGGAATATGTATCTGAGATCCTGTTCATCACCCATACAAGCGCAGGTGATGCATGTAAGGCTGTAGACCTTCCGGTCATTGCGATGATCCCGGATGATGATGCTCTGGATAATAACGGAATGCCTGATGAGGAACTTAAGAAGATCGTCAAACTCTGCAAGCATGACAATCTCTCCGGAATAGGCGGAGAATGCATTGAGCATGATAAGAACAATATCGCGCTTATAAAGAACAAGCTTAAGGAAAAAGGCTTATATTCAGCGCCTGCAGATATTGCAGATCTTAAGCTAAAATGGGCGGATATCAAGACTATAAGCGATTCAGACGGACTTGTACCCGTGATCGTACAGGATTACAAGAACGATGAAGTCCTTATGATGGCCTATATGAACGAGGAAGCCTACAACAAGACGATCTCGACCGGTAATATGACATATTACAGCAGGAGCAGGAAAAATCTCTGGTTAAAGGGAGAGGAGAGCGGTCATTTCCAGTATCTTAAGTCGATGTATGTTGACTGTGACTCGGATACACTGCTCGCCAAGGTGGAACAGGTAGGCGCGGCCTGCCATACAGGCAATCGCACATGTTTTTACACTAATATATATGAGAAAGAAGTTGCGAGGTCTTCAAATCCGCTGACCGTGTTCACGGAAGTGATGGATGTCATAAACGACAGGAAGGTCAATCCCAAGGAGGGCTCATATACCAATTATCTCTTCGATAAGGGGCTTGATAAGATCCTTAAGAAGCTTGGCGAAGAAGCAACGGAGGTTGTGATCGCAGCCAAGAATCCCAATTCCAACGAGGTCAAGTACGAGATCAGCGATCTCCTGTACCATATGATGGTACTGATGGCCGAGAAGGGCATAAGCTGGGATGAGATAACAGAGGAACTGGCTAAGAGATAAGTGCAAAGGCGGAACCGGTCCGTAAAGGCCGATTCCGTTCTGTTGTATGTCCGAATAATATGTAATATCAGGAGGCAAAAGGTGAAAATGAATAAGCGTTCCGAATTTGATCCGACTGCAGGTATGGGCAGCCCGATCAACGGAGAAAAATGGAAGAATGAATTAAGTCCTAAGTTTAAGAAGTACTTTAAGTTCATTATTATAGCGCTGGTGCTGATAATCGTTGTCAGCGGAAGCTTCTATAATGTATCAGAGCAGGAAAATGCTGTGGTTACGATGTTCGGAAAGGTCATAAGGACCGACACGGCCGGACTGTACTTCAAGATCCCCGTGATACAGAAGGTTTACTATGTAGATATCACGACACACGGAACAGGTGTTGGCTATACGCTCGACAATAACGGACAGAACATCACGGATGCGGCTAACGGCATCATGATCACATCTGACTTTAATCTTCTGGATATTGACTTTTATCTGGAGTACAGAGTGTCTGATCCTGTTGCTTATCTGTACGGATCCGACGATCCCGAGGAGATCCTTAAGAATATAGCGCTTTCAAGTATCCGTTCGATCGTAGCGGATTATACGGTAGATGAGGCCATGACGACTGCCAAGGGTCAGATCCAGGCGGATGTCAAGGAAGATATGACCAGAGAGCTTAACGAGCATAAGATTGGCCTCTCTGTAGTCAATATAACCGTGCAGGATTCAGAGCCGCCTACGGATCAGATCAAGCAGGCATTCAAGGCGGTTGAAACGGCTAAGCAGGGTGCAGATACCGCAAGAAATAACGCTCTGGCCTATCAGAATGAGCAGCTTCCCGCAGCCGAGGCTAATGCTGATAAGATCGTGCAGGAAGCCGAGGCCAATAAGGCAGCCAGGATAGCGGAAGCAGAAGGCCAGGTTGTAAGATTCAACCAGATGTATGAGCAGTATAAGCGTTATCCTTATATAACGAAGAAGAGAATGTTCTACGAGACAATGGAAGAGCTTCTTCCTTCTCTTAAGGTGATAATAACGGACGGAGGCACGCAGACTCTGATGCCTCTTGACAGCTTCAGCGAAGTGATCAGCGACAGTAATACCGTTTCTGACACAGGCGATGAGCAGTAAGGGAGGTGGAAGCATGAAGAAAGCATTGATCTGGATAATAGCGGCAGCTGCCGTGATAACCGTATTCTCATCACTTTATACGGTACAATATAATGACGTGGTACTGATCCAACAGTTCGGCAGGGTAGTAGGCATACAGCGAGAGCCCGGCCTCCATGTCAAGACACCTTTTATACAGAGCACCATCAATATATATGATGGAAGCCGTATATATGATATCCCGCAGTCTGACGTCATAACGAGGGACAAGAAGTCCATGATAGCCGATGACTATGTAATATGGACCGTAAGCGACGTTATGAAGTACTATCAGACCCTTGGAGGTGTCAGCGCAAGAGCGGAAGAACGTATCGACGCAGCTGTTTATAATGCCACCAAGAATACGATCTCAGCGATGTCCCAGGATGAGGTTATCGCTGCAAGAGGTATAGAGCTCACCAATCTCATTACCGCTGAATCCAATTCGGATATCGCAGGATACGGTATCGAGATCCTGACAGCGGAGATAAAGGCGCTTGACCTTCCCGATGACAATAAGGAAGCCGTTTATGAGCGTATGATCTCAGAGCGTGGAAATATCGCAGCAGGATATAAGGCCAAGGGTGATGCCGAGGCGCAGAAGATACGTAATGAGACTGATAAAAATGTAAAGATAACGCTTGCAGATGCAAATAAGCAGGCTGAGACCCTTAATGCAGAAGGCGAGGCAGAATACATGAAGATACTGTCTGATGCATATAATGACGAGGATAAGGCAGATTTCTATAACTACTTAAGAAGTCTGGATGCCATAAAGGGCTCGCTTAAGAGCAAAAACGAGAATACTCTGATCCTGGATAAGGATTCCGAGCTTGCAAGGATATTATACGGAGCACAATAGATGAAGAATAAGCTTAAGATAACATTCAATTCCCCGGTAGTCCTGACGTTTGCGCTTATAAGCTTTGCATCGCTTATATTGGGCTATCTGACACTTGGGAAGAGCACGGAACTGCTGTTTATGACCAGCCATTCAAGCCTTGGGAATCCCCTTACATATTTAAGGTTCTTTACGCATGTACTGGGGCATTCGGGATTTGAGCATTTTATCGGCAATATGTCGTATATTTTGCTCCTTGGACCTATGCTTGAGGAAAAATACGGGTCGACTAAGATAATACAGATCATAGCGATCACGGCCGTCATAACCGGACTGTTAAACTATATAATATTCCCGAATACCGCATTATGCGGTGCCAGCGGAGTAGTGTTCGCCTTTATATTGCTCACGTCGTTTACGAGCTTTAAGCAGGGTGAGATCCCGTTGACTTTTATATTGGTAGCCGTTATTTTCATCGGTCAGCAAATAGTCGAAGGTTTGTTCGTGCGTGACAATGTGTCAAATTCTTCACATATCTTAGGCGGAGTCATCGGCTCGGCTGTAGGTTATAATCTGAACAGGAAGAGCCGCTAGATTCGAAGATCAGACATGTTAGACGGGTATATATATGCATACGGATACATGTAATATGATCTGTAAGTGTTGATATCAGAAAGGAATGATAATATGAAGCATTATGATTATACGACAAAGGGAACATGCTCACAGGTCATTAGTTTTGATCTGGATGGAGATGTTGTAAGAAACATTTCATTCGTCGGAGGATGTAACGGAAACCTCAAAGGCATTTCAAAGTTGTGTGACGGAATGACCGTGGATGAGATCGAATCAAAGCTTGCCGGTACATTATGCGGAATGAGAGGTACTTCCTGTCCCGATCAGCTCTCAAAAGCTGTGCGAGAGGGGTATGAAGCGACTAAATAGTATTGTGGATTTATGGGGTTTTCCATATCTAACTATTCGCAAAAGAAAACTTTAACGAATAGTTGGCGGCGGATTAAGCTTATTTCTACGCTCAAGCATATTGGCCGCGCCAACTGATTCGTTAAAGTTTCAGGGTTAATTATAGTTGGCGTGGATAAAATGTACATCTTACGCTCAAGGTTATTGGCCACGCCAACTAATTCGTTAAAGTTAGGGTTTATTTATTATAGACATGTTTACTTATACAGTTCGCCCGCCATCCTGGCAATAACATCAGCCGAAGCATGGAGTTCTTCGATTGTCGCATTGATCGTGCTCATTTCCTCGGTCTCCTTGACGATACTGTCGCTGATCTGATTGATCTTTGCAAGTATTCCCTTAACCGACTCATTTACATTGGTCAGCTTCTGGGAAATATGCTCGGTGGTTTCCTTTGTCGAACTTGACAGAGTCTGAACTTCCGTAGCGACCACTGCGAATCCCTTGCCGGCATCACCGGCTCTGGCTGCCTCAATTGAAGCATTCAGGCTTAACAGGTTGGTCTGATTGGCAATGCTCTGGATCGATCCGATGATCTCCATGGATGCGTTAACGGCTTCTTCGATCTCTCCGGCTGCAGAGCTGACTTCTTCCTGCTTATTTGACACATCCTGCATCTGCATTGCAGCCTTCTCAACATTATTGGCTATATCGGCTATACCGTCTCTTAACGAAGCGATATTGGGCTCCATTTCATCCTTGAAGCGCTTTTTATTTGTATTTTGTTCAGATATATCGAGAATGGTTCCCGCAGCCATCAATGGTACCGGATTACGGTCGTTTGACCAAACAACATAGCTCGATGCTCTGACCCAGACATAATGACCATCCTTATGCTGTATGCGGTATTCCATATCAAACGGAGTCCTGCCGCTGGGATCTGACATCTGACGGCCCATGGCCTGGGATGCACCAGGAACATCATCAGGATGGATCTTGGTTATCCATGACTGCATAATATCAGGGAATTCAGCCGAATGAGGAGCATATCCCAGGATCTTCTTGAACTGATCGGAGAAAACCATGGGCGAAGAAGGATCATCGATCGCATATTTGGTAAGGTCCATACTCCAGCTTCCTTCAAGCATCATAAGATCAACCGCCTCATGGCGCCTTGAATCATGTTCAAGAACCTCTTGAGTCTTCTTGGCTTCATCTATATCGGAGAATGTCCCGATAAACTCCTTGGGATCACCGTTCTCATATCTCAAGCACTCTCCTGCCGCATGGAACCATTTGTAATCATCATGCTTGGTAAGTATGCGGTATTCCACATCATATTTGGTACGCCCGGACTTATCTCCTGCAGCCGCACCATAAGCGCTGAATGCTATATCCAGATCATCCGGATGAATGATCTTACTAAGAGAATCCATGCTATCGGGGAGTTCTGCCTTACTGAATCCCAGCATTCTCCTGAATTCATCGGTATACATTACAGACTGATTTCCGTCCTTGTCATAATAGCACTTCCATAATCCAAGATGTGTGCTGGTATTAACCGCTTCAAGCTCAATCTCGCTGAATTCGAGTTTCTTCTTAAGCTCATCAATCTCATTCTGTAATGCAGTGATCTGATCGTTATCCTGAGATGCACCGATCCCTTTTGCCTTACCAAACATAGTGTACCCTCCAATAATGTTTTATTATTCTCCTGCTCATAAGTGAGCAAAACAATTGTATATACATTTGTCTTTATTGTCGCACAAATCAAAAAATAACACAATAGCATAATATTGGGAATTTAATAAAAAAATGGTGGCAAATGCCGGTTCTCGACATCTGCCACCATAATATTACTTATTTAATTCAAAAGCTTAAGATCAAAGCTTGGGACCTGCAGCAACGAGTGCCTTACCTGCATCATTGCCTTCGTACTTCTTGAAGTTCTTGATGAATCTGTCAGCAAGATCCTTAGCCTTGGTCTCCCACTCTGATGCATCTGCATATGTATCACGAGGATCAAGGATCGCAGGATCTACGCCGGGAAGGCTTGTAGGAACCTCGAAGTCGAAGATCGGGATCTTCTTGGTAGGAGCCTTGTTAACGTCGCCGTTAAGGATGGCATCGATGATACCTCTTGTATCCTTGATAGAGATTCTCTTGCCTGTGCCGTTCCAACCTGTGTTAACAAG
>JAEEGL017085467.1_pt1 | contig 11366 bp, 6 predicted proteins | sample 9134231 | NCBI WGS metagenome assembly JAEEGL01 (sample SAMN16246548, study PRJNA631951) | gut metagenome | biome: gut microbiome; feature: rumen; material: fiber-attached | host: Bos | place: Iran: Karaj | collected 2018-10
CACCGTATCCCGGTTCGATCGTTCCGCCCTGCGGCAGATCGCACGGCATCTTTAAAATTTCGAAAACTCTCTCCCAGGCAGCCTCTCCCGGAGCCCTGACCGCCTGCGCCTGCACCAGCCCCTTCACCGGCCGATAGAGCATCATCAAAGAGACCAAAAAACTTAAAACTGATTCCGCAGTCCGCTCGCTTCCAGAGAGGTTCTGAGACAAAAAGATCAGTAAAATCGCCAGAGTACAAGCACCCAAAAGTTCCATCAGCACCGATGCAGATGAAGTTAATTTCGAAGCGCGCACAGCATCATTTTCGATGCGTTCCGAATCGCGATGGCATTGCCCCTGCGCGATCTCTTCTTCGCCGCACATCTGTAAAAACGGGAGTCGCCTCAAGTCTGATTGGATAACAGAAAACAAGCTCCCTTTCTGTTGCTGAATTTGCTTTGCAACCCCGCGTAATCGTTTAGAAAACTTAATAATCGGCAGAACAACCAATGGATACACACCGAACGCGATCACAGATAACGTCACATCGAGCGAAAAGCAAACGAGGATCAAGGCGATCACCTGCAATGTATCCCGCACATAAGCGCTCAATCCTTTTGTGATCCATTGCTCGCATCGCTCCACATCCTCCATCATCCGACTCGATAACTCCCCGATTCCCAGGCGATCGATGGTATCGGGCGACAGTTTTAATACATGCGCAAAGAAGCTTTCCCGAAGCTCTCTTGTGATCGACTGACCCAGTCTGGTTGTTAAAACAGACTGCTGGTAAGCCGCCAGTCCCTTTAAAAGAGCGACCGCAATCAGGCCATAAGGCAGCCATCGACGCAAAGTTTCCAGCGAAGGCAAGGGTAAAGCCGAGGGCCAGCTGACAGAGTCTCCACCAAACAGGATGCGCAGCGCAGGCCCCACCAAAAGACCGTAACAGGCCGTGGTGAGCGCCAATAAAACGCTCCAGAGCACCAGCGCCACGCACCGGCCTTTTCTGTTTTTAAATAATAAATTCAGCATATTATCCTTCTAGAACCGTTCTTTTCGCTCGCAATCCAGACAACCGGGCCGACCTCTGTTTGCCATACTTCATTTTACATCAAAAAGAACATCCTCCCGTTTACAGAAAGAACGAGCGAGGTTTATAAAGCAGCCTCTTGTGGCCCATAAGGAGCTCTCGTGAAATCTGCCGAAACCGTTCTTTGCGCGCTCGCTGAAGCGATGTCTGCCGATCAACGCATCCTGTTGGTGGGCAATTCTTTTGATCTGCTTCTCGCCCTCGCGGCTCAGCCTGTAAAAGAGCTCACCCTCATCAGCGACGACGCAGATCCCGATGCGCCTGCAGGTCTCACCGATCAAGGTGCGCCGCTTCGTATGAAGAGAGAATGGAAAGAACGCTTAAATTCCAAGGACTTAATCATCGATCCTGCGGGAGTGGCTCCCCCGGATGAAGTCTTGCGCATCCTGAAAAAGCAAGGGATTTACATCACAGTCTCCGAAAATGATGTCATCGACAGTCTGCCTTACAAGCGAGCGTTTCAAACCTTTGCGGGGCTCGCCTGTGCAAGCGTCCCTGATGCCGAAAACTTTAAGCATTTTGGTGCGTTAGAAGGCAAAGGGCCCATCATCCAGATGGCTTCAAAGAGCCCGATTCCGGAATGGCCAGCCTTCGGGTGCATCACACCGGACTGCGATTCGGTCGCGGTCTCTTTGGATGAGATCGAAGCGAAGCTGGCGGATCAAAAGGCGCAATACAGCGCATTAAAAGACGAACGGGACGCGCTCCGGACGGCCTATGAAAGCGAGCAAAAACGGGCCCAGGAGCTTCAGAAAGCGCTCGAAGCGGAACGTACCGAAATCGCCGAATCCCGCCAAAAAGTTGAAGAATCCCGCGAGCAAATGGCGGATTACGACGCGATTCGGCAGGAACTCGCCGAGCGCCGGGTAGACGACAAGCGCTACGAACGCCTGGCCGAGCGGAGCGAGCAAATCAAGCAATCCCTCACAAAAGAGCTCGAAACCCTGCGCGCCGAATGGCAACAGACCGCAGCGCCGGGCGAAGAGATCCACCAATTGGAGCGCGACCGGCAAGCGCTGCTCGAAGCAGGCAACCATGTGTTGGATGAGTATTATCATGTGATGACTCTGTTTACCGCATGGCCCAAGACATCGATCCCGCCCACATTAAACGAACCTGCGGCCTTAAACCCCTGGCTTGAAAACGCAAAAGCGACCTGCATCCAGGCCAAGGCTGAATTCGACAAAAACCTTTTAAATCATCAGGTTACAGTTCAAAAGCTGGCGCAGTCCGAGCAACAGCTGAGAGAGATGAAAGCCGCGCTTCACGTTTTAAGCCTTGAGCAAAAGGAGCGCGAGGAGCCGAAGCTGGTGATCGCGCCGCTGCCCGAAGAAACGGAAGCCCGCATTCGCGCACTGCAAACGGCGCTCGAGAGCGAACGCCAGCTGCGACAACAGGAAACGGAGCGTTTTGAACGTTTTGAAGCGGAAGCGAAGGCGGCCCTTTTAGAAAGGGATGAGCGAAACGCAAAGCTTCATGAAGCCCGCAGGGATGCCGCCCGAGCCTCACTGGAAAAAGCGGCTTTGGAAGACGAAATCCGCAGGCTGCGTCTGGAGTTGGAAAGCAGAGATCGACATATTGGCGATCTCAACGAGATGCTCGAAGGTCACGCGCGCATGCTCGCATTGATGACAGAAACGCTTCAGGAAGCATCGGATGCGCGGGAAGATGCCGAAACCGGTCGCCGCCTGGCGGACGAGAATCTGCGCATTTTAGGGCAGGAAATCGAGCGGTTAAAGAGCAGCAACTCTTGAATTTTATTCAAGAAACACGCCACTCAGCGCCGGAATCCGAACCTTCACCGAACCGCCCTGCTCAGGCCAAACCTTGCCCGTCATCAGATCTTTTAAAGCCGCTTTGCAGGTGATCTGATAGGATCGTTCTGTCAAACCTGTGTTTAACAAGTAATAAATACGCTCGCTGCCTTCGTTTTTTTCTTCAACCAGCAGACTGTCATCCGCAAACAGCGTCTTTCGGCTGCCCGACCAAAGCGCAGGCTTTTGCGATCTGAGCTTCATCAAATCCGCCAGATATTTTCTTAAAGCCTCTGATTTTGCAGTCTTTTTTCGTTCCCCTGAATCGCGGGAGACGTGATCGTCCATCCATCCTTTATCGCCTTCGTTAATAAAATCGGGGACTTGCGCTCCATATTCATCGCCGTAATAGATCGAGATGGGGCCGATGTAGGCGGCCAGAAACGAAAACGCAGCCCGATGACGCGCCCAATAGGTCTCATCCTCGGGGCCCAGATAGCCCGCGCGCTCGATCAAATCTCCAAAACGCACCAGATCGTGATTGTCGAGCATCAGCGCGGGGTGAGCGTGGGGCGGGTAAACGCGGTGCGCATCCAAAGCCTCGGCCAAAAGGGACGCGGGCTGTCCCTTCGCTCCAGGCGCCTCGGCATGCTCCTGAACCGCCAGCGTCTGCACCAGCCGATAGCGCACGGGAAAATCGAAACAACCCGGCAACGCCCTGGGCAACTCGAATCCGCCAAAGCAATCCCTTCGGATTTCATCGGCCCCCTTCCAGACCTCGCCCACCATAAATCCAAGCGTACCAAAGGATTCTCCGCGTTTTTGGCGCGCAGCCGAAGCCTGCTCCACCGCCTCGCGAATATGCGCCCAGGCTTCGACCGGCACCTGATACGCCTGATCGACCCTCCAGCCGTCGATGCCCAGCACATCGATCCAATATGCGGCCACTTCCTTATAAAATTCGAGGGTTTCGGGGTCAGTATAATCGACCAGCTCCCGCCCCTTGGGTCGCCTGCCTTTGGGAGAAGGCTTCACGTTGCCGCCGTTATGCCCAAAGACGCCGTCAAAAAAGACGTAAAGGCCGCGCGCGTGCGCCCCGTCGACCACCGCTTTTAAATCCTCAAAGCTTCCGAAATGGGGATCGACCGCAAAATAATCGGTGGGAAAATAACCGGTCGCCGCCAGAGGTGTCTCAGAACCGCTTTCAAACACGGGCGTCAGCCAGATCGCGTTCACATTGAGGGCCGCAATTTCATCTAAAGCCTGCAAAACCCCTTTTAAATCGCCCAGATGCGGGCTCGGTCCATAGCCTGTCCCAAAGCCTCGCCCGGGATCGCCGTCGCGAAACGCTTCGACCATCACCTGATAAATGCGCAGCTGATCGAAGGGATGGCGATGCCTCTCTGAAACCGCTTTCTCGAATAAAAACGATGCGTTAAAAGATTCCTTGTGATCATTCTCGGCCTTTAAATCGAGGCGGATCTTTTGACCGGGCAAAAGCTTTTCGCCCAGCGTAAGCGGCTGACCCTCCCATTGTTTCCAGGGCCCCTGATCGAGGCGGTAGCTCACCTGCTTTGCGGAACGCGCGGCCTGAATCTGGATTTTGATTGAAGTTTCAAAGGGATACGCGTTTGGCCAGGCGATGGAGGGAGATGCGTCCACAAAGAGTTCATCTCGCGCAGGGCGAGTTGTAAACCAGTGATTTTCCTGAAAAAATCCCGTTTGATTGCGGAACAGATTGGCGGTTTGATGTCCCTTTCCATCGTTAAAAATGACGTTGGCGCGCTCCACCGGTAACTCAAAAACATACCAACCGTCTTCTTCCCTGCGCATCGGCTCACCGGGCCATGAAGTTGAAGGGCCTTCGGGCCAGACTTCCCAAAAATAAATATTAGGCGGCGAATCCGGCTGCGTTTCGGGGCGGTAATACAAACGCAGCTTTTGAGCCGACTCCGTTTGCGGAGCGGGTTTTTGGTCGAACCATTGTCCCAGGCGGTACCAGCCTTCGCGATCGCGCTCCAAATCCGCAGTCTGCTGGCGACCGTCGTTGTTGAAAATGAGGTGAGATGCGCTGACGCCTTTGACAGGCAGACTCCACCAGCCGTCGCTTTCGCGCTCCATCGCCATGCCCGGCCATTCGGTTTGAATCGCCCCACCCCACAAATGCACGCGCACGGGACCTTCCCAGGAATCGGGAGGATAAAAATGTAGCCTCAACTCTTTTTCCTGGGCAAAGCAGCACGCTGTAAGAACAAAAAGTACAAATAAAATCAGCAGATTGCGCATTTACCATTCCTCGTTTAAGGCTTGCAGTTTAACGGGCTTTGCGCACTTGAAAACCAAAAATCTTCGTCGCAATTGACAGAAGGAACGTCATTGATACATATGGCGCATTTTGAATCTCTTGCCGCAGGCGACAGTTCGGACTAAAGCTGTCCTGTTTAAACGAGGCTGATATGAAACAACTTTTTGCCGCTGTCCTCGCCCTCGCCTTATCGGCTTGTGGCCCCACTTATGTCACCAATACGCGCATACCCTACACCGCCGAAAAGCAAGCGCTGGCCGACGTGGTCGAAAGCTACCGCGTAGCGCTCGAACAACGCGATATTGATAAATTAAAGAGCCTGGTCAGCGAAGATTATTATGAAAACGCATCGACCACCGACGATCCCACCGACGATTACGGCTACGAAGGATTCCTTAAAATTTGCGAGGACTTACGTGATCACGTCTCGGCCGTTCGCGTCGAATTCGACATCACCTCCATCGATGTGGTGAGCGAAGACATCGCCCTGGTGGATCTTTCGTATAAAAGCCATTACTTGTTTGATGGCGCGGGCGAAGAAAAAGTCTGGCAGACCGCCAACGACAAAAACCGCATCACTTTTAAGCGCGAAAAAGACAAATGGCGCATTTTGAGCGGCCTCTGATCCTGCCCGACGGCGCCCGTCCGTTTTATGAGCTCCTTTTCCAAAGCCTGTCTTTCTCTCGTTTTGCCTTGTGCGCTCTGGAGTTGCGCTTCGTCTACAAGCGTTGTGCCGGAGCCTTCGCAAGCGCAATCCCTCTTGCCCAATCAGCTGACTTTTTTAGCCCGGCCCTCTGAAGGCGAGACGATCGCCCTGCAGCTTTGGATGCCTTTTGGATCCAAAGATGAGCCTGAAGGATTGGAGGGCGCGGCGCTGGCTTCGCTCAGGCGTTTTTTGGGCCAGGCGCAAAACAGTCTGGCCGCCCAATGGGATGCGCTCGGCGTCGCGGTCAACGCTTACGTTACCTTTGATGCGACCGTGCTCGAACTGGAGCTTTTACCTGCGGAACTCGAAGAGACGCTGCAACTGCTTTCGGACGCATTAAGTCAACAAAATTGGGATGTTACAGGTTGGACGCCCATTCTGGATGCGATGCGCCAGGAGACCGCCCATCTGTTGCCTCAGCGCAGCGGCCTTGAATGCCTGCTTTCACAGGTTTTTCCGGGAGATGCGATGGCCCACACGCCCCTGCCCTCTGCGGAAGCGATCGATCGTCTGGATCCCGAAAAGCTGACGCAGTTTGCAAAGGCGAACTGGGTTTCGGAAGGCGCCGCAGTCATCGCAACAGGGCCATTTAAGTCGCTGTATTTTAAAGATTTTCTTTCTCATTGGAGCGGATCTCGCCCCGCTGTTCACAGCAAAGTTTCGCAAGGCTTCAGGCTCAAGGGCGCCACTGCAGGCCCTTACGTAGCCCTCGATCGTACGCCCATCGAATGGGCCAGCCTGCGCTGGGGTTTTGCTTTTGGAGAGCTTTCCCCCGAGCAGGCCGCTCAGCTCGACCTGCTGGCTCTGGTTTTAAGCGGCGATCCACAGGCGCGCATTTCCCGCATGGCTGCCTTAAACAGCTTAAAAATTCAAAACGTACGAAGCTTTGCCACCGCCCCTAAAGGCAAGGGCCTTTTTGTGATCGAGCTCGACTGCGCCCCAGAAGATGTGGACGCGATTTTTGCTGCGGTGACCCATACGCTCTACAGCTTTGCCGAAAAACCGGTCAGCAACCAGGAACTCGACCGGGCGCGCCAGATCCTGAGCGAAAACAAGCTTCATGCGCTTTCAACTCCAAGCGGACAGGCTCGCCGGATGGGCAGTTTCGAACTCCGGTGGCCGCATTTAAATGCTGAAGATCATTACGAAAGCGCGATCATCACTGCGAACAGTCAAACCTTAAACGAAGCGGCGCGCCATCTGTTCGATTTGCACCAAACCATCGCCCATCTTCAGATTCCAAACAACAAGACCGACGTCGATTTGGAAACCTGGGCGGAATCGCTGACCGAAAAGCTGCGCGATTTGAATCAGAGTCAGACCGCTCACGAAGGCGCGCTGGAACTGAACCTGGCACCGGGCGTGACCGCGCAGATTTATCCTCAGCCCATTGGCGACATTGTTGGAATTACTGCATGGATTCCGACAGGTTACAGTTCTGAGCCGCTGGAGGACGGAGGGATTTCTGAATTAGTCGCAGAGCGCCTGGCCTCAGACGGCATGACCGCAGAATTGGGTCGCGATCACATCGCGCTGCACGCGCTCACCACGCAATCTCAGGCGGATGAAACCCTCGCCTTGCTGGCACATCGCCTGACGGAAGCCAGCTGGACGCCCCAGGCCCTGGAGACCGCGCGGTTTAAAATCGCGCAACACCGCGAACGACAAGGGATTTTGGAAGATGGCCGGAGGGCATTGGAGCGCCAGATTTATCGCCTGCCGCGCCGAAACGATCGCCTCGATGAATTTACGCCGGCGGAAGCGCGCGCCTGGTATGACGCCCATATTGCGCATGCCCCGATCGCCCTGACCATCGTGGGGCAACTGAGCGCTCAGCGCGTGACCCTGGCCCTTCAGAGTTTGTCGCAGACGCAGCATCAAAAAACCGCATCGCCAGAGACCGTACGCCCGGAAATCGAACCCCAGCCGCATCTGCGCGCCATCGATGGTCAGACGTCTCACCTTTTTTGGGGCTATCCCGTCGATTTAAAAACGGAAGACGACATCGCGTCGCTCGAGGTGCTCGCCTGGCTGATCGCGCATAATCCAGAAACGCTTCAGGCGCTCCAGGCCGCTGCACAGGGGCAACCCTTTAAAATTGAACCATTTTTTGATTTTAGCCCTCACGGATATCTGGCCCTTCATCTGGAAGGTCCCGCCGATCACATGGATGAGATGCGGCGCGCGCTCGAGATTTGGATCAGCAAACTGCGCAGCCTGCCCACCAGCAACGCCGACTTAAAAACCGCTCGACGCCAGGTAGCCAGTCAGCGCATCATCTCCTGGAACGATCCCTCAAAGCGCGCTCAGTTTTACGCCGAGCACCGCAGTCATCACCGCAGCTTTGGCCGAAAAGACGGCGTAGAACTCTGGCACAACGCCATCAAACGCGTGATGCCCCGGGAACTGAATCAATTTGCAGAAGAAGTCTGCCGCAGCTCAAACCGCGTGGAAATCTGGATCGCCCCATCGAGCGAACCACGCGCAACGAGCGAGCCGGCGCTCATCTCATCGATATGGAAACAGGAGCGACCATGAGTTGGTGGCAAGCGAGCATTGAATTGAACGCGGCGTTTGCAGAAACGCTCGCCTGGATTCTGGCGGACGAGCTGGATGTGGTGGCCGAGGTGCAGGATACCACGACGCTGATAAAGGCCTCCCGCCCGGGTCAGGCGCGCGTGGTACTCGCCTTTTCGGAACCGCCTCCGGAAAACCTGCAGTCGAAAGTCAGCGAAATTCTTGCAAGAATTGGCCAGGAAGACGCCATCGTTCAAACCCGACACAGCGAGGACGACAGCTGGAAAGACGGCTGGCGCGCATTCTTTAAAGGCGGTCAGGTCTCGAAGCGGATCTTCGTGCAACCCGTTGATTTAGAAGCACAATCTCACGAAGGCGTTACGCTCTTGATCGAGCCTGGCATGGCATTTGGCACCGGCGAACATGTGACCACGCGACTTGCGCTGAACGCCCTCGACGATCTCCTTTCTCAAATGGACAAACCGCAGGAAATCCTCGATGTGGGCAGCGGTTCCGCGATCCTTTGCATCGCTGCGGCCTTGCTCGGACATCGCGCGGTGGGCGTAGAAATCGATCACGACGCGCAGGCCAACGCGCATCACAACGTGGAACTGAATGGCGTTGCCGACAAAGTGGAGCTCATCGAGGGGTCGGTGGAATGCGTGCAGCGTTCCTTCCCGATCGTCGTGGCCAACATGCTCGCGCGGGAACTCATCGATCACTCAGAAGACATCGCCCTAAACGCCGCCGATCACCTTTTGCTCTCGGGCCTTCTCGCCGCCCAGCGCGACGCGGTACTCGCCAATTATCCCCGGTTTGAGCTGATCGACGAGCGCTCAGAAGGCGATTGGCAGGCACTCCATCTCCGCAAAAAATAAGTATTTTTTAATCCTCTACCCTTCACTGCCCCCATTTCTTTCCATCCCCCAAAAATTTTTTGAAACCCGCGCAACAACTCCGCAGAGCCGCCGATAGATCGGGTGAACATGGCCCAAAGAGGTGAATGATGAGCCCGAACAGCAAATACGAATTGATCGGTCAAAGCCCTGCAATGCTCAACTTAAAGAGCACCTTAACGCGATTTGCCAAAAGCGACGCGGCGGTCTTGTTGCTCGGAGAATCGGGATCGGGCAAGGAACTCTGCGCGCGCACCCTCCACCGCGAATCCCTCGTATCGAAGGGCCCCTTTGTGGCCGTCAACTGCGCAGCCATCGCACCGGAACTCATTGAAGCGGAGCTCTTTGGCACCCGAAGCGGCGCATTCACCGGCGCCCGCACGCGAAACGGCTTTTTGGCCCAGGCCGAAGGTGGCACCCTCTTTTTGGATGAAATCGGCGATCTGCCGGCCAGCACCCAGGCGGTCCTTTTGCGCGTCCTCGAAACCCGCGAATATTACCCCGTAGGCAGCTGCCAAAGCGTCTCCATGAACGTGCGCATCGTCAGCGCCACCCATAAACCGCTGCAACAGCTCGTTTCTCAAGGCAAATTCCGCATCGATCTCTACCATAGGCTCGCGACCGTCGTGGTCCGGATTCCCCCGTTGCGACAGCATTTAGAAGATTTGCCCCTGCTTGCGGAATCGCTGATCGGAGATGCCGCCCGGAAGATCACCGCGCCCGCCTGGAAAAAACTGCAGCAGCATCAATGGCCCGGAAACGTGCGCGAACTGCGCAATACCTTAAACCGCGCCCTCTTTGAAGCCGACGGCGGCCCCATCACCTCGCAGCATCTGTTTTTGCAGGAGATCTATGTGGAGGGGGTTGAAGAGAAAAAAAGCCAGTCGTTACAGGAACATATCATTCGCTTCATCATCGATTCCGTGAAGTCCCACGGCGGTAACGTGCGCGCCGCAGCCCGCGCCATCGAGACCAGTCCCACCACCATTTACCGCTATTTGGCCTTAAGCGAGCAGATGCCCTCCTTTGCAGCCCTGGCGCAATGAAAGTGATTGAGAATCGGACAGTTACAAGGCATTTGTTTGCGGTATCAAAGGCTTTTGCTGAAATAAAAATGACCCGCGAGCGATGCCCTGCGATTTTCTTCTTGCAATCCAAAAAGACTGCGCGTATAAGCGTCTCGCTTCCGCTGTCATGCGGGAATAACTCAGTGGTAGAGTGCAACCTTGCCAAGGTTGAAGTCGCGGGTTCAAATCCCGTTTCCCGCTCACCACAGTGGAAGCCATGCGGGAATAACTCAGTGGTAGAGTGCAACCTTGCCAAGGTTGAAGTCGCGGGTTCAAATCCCGTTTCCCGCTCCAGGCCTTCAGTCAAAAGCTGAAGGCTTTTTTGTATCTGCGCTTCGCGAAGCCCGCCGAACAACGCTCACGCCCCCCAGAAATTCACCCTCTCGGATGAAATTCCTTCACCATCTTCAACAAGCGCGCTCGCGATAAATGCGTGTAAATCTCGGTCGTTGCAATGTTTGAATGGCCGAGCATCATCTGAAGGCTGCGCAGATCGACGCCGCGTTCGAGCAGATGGGTTGCAAAAGCGTGACGCAGCTTATGCGGGCTCACAGGCTTGGTAATGTCCGCTTGTCTGGCGTACTGAACGATTTGCTGAAAAAAATGTTGACGCGTCATCGCGCCGCCCAGACGGGTGATAAAGACCGGTTCATCCGCACGCCTGCCGCGATCGCCTTCGGTTAAAATGCCCCGTCCTTCAAGGAGATAGCGCTCCACATAATCCCGCGCGTAGTCGCCCATGGGCACCAGACGCTCCTTGCTTCCCTTGCCCATCACGCGCAAAAAACCGGCTTCCAGATGGAGCTCACCCAAAGTGAGATGCACCAGCTCGCTCACGCGCAGGCCCGTGGCATAAAGCAGCTCCAGCATGGCCCGATCGCGAAGGCCGCGCAAAGTGGATTCATCGGGCGCCGCAAGCAAGCGCTCCACCTCGTCGAGGGTCAGGGATTCAGGCAGAGGGCGTCCCAGCTTAGGCAATTCGATGCGCCGGCAGGGATCGTTTTTGAGCTCGCCCTCCGCAACCAGAAAGCTGAAGAATCCGCGCAATGCG
>JAEEGL017365947.1_pt1 | contig 11366 bp, 18 predicted proteins | sample 9134231 | NCBI WGS metagenome assembly JAEEGL01 (sample SAMN16246548, study PRJNA631951) | gut metagenome | biome: gut microbiome; feature: rumen; material: fiber-attached | host: Bos | place: Iran: Karaj | collected 2018-10
AGGAGGGCTGGAAGACCAACAAGCGGTTCAAATGCAACCGCAAGATCATCCTGCCCAACGTCGCCGACGCGGGCTTCAAACCCCAGGTCTACGGATACAACCGGTACTTCAGTACGAGCTACTGCCACAAACTTTCCGACATCGACAAGGCGATGTGCTGGCTCGCCGGCAGGGACTACGACGCCATGGACGGCCGCTACTACGACATCTGCTCGCACAACCGCTCCTGCGACCCCGAGAAGGCGACCATCGAGACGGCCATCCAGTGCATCCCCGTCGGAGACCAAGACTGGCACGAGTCGGCCTTCTTCCGCATCAAGGCGTTCAAAAAGGGCACCGTCCACCTCGAGTTCAAGGACGAGGCCCTCTGGACGAAGTTCAACCTCACGGTCAACCAGGGCAAGAACCAGATCGGGACGGGAGAATGACCTGCAACCATCACCAACCATGCCTCCCCGCTGCCCGGAGCCTCGAAACGAACCGCGCAGCGGCGGAGGCCAAAGGCCCGCCCGACCCCTCCTCCGCGAGGGGCCGGGTTCTTTTTCTGCGTCCCGGGCTATCCTTCCGACAGAAAGGCCGGCGGCCTTTCAAGGAAACCGAATAAAACCATACACCAATGGCCATCTACGAATACACCCTCAAGGGACGCAAGCTCAACGACTCGGCCAGTCCCGAGCTCAACAGACCCGAAGACGTCGCCGACTACCTGCTCGCCAACTGCTACGACCCCGACGAGATGTGGCGGGAAAAGGCGTTCGCCGTCTACATCAACAGCGAGAACAAGATCCTCGGCCACTTCCTCATCTCCGTCGGCGGCACCAACTCGACGGACTTCGACGTGAAGCTCGTCGCCAAGCCCGCCCTGGAGCTCATGGCCTCGGCGGTCATCATCTCGCACAACCACCCCTCGGGCAATCCGCTGCCCGGCAAAGCCGACCTCGACTCGACGCAGAAAGTGAAGAAAGCCCTCGCCCTGTTCGACATCAAGCTGCTGGACCACATCATCATCGGAGAGAACTCCATCTTCTCGTTCAACGATGAAAAAACATATTCTCTCGAAAAGAGAAACTGAAGATTCAAACCCACAAGCAAAAAGGTGCCACTCACATCTTCTTTTGCGAAAAACTGTCATACTTGCTATATTTACAAAACAAAACACAGATACCATGGAAAACCTGCGCCCCGTCCCCACAAAACCCATTACGAAAGAAGAATTCGCGAAAAAATGGGGGAAAATAAACATTCATGATATTTTGGATGACAAAAAGTGGAACGAAAAACATCTGAAAATTTATCTTGACGATTTATACAGCATGTATGAAACGACAGGATTCACTGAAACATACGAATTCCCGCTGTTCTACGATGAAAAAGAACTTGAGCATTATGGGATGAAATATGACATCATCAGAAGGGCGACCATGGAAGAATTTTCCGAATGGCCCTCATACCTCATCAGGTTTGAAAACGGTGATGAGCAACTGGTCGAAGCCGACATGATAGCCCTTGCAGAAGAAAACAGGCGAAAGCAATGGTTCGAGCAACAACAACGAGAATTCGGAAGATGGCCTGAAGATCCTAAACCGGATCCGTCCGCAATCCATTACCGTAAACTGTACGAATCCGTCGTAGAGCAGAATGAGATCCTCAAAAAACTCATCGCCGAAAAGGACAAAGAAATCGAGGAGTTCCGGAAAGCGATTCCCAAAAGGGGCTAGCTGCTCCCCGAGAATACGAGCTTGGGGCCGCAAAGGCACTCCGCTTTCGCTGTCCTTTCCATATTCTTCAAACAGGAATTGTTACGAAACTTTCGTTACGAAATTTGCGTAATAGAAATATTTTCCGTAACTTTCCGAAAATTAGAGACCATGCCGCCCAAGAACATCTACCACTTGAACCCCTTCATCACGAAGAACGACATCCCGGACGAATACTTCTGCGACAGGGAGACGGAGACCGCCCGACTCATCCATGCCGCCTTCAACGGCAACAACACTGTCCTGATAGCCGAACGCCGTATAGGGAAGTCCGCGCTGCTCAAGCACGTGCTGCGCCAGAAGGAAGTCACCGACAACTTCAACACCCTCTTCGTGGACATCTACAAGACCACTGACCTGAAGCGGTTCGTCGAGGTTCTCTCGAACGCGCTCCTGGAATCCTCCTTCGCCAGAGGGGAAAGCGCCTTCAAGAAGCTCGCTGAAGCCATACCCGAGATCCACTTCTATGCGAAACTGCAAGCCGGACCGATCTCGGCCGGCGTGGAGGCCAACCTGAAGAACGAATATCGGGGCACCCTCGACAGGATCTTCAAGTTCCTCCGGGAAACCTCCCGGCCGAACCTCGTCGTAATCGACGAGTTCCAGACCATCGAACAGTATGCCGACGAGAAGATGCCGGAAACGCTGCGAACATACATGCAAGCGACACCGAACACCCACTTCATCTTCTCCGGCAGCCAGCAGCACATGCTCAACTCCATATTCAAGGAGTCGAACAAACCCTTCTACAAGAGCGCCCTTCCCATGGAGCTCGAGATGATTCCGGAGAAGACCTACACGGAATTCTGCCAGCGGCTCTTCGCCCAGAAGAAACGTCAAATCACCGCCGAGGCGGTACGGTTAGCGTACAGTATCTTCAGAGGCAACACCTTCGAGATGCAACAGATCATGAACCGCGTGTTCAGTTACACGCCCCTCAAGGGAACGGCGGACGTGGACAAAGTGAAATACGCGGTCACTGACCTCATGGATGAGAACGAAGCAAACTACCGCTACCTCTTCACCATGCAGAACTCAAAGAAAGAACGCACCGAGAAGGAAAAGAACCTGCTGCGCTGCATCGGTATCGAAGGCCTCGCCTCGGCGCTAATGGGCACGGAAATGATAACGACCTATTCGCTCGGCAGCCCCTCGTCCATACAGTCGAGCCTCGACAAGCTCACGGAAGGGGACAGCCCCCTCGTGAACATAATCGGCAGCTCCTGCTTCAGCCTCTCCGATACCATGTTCGAGTTGTGGATAGCCGCCAAGAACGATCTCCTGGAAAAGAAGTTCGATACGGCCGAGTCCCGGTTCAAGGCAGAACAGGAAATCTTAAACGACAATCCCATGAACCGCCTTCCCAAAATCAAAAGGCCGAAACCACACGACGAACAAAACAAACACTGAACCCGACTGAAACGCCAACCCTGAAGGCCCGCCACTCACCGGCGGGCCTTTTCCGTATCACCCAATATCCGAATCCATGAAAATCGACTGGAAAATAACCCACATCAACTGCACCACGGTCTCGCATCTGATGTTCAGCAACCTCGGGAGGCTGACCGGCAACATCCGGCGATGCGGCAAGGCCGTGTTCGGCATCTCGCGGCACTCGAAGACCTCCCTGGACATCGACGTGTCCTCCGGAGACCCCTCATGCTCCGACGCCTTCGCCGTAGCCCACGTCCCCAAGGGGACGGAGGACCTCTCCTTCGTGACCACCACCAACTACAGCTTCCTCGACGGTACCAACCACACGAGAAAGCACTACCGCCTGTCCAAGAAGCAGGGCCTTCCGGAACTCAAAAGGTATCTTACGGCCGTTCTGGAAGAGATGCTCCCAGGAATGAAAAACTTGGAAGTTGAACTGGTCATCAACGATATCCCCGAGCTTAAAGAATCATAAATTTTCGCTTATATAAGGCCATGACGAAAGAACACATCTACAAAGGAAACAAGATCCTCGAATACGAAGACGGTTCCTTCCTCGCAACAAAAATCGTCGAAGGCGAAGTGGACTCCAAGACCGTCAAATCGCTCAAACAGGCAAAAGCCTTCATCGACGAGGATTCCGAACCGGCCATCACACTCGAAAACATCATCGGGAACCATTGATGGTGTGACAATCCCTTTTTTCCACCCGAAACCGAAGAAGAGAAACGGCGGAACCGGGTGTTTCACAAAGGAAGGGAAACAAGCCTTCGCGACATACAAGAAAGCCCGCGACACAAGAACTGAATCCATCAACTACTACTTGAAAAAGTACCATCTGGAAGAAAACCAAACAAGATAGCCAACGGAATCCCCGAACTCTCCTGAACCATGAACGAAACCAGTAAACCCACACCGATCGGCCGGGACGTCAAGAAGGTCATCTCCTTCCGCTTCGGCATGTACCGTTACCAGGCCGAACACTTCGACCACAACGAGAAGAAGGAGCCGCCGAAAAAGAACGAACTCGTCATCGCAGACAACCCGATGAAGCGGGGCACCAAGATCTACCGTTTCATCGACTTCCCGGAATACAGCCGCCAGGTCGCCGTGGAGATCCGCTTCGACGAGTTCCTCACCGAAGAAGGCATCAAGAAAGGGATCCTCGACGAAACGCTCCACTTCCAGGTATGGGACCCGGAAGAATACGGCAAGCATTTCCTGAGTTCCGGATACGACCTTCCGCCCATGAAAAGGGAGCACGTCGACCACGGCTACCCGGAATGCGAGTTCCCGTATGACAGATGCCCGTCCTGCGGCGGCGAGCTCGACGACAGCCTGCCCGAGATAGAGAGCGCCGAAGATGTCTTCAACGCCCGTAGCGGCTGGGGACCCGACGGCGAATGGAGCACCTGGGAGGAAATCCACCGGTGTCCCCACTGCGGGAAACGCTTCTTCATAGAAGAATCGACCTGACCGCGAAACGGTCGGCAACAACACGACGAACGAAATGGAATTCAATCTCCTCGACTACGACAGATACGTCGTCAGCTTCTCCGGCGGGAAGGACTCGACCGCCTGCCTCCTGTATCTTCTCGACAACGACATACCGAAAGAGAAGATCGAGCTCTGGCACCAGGAGATCGACGGACGGGGCCCCGGCCTCTTCGACTGGGAAGTCACCCCGGACTACTGCCGGAAGCTCGGCCAAGCCTTCGGAATCCCAGTCCTCTTCCAGTGGAAGGAAGGCGGATTCCTGAGAGAGATGCTCAGGGAAGGAGCCCTTACGGCACCGATATCCTTCGAGATGCCGGGCGGCACCATCGGCCGTAGCGGCGGCACCAGGGGGAAGGCCTCCACGAGGAGAAGGTTCCCGCAACCGTCTCCCGACCTGCGTGTCCGCTGGTGCAGCGCATACCTGAAGATAGACGTCTGCGCCACCGCGCTCAAGCACGACCCGCGTTTCCGAAACTCCAAGACACTCGTCCTGTCCGGCGAACGGGGCGAAGAGAGCCCGCAAAGGGCGCGCTACGCCATCCTGGAGCCCGACAAGGCCGACCTCCGCAACGGAAAGAAAGACTTCCGCATCATCGACCGGTTCCGGCCCATCCGCGACTGGAAGGAACAGCAAGTCTGGGACATCATAGAAAAATACAGGATCCGACCGCATCCGTGCTACTCCATGGGATTCGGACGGTGCTCCTGCAAATTCTGCATCTTCGGCAACCGGGACCAGTTCGCCAGCGCCGCCTGCATCAGCCGCCACAAGGCCGACAGGCTGATCGCCTTCGAGAAAGAGTTCGGATACACGATGAACCGCACCACTGACCTTGCCACACTCATCTCGAAGGGCAAACCCTACGATGCCATAACCGACGAGCTCGCCAGGCTGGCCACCAGATACGAGTACGACAGGACCGTACTCATACCGGAGGATGAGACGTGGCAGCTCCCCGCAGGAGCGTTCCGGAAATGCGGAGGGCCATCCTGATACCACGCTCCGGCGACGACAACTGGCGGCCCGACCGCACAAGAACGCTCCAAGACCGCAGGCCTCGACCCGCGGTCTTTCTTTTCACCCCGAAAGGATCATCCGAACAAGGAAACCATCATGTACAAGGAAATCCATCCCCTCTACCGCGACAACACCAAGGAGATGAGCTCGATCAGAAACGGAGACGAGCGCCCCGTCGCGGACTTCTACATAGAAAAGCCGCCCATCCTGCTGGACATCCACATCATACGCATGATGCGCGAGGAATGCGTCCCGGACGGGTCGGCGAAGCTCTACAGGATCTCCATCTCCAAGGACAGCTACGACGACATCGTCATCCGTGAGGAGGAAGCCCTCCAAATCAGGGCCATCCTCCTGAAGCACGGTTCCGGAAACCCCCTGGTGAACGCGATCGAGGCCCTGACGTCCGCCATCCGCGACCTGTGGAACCTGCTCAGGGCCCGCATGCGCTAAGACCACGACCGGCATGACTTTCACCCCGACACTCTTCCCTCCGACCCTCGACACGAAGGTCGCGGAGACGGACATAAAAACGGGCTTCGACACACGGCCGCTTCTCAACCACCTCGGCAACGACGCCACCTGGCGGGACGTCCTCATGAAAGAACGCCACGAGATCGAGGCGCTTCCGGGCTACGGCCCGAAGACCGCCGACACCATCTACCGGTTCATCAACGAGAACATACCCCACACCTTCATGGACCTTCTGGACTAACCCCAAACACCCTACGACCATGGTACCCATCATCACTGACCGCAAGACCGCCGCCGAGAGTGGCATGCTCACCGACGGCCGCTACTTCATCCACCGCCAGAGCGGCACCCCGCTCTACCTCCCCATCTGGTACGGCCACCGGCTGGACCTGAAGAAAATGCTCGTCACCGGGAGCCGGGACGAGATCCCGCTCCGCCCGGAATTCCCGGATGTCAACCAACTCGTCAAGGAGGGCTATCTCCTCGAAGCGACGATCTACCGCTACCACGACATCGACCCGGAAGCGTTCCGGGACCGCCACCACTGCCCCCCGCTCACCGGCAAGTGGATCCGCAGATTCATCCAGGAGTTCAAGGAACACGGTTTCAACGTTACCCGGGAGGCGATCATCCACAACTTCTCCTGCTGGATGGGAGACCTGAAGAGCGGCTACCGCGACGAGAAGAACGGCTACCACCTCTTCACCCCGTGCGGCTGCAATCCGCTGAGCTTCCGCGTCTCCTCCCTCGAGCCCGAGCTCGACTGGCAGATCACCTACGAGTACTGAAGAAGGAAATCAAGGGAAAAGCGTAGATAATCAAGAAAATTTCACGACATTTGCGCAACCACAGATGAAACAGAAATACCACTTCTTCAAGGCCACGCAGATGCCCGGCGGAAAGTCGCTCCTCTCCCTTCCCGGGCAGAAACTCGGCGGATACGACATCACCCCCGGCATCCTGGTGAAGGACATGCGAGGCTCCACGGCCGTCTCCTCCGCCAGGAGGAAAGCCGTCCCCGGCGAGGTCTTCTTCACCACGACGCTCCGGCGCAACGGCCTCTCGCTCGTAGCGAGGGACATGGTCAGCCTCGACAAGAACAGCGACGTCCTCCTGTCCGACGCCCGCGACGCCTACGACCAACTGGCATCATCAACCATCCCTCCCGCATAGACGGGCTTCCGGAACGGACAAATCGGAGATTTGCGCTCCGCTCTCCGTTGCGGAACCCCGTCTTGCTCGTCCGGCACAAGGCCGCCACTGGCGGCGGCCTTGACAACAGAAATGAAAAAAGCAGCCATCATCTACCACAAGTCCGACTTCGACGGCATCGCCTCATACACCATCGCGCGCAAGGTGCTGGAGAACAGATACGCCATCACACCCTACCCGTACGCGTACGGATGCAAGGACGGCGCGCCGGGAATGGACGAGCTCGAGCCGTTCGACCTTGTCGTCATCGTGGACGTCTGCCTCCCCGCCGAGACGATGCAGCGGCTCTACGCCCTCCGCCGCATGCGTCCGGAGGCCTTCGACTGCCTGTGGATCGACCACCACGAGAGCAGCATCTCGCTCTCCGTTCAGGAGGGCTTCTCCCTCCTCCACGGCTACCGCCAGCCCGAGGGCAAGGGCGCCTGCGAGCTCACCTGGGAGTACTTCCACGGCTACGGGTCAGCGAAGACGCCGAAAGCCATCCAGTACCTGTCGGCCTACGACGTCCACGACAAGGGGCGTTTCGACTGGAAAGAAGAGGTCATGCCGTTCCAGTGGGGGATGCGCGAGAGATACGACCTCGACGCGGCAGCCTTCGTCCGCGACTACGAGCCTCTGATGAACGACAAGGCCCTTTTCGACTCCGTCCTGGAGGACGGCAGGCGCATCCTCCGATACGAGATCGGGGCGGGCAGCAGGGGAGTGGAGCAGAACGGCTTCGAGGTGACCATCGCCGGAGGCACGCGAGGCCTGTGCTGCCTGACGAGCCGCTTCGGCTCGCTGGCCTTCGAGAGCCGCATGGAGAGAGAGGGCCAGGAGGTCGCCGTCTGCGTCAACCGCATCTCCGCCGACGCCTACCGCGTGGCGATGTACGCCCCGGGGGAATGCGGCCTCAACCTCGGCAGGTACATGGCCGAGAACTACGGCGGAGGAGGACACCCCGGCGCCGCCGGCGGGACGCTCACCTTCGAGCAGTTCAAGACGCTCCTTGTGGAATGCAAAATCTGAACAGCCATGAGACAATCCATCGACACGCCCGCCGGGACCGTCACCCCCGGCACCCGCATCCTCATCGTACGGATGCAGGCGGAAACCGCCCCGTCCCGGGCCTTCCCCGACGGCGTAGACCACCAGGCCCGCGCCCTCGACGGACGGGAGGGCACCGTCAAGAGCATCGACGACGCCGGCCAGCTCCACGGCGACTGGGGCGGCCTCGCCGTCCAGCCCGAGAACGACATCATCAGAATCATCAAATAGAACCAGACATGGAACAAGTGAAGATCACCATCCTCTGCGACAAGGGTCACGTGGCCGACTCGCTCCGCGAAATCGCGAACGCCGTCGAGGAGAACGAGAACGAACCGACCCACTACGAGACCGAACACGTCGACGCCGAGTTCGACTGGGAACTCTAACCCGAGAGACCATGGAAAAGACTCTCGCATCCCTTTCCGCCGCCTACAACAAGGCGAGCGAGGAATACACCAAGGCGCTCCTCGAGAGAATCAAGGAGCTGCTCGCATCCATCAACCCGTCGGACCCCGCCCACACCGTCGACATCAAGGACCTTCTGGAAGAGAACAGGGTCAAGTGGGTGGGCAAGTGCTGGACGCCCGGGGAATCGGCGGAGAACTACATCCTCTTCTCCTTCGGAACCGAGGCCGGCTGCAACAGGCCGTTCGCGTCCAAGGGCGACCTCACCGCCACTGGATACGGCGTCACGGACCCCGATGACGAATGGTCCTTCGACGAGGAGAACTTCTCCATCGCCGAACTCGAAGCCATCCAGGAAACGCTCTCCGAAGTGAAGAACGCACTGGACGAGGGCGACTTCGTCATCGACGGCTCCTCCGTCAGGGAGGCGCTCTACGAGCACGTCGGCTACTACAACGACACGGAGGACCTCCTCCTGCTGGCCCGGATGGACGACGCTGCCGTCGTGAAGATGATGCTCGACGGGGAAGGCGCCTTCCACACCACGCCGGGAGAGACGCTCAACCTGGACGAGGTCGAGAGCACCTGCGACAGGAAGGCCGCCAGGACCGGCGACTACCTCGTCGTGAACGGCGCGAAGGACGTAGACGACCCCGAAGAGGCCTTCGCCGAACCCGACCCCGACTGCGGGGTGTTCGTGGACATCTACAAGCTCGTCCCCATCAAGGAATCCTAATCCCGCACGCCATGATAGACCTCAACCTCATGCAGTACCTGATCTGCATCCTCGGCGCCCTCATCGCCATCTTCATCTGCCTCATCGCCATCCGCTACGAGCTACGCTCCATCTGGCAGAACGGCATCCAGACCTCCAGCGAGACGATCGTGTCCGAAGCCGACATCAAGAAGATCGCCCGCCTGGTCATCCAGGAGATCAAGAACAGCGGCTTCATCATCCAGGAAACCAACAACAGAACGGAAAATGACACTCATTGAATTCCTGTCCCTCGGCATCAAGCAGGGACAGAAGGTGACGCTCCACCTGAAGGACAGCAACAAGGCCGGCACGGTTACCGTGCGGGCCTTCTTTTTCGGCTTCCGCTTCGAAGCCTACAGCTCCGTCGCGTACAAGCCCGAGCAGATCATCCCCGTCTTCAACAAGGTGGCGAAGAACGGGAAGATGCTCAGGGCCCACATCGACCAGTCCACCTGGCCCGAGTACATCGAATACATCGAAACGGACGACAACGCCCAGACCCTGGACAGCGACACCGCCTGCTCCCTCCTCAACGCGACGGAAAATCTCGAACAGGCCGCCCAGCAGCAGGTCCACGACATGCTCAAGGAGATGAACACCCTCTTCCCCGAGAAGCGGATCCTGCTCGGACCCGACACCTACGAGGTCAATGTCGACTACTACCTCAAGTACGGTTGCGACTCCGGCTACGTGGACTCCGCCGGATGGGATGACGACGCACCCGTCTACGGCCTGTCGCTCTCCTGCGAGCACGTGGACAAAGCCACCGCCGGCTCCTTCCGCGTCCAGTGGCAGGACATGCTCCATTCTATCCTCCAGGCGATCGAGTACCCCGTCATCGACGTCTACGACAAGAAGAAGAACTTCATCGACACGGACACGGCGACCTGGAAAGACATCCCGCTCCCCGACCCGAAGACGTGCCCGGTCCTCGACGCCTGCGGCTGCCTCCACGCCCTCCGTGCGAACCTCTGGTTCGAGAGCCTCGACGTTGAGGACAAGAAACGCGAGTTCGACAACATCTACAGGCAATACCTCAACAAGCCGGCAGGCAGCGGCCCCGACGGGTTCGTGGCGTACCTCGACTCGTTCTGGTGCAACCTGAAACCCAAGGCAAAGACGCTGTTCCTCCCCGACAAGAAAAGCTGACGAGACATGAACAAAGAAAAAACCGACAAGGACCTGTCCCTCGCCCAGATCCGCCGGCACACCCGGAACCAACGCGAGTTCGAGAACCGTTGCAGGGACCAGTTCCTGCGCAACGCAAAAGACTACATCAAGGCCCATCCCGACCTGAGGACGGCCGCATCCACTTCGACCCCCTCGACTCGTTCACGGGCACCTGGGAAAGATACGGATGCCACGAAGGCGTGGTCGTCGCCGTCAGCCTCAGCAAGAATGATGACGTGCTTTTCGACCTCGACCTCGACTACGAGGTGAAGAAGGACCAGCCGCTCGTCTTCGAGAAGGGCTGGGGCGTGTACATCACGGACTGGACCTACGCACTCCTCTTCCTGCTCCAGGCGTTCAAGGACCCCTACGAACCGGAAGACGAGGAAGAAGACGAAGACGAGGGTAAGGGCGAAGAAGAAGGAACGGGAAACGGGGAGGAATAGGCCATGGTCAAGAAACTCTCCGAGATGTCCGCACGGGAGGTCAGGGACCTCCTTGCGGAGAAATACGCCTGGGACCTCGAGGCGCTGGCCAGAGACCACCGCATCGGCCTCCAAGAGGCTGCCGCGCTGCTCCGGAACGGGGGAGGGGAGCTGGAGAAGACGCCGGA
>JAEEGL010673939.1_pt1 | contig 11365 bp, 9 predicted proteins | sample 9134231 | NCBI WGS metagenome assembly JAEEGL01 (sample SAMN16246548, study PRJNA631951) | gut metagenome | biome: gut microbiome; feature: rumen; material: fiber-attached | host: Bos | place: Iran: Karaj | collected 2018-10
TGAAGGTGATATAGGTTATATAAGATTATCGGAATTTAATGCTCAAAGTGCTTCGGATGTTAAAAAAATGCTTGGTGAACTTTCTAAAGATGGTATGAAAGCTTTTGTTTTTGATTTAAGAAATAATCCGGGTGGTCTCCTTGATTCTGCGGTTAATATATGTGAGTTGTTTATAAAAGAAGATAGTACCGTAGTTTCAACAAAGGGTAGAGAAAGTTTTACCGAGCAAATTTATGCTACAAAAAATAAACCTTTATATCCTGATATTCCTATGGTTGTGTTAATAAACAGAGGATCAGCTTCTGCCTCGGAAATAGTTACCGGGACTTTACAAGATTACAAGAGAGCCTTGATTGTGGGTGGTAATTCTTTCGGTAAAGGAAGTGTTCAGACAATAATTCCGTTGGCAGATGGAAATGCATTAAGATTGACTATTGCTAAATATTATCTACCATCAGGAAGAACGATTTTGAAGGCAGACAAAAAGAATGGTACAAAAAGCGGAGTAACACCGGATATAGTAATAGAAGTTAAGCCGGAAATAGAAGGTAAATTGTATATGCAGAGTGAAACCGAAGATTTACCACAGAAGGAAAAAGATAAGAAAAAAGAAAAAATAACCGATGAAGTTTTGGATACAGCGATAAAAATTATAAAAGCAGATAAGGTAAAAAAATATATATCCGAACCTGCTCAATATTTGAAAGATTATCCTAAAGAAACAAAAAAAGAAGAATTTGGAAAAGAAGATAAAAACAACGAAGAAAATAAAGAAAAAACAGATAAAAAAGAAGAAATAAAAGATGACAAAAAATAGAGAAGAATCAAAACCTAAAAAACTGTTAGTAAAAATATTTTTGCTTATTTTGTTTATAGCAGGTATGATACTTGGTTTTTCATACCAGGCAGCTAAAGATAAAAGAGTTACAGATTTTGAACAAATGTTGGATAATAGTGTTGTAACTGCACTAACATCAAACGGAATTAGTCAAAACGATGTAATATCCCAATTTGTAAAAGAAGTAAGAATAAAAGGAAGAATATGTCACGAATATAATAAAAAAATAGAGTTACCAAAATCAAAAAAAGCTGACAATTTTGAACCATCGTTTAAAACAATAGCCAGGAATTTTAAAATAGAACTTACAAAAAGAAAATACAAAAACGGTTCTTACAGATATTCTTTTTCTGATAAGCAAAGGGTATATTCGGTAGTTGAATTCGTAAAATAATTATGCAAGGAACAATAAATCCAAATATTTATAATATTTTTGAAAAAGCCAAACAATGTTCTAATAATAAAAATTTTGGTTTGGCATTAAAATATTTTGATGAATGTATAAAACATAAAAGTTTAAAAAATGATGTTTTATTTGAAGAAATAAAAATTTTTTATGAATTGAAAGATTATGCTAAAGCGATAAAGCATATAAAAATATTTTTAAAATTAAAAACCGATAAACAATTAAGAAATACGATAAAAATATTTTTGGCAAAAAGTTATAAAGCTTTAGGGGAAATAGACAAAGCTGTAATTATTTTAGATAGTATTGATGTTAAATATATTAAAGAACATTTTGTTGAATTTTCAAGAGAAAGAATAGATGCTAGTTGTTTTAAATTTAGTGATTTCTTTAGAGTGCAAGAGTTTTCCGGTGACTTAAAAAAACTTCAAAAAGAGTTTGAGTCACTAAAAAAATTGCATCCTCAAAACAAAATGCAATTATTTTATTTATCAAGAGTTTCCAATTTCCTGCATAATTATAGTTTTACAAAAAAACTTATAAATACATATGTAAAAAACTTTAATTATAAGGACATTTTTTATGATAATGCAATTCTAAATGAATTTGAAATTGCAAATAGAGATGTTGTATTAAAATCCAAACCAAGAAATATGTGGATTGCAACAAGCAGTAAATGTAACATAAAATGTAAGATGTGTGCAGCTAATGATGCAAATTGGTCTTTATCAAACAAAAATATAGAAGATATATATTCTTATATGCCTTATTTGGAGCAGATTGTTTGGTGGGGTGGAGAGCCTACTATATCAAAAACTTTTTATGAGATGTTAAATTATTCTTTAAAGTACAAAAACATAAAACATACAATAATTACCAATGGTCAATATATGCCACAAAAACTTATAAATATTATTTCCGATAATAAAATAGAAGTTATTTTCTCAATAGATTCTGTGAATAAGAAAAAATATGAAAAAATAAGAGAGGGTGCAAGTTTTGACAGACTTACGGAAAACTTATCAAAATTATCAAAAACTACAGATACTAATTTGATTAAAATTAATGTCGTTGCAATGAAAAATACTATAAGTGAGATTGATAAAATATTTAATTTTGCCAAAAAATATAAAATAAAAGCAATTTCTTTTATTCCTTTATGCGGAGATAGAATGATTGATGACAAATTGACCGATATGGATATCATAGCTATTAATAAAATTTCAAAAAAATTCAAAAAATTAAAAATCTTTCATTCGGTAAATATGTTAAAGAAAGATACAGGTAAATATAAGCCAAAGGGTTTTTGTCATATTCCATGGAGTGATATAACCATTTCTTATATGGGTTTTTTATGCAATGATAACAATTGTTCTTTCTTCGGTGAAAAAATTTATAAGTTAACAGAATCCAATATGGGCGAATATTGGAATAGCGATATTATTAAAAATATGAGAAAATATATATTGAAAAATCACTATTGCAGCAGATACTGCCCGAAAGTAAGTAGGAATATATTATGAGAATATTAGCAATAGAAACTTCATGTGATGAAACATCCGTTTCTGTTTTAGAAAACGGTAAAAAAGTCTTATCGAATGTAATTTCTTCTCAAATACCTATACATGCAAAATACAACGGAGTTGTTCCGGAGCTTGCCAGCAGAGCACATATACAAAATGTAAATATTGTTTTGGAACAAGCGCTGGTCAAAGCAGGGATATCATTTGAAAAATTTGATAAAGAAATAGATTATATTACCTGTACTTACGGTCCGGGTCTTGCCGGTTCTTTGCTTGTAGGTGTGATGTGTGCAAAAACATTGGCTTATTTATATAATAAACCGCTTATTCCTATTAATCATATTGAAGGACATATATTTTCAGCTGCAATAGAAAATAACAATTTAAAACCGCCGTTTTTAAGTTTAGTAATTTCCGGAGGGCATACTGAGCTTGTTATAGTTAAGGATTACGGGAAATATCAATTTTTGGGTGGAACACGAGATGATGCCTGTGGAGAAGCTTTTGATAAGGCCGCAAAAATTTTAGGTCTTTCATATCCTGGAGGTCCTATAATAGATAAATTGGCAAATTTAGGAAATAGTAATGCAGTTAATTTTACAAGACCACTTTTAAAAGGTTCGTGGGATTTTTCTTTTTCGGGAATAAAGACGGCAGTATTAAACTATTCAAAAAAAGTTGATGTTAAAAATAAAAATATTGTTAATGATATTTGTGCAGGTTTTCGTATGGCAATTGCGGAAACATTAATTTATAAAACTTTTGAAGCAGCAAAAAAATATTCTTTAAATTCAATAGTTCTCGGTGGCGGAGTTTCATGCAACAGTTTAATAAGAAATATGTTTAAAAAAGAAGGCAAGAAAAATAAAATAAAAATATTTATACCTTCTCCGATATATTGTACCGATAATGCAACAATGATAGCAAAAGTCGCTTATTATAAAGTATTGAAGAAAAAATTAAATAGTGTCAACAAGAATATATCAATAAAACCTTCTTTAGAACTTACAAATTGGTAAAAACATGACAAAAATTCCTGAATTTAAAATCGGAGATACTAAATTAAAAAATTGTTTAATGCTCGCTCCAATGGCAGGTATTACCGATTTACCGTTAAGAAAACTTGCGGTAGAAGGTGGAGCCGGGCTTGTTTTTACGGAAATGGTTTCAGCAACTGCTCTTGTTCATAAAGATAAAAAAACTTATAAATTACTTACAATATCCGATGAAGAAAGAGATATAGTTTCTGCTCAGATATTCGGTATGCAAGCAGATATAATGGCTGATGCCGCAAAAAAAATACAAGATTTAGGATTTAAGTTTATAGATATAAATTTAGGCTGTCCGGCAAAAAAAATTGCAAAAGTTGGTGCGGGTGCAAAACTTCTTGCAAATCCTTCTCAAATAGATAAAGTTTTATCATCCGTAGTAAAAGCTGTTTCAATTCCTGTAACGGCAAAAACAAGAATAGGTTTAATTGAGGGGCAGATAGTAGCTCCTGAAATTATAGAAATAGCACAAAATTGCGGAATAAAAATGGTATCATTACATGCAAGATATGCTCAGTTTGCACATAGCGGAGAACCTGATATTAAAGCATTTGAACAATCCGTAGAAAATGCACAAATTCCTATAATTGCAAACGGAGGAATTACGGATATTAAATCCGCAGAAAAATTTTTAAAAATTAAAAAATGTGCAGGACTTATGATAGGTAGAGGTGCAATAGGAAATTATGATATTTTTAAAAGAATAGAATCGTTTTTTAATAAAAAAGAGATGTTACCTTTACCATCAATAAAAAGCAGAATAGCATGGTTTAAACAGCATATAATTTTATCGGCACAATATTATGGAGAAAATAAAGGTTTAACGGTGTTAAGAAAAATAGCTCCATATTATATCAAGGGATTGCCTAATGCTTGTGCTTTAAGAAATTCCATAAATAAAATTACCACACTAAAAGAATTTGATAGTCTTTTCAAAAACATTGATAAAAATTATATGTAAAATGTAAGAATAATGTTCGATAATTTGTTTTTACATTGTATATTAAAAATGATATTATAGATAGCAATGAAAAATATTTTTTTAAAAAAAATAATATTAAGTCTTTTAATCATTTTTTTATTTTCACTTCAAAATTCATATTGTGAAATTTCAGTTCAATATTTTGGCGGTGCCGGCAGGGTTTCTGGTTCAAATGCCATCGTTAGTGCGGATGATAATTCCGTTATAGTAGATTGTGGTTCCTTTTATGATGAGGGGAATTTAAAAGCAGATAATTCTTATATTCCCAAAAAAATAATAAATGCAGATGCCATGATTTTAACCCATGCACATATAGATCATAGCGGGAGAATACCTCTTTTAATAAGTGAAGGGTTTAAAGGTAGTATTTATTGTACGCCTGCAACAAAACAAATTCTTTTCGAAGTCCTTGATGATGGTTGGAACTTTGAATATGTAAAACAAAAATATTTTTGGTCATCCGGTAAAATGAGAAATATAAAGAAGAATCATAAAGGTATATTAACTCTTCATTGGTATAATGATTGTAAAAACAATATAAAAGATATATATAAAAGCAACAAAAAATATTCAATGTCTCAATTAAGTAAACAATACAAAATAAATTGTAAACTCTGTAAAAATTGTTTAGATAAATATTTAGAAGAAATGAAAGAACAATTTGTTGAGATAGATTATCATCAAAACATCAATATAGGTAAAAACATAAGTTTTTATTTATTTGATGCCGGTCATATTCCCGGTTCTGCAAGTGTTTTTTTTAATGTAAATGACAGTAAAAGCAATAAGACAATAATTATATCCGGAGATTTAGGAAGTGCTTATTCTAACTTGTTACCAAAAAAAGAAATTGCGCCATTGGCAGACTATGTTTTTGTTGAAAGTACTTATGGCGGAGTAAACAAAAATATAAATTCAAATGATTACATAATGTTTCAAAAAGATATTGCAACGGAATTAAAAAAAGGAAATAGAGTTTGGATACCGGCATTATCGTTAAACAGAACTCAAAAAGTTTTATATGAGATAAAAGAAGGACAGAATAACGATATAATTCCCATAAATGTACCGGTGTTTAGTTTGTCTCCGTCGTCAATTGGAATAACCAAACAATATGAATCCGAATTAAAAAGTCCTTCTAAGCAAAAATGGTTTTATGATACAATTTATGAAACTAAAACAATTCTTCCTCAAAATTATACAGAAAACAGACCAAAAGAACTTCCTGTTCCTTCAATAATTATTTCCGCAAGTGGTATGATGGACCAAGGAGTTTCTTACGGCTTATTGAATAAACTATTACCTTTAGAAAATACTACTGTTTTCCTTGTAAGTTATGCAAGTCCACAAACTCCTGCAGGAAAACTGAAAAATAATGCAAAAACAATAAGAACAAAATATGGACAAGTAATAGATGTTAAAGCTAAAATAAAAAGTTATGATATATTTTCCGATCATCCTGATTCACAAGAGTTACTTCGTTGGCTCTCAAACCAAGATAAAGAAAATTCCTGCATTTTTTTAGTTCATGGAGAACCGAAAATATTGGAAAAATGTAAGAGTTTTTATAAACAGCAAGGTTACAACAAAGTAAAAATAGCAAATTTTGAAAAAATATTGATAAATTAATAAATTTATTGATTATTTTTTTATTTATTTATATAATTGGCGTGTAGTGAAATTACGATTAGAATAAAAATTATATATAGAAGGTATTGTTATGTCAGAAAAATTAAGTTCAAAGTTAGACAGTCAGGGCAAACAAGTCAACAAGACCGGGCTACCATTGGATTATGGCGATACAAAAATAACTATTTTACCGAGAGACCCAATATGTATTTTTGCATATTGGTCTATTTCAAAAGATTCTTATGATAAATTAAAAAATCAATATGGTTCTGATGTTTTTGACGGAGCAAAATTAGTTGTGAGAGTTTATGATACTACCGATATAAGTTTCGATGGTAACAATGCAAACAGATATTTTGATGTTTTCGTAACTCCTAACTCCGATAGCTGGTATATAAATGTAGGTGAATTTAACAGAGCTTGGTGTGCGGATATAGGATATTTAACAAAAGATGGAAAGTTTATTACCGTCGCAAGATCGAATAAAGTATATATGCCAAGATACGGAGTATCAAATGTAACTGATGAACAATGGGCGTTGTTACAAGTAGAATTTGAAAAACTTCTTAGAATTTCCGGTGTAAACAAAATAGGAATGAGTTCATTTGATATAGCAAAACTTATGAGAGAAAGATGGGAAGAAATAGTTTCAATATCATTGCCGAGTTCGCATACAAATGCACCTACATCTTCATCATCAACGGTTTTTTATTCGAAAAATCAACAACAAATACCACAAGAGCAAAAGGGACCTAAAAATTTTTGGTTAAAAGCGGATACGGAAATAATTATATCAGGTGCAACAGAGCCGGATGCAACATTAACATTAAAAGGACAGCCTGTAAAATTATCTGCGGATGGTACTTTTTCATTAAGATTTTATTTGCCTAATGGAGAAGATACATATTGCATACAAGCAACATCTGCCGATGGTTCTATGACTAAAACAATAACTTTCGAAGTTAAGAAAGATACTAAATAAAACATTATATTTGGAATTTTAAATGGGTCAACAAGGTTATTGGTGTTTGCAATTACATGCACATTTACCGTTCGTTCGTCATCCCAATTATCCCGATTTTTTGGAAGAGGATTGGTTGTATGAAGCAATAACCGAAACATATATTCCTCTTTTATCCGTATTTGAAAATTTTGTTAGAGATAATATAAATTTTGCAATAACGATGACAATCTCACCGTCACTTGCAAATATGTTGGCAGATCCGTTATTACAATCCAGATATTATGCTAAGTTAAATAAGTTGATAGAGCTTTGTGAAAAAGAAGTATGGAGAACATCAACTCTTCCCCAATATCATCCCGTAGCATTAATGTATGAACAAAAGTTAAAAAACTGTAAATATATTTGGGAAAAATATCATGGTAATATTTTAACAGGATTTAAAAATTTACAGGATTTAGGAAAACTTGAAATTATAACATGCTGTGCAACTCATGGTTTTTTACCGCTAATGAACGATGAAACGGCAATGAGGGCACAGATAAAAGTTGCCGTAGAAGATTACAAAAGACATTTTGGCAGAGAGCCTCGAGGTATATGGCTTGCAGAATGCGCATATACCAATGGTGTAGAAAAGATATTAAAAGAAGAAGGAATAAGATTTTTCTTTTTGGAATCACACGGAATATTGTATGCAACCCCAAGACCGAAATATGGTGTTTTTGCACCAATATATTGTCCTAACGGTGTAGCAGCATTTAGCAGAGATATGGAAACAGCGCATCAGGTATGGAGTGCCGAAAGCGGATATCCGGGAGACCCTGATTATAGAGAATTTTACAGAGATTTAGCCTACGATTTGGATTATGATTATATAAAACCTTATTTACATTCCGATGGTGTTAGAAGAAATATAGGAATAAAATATTGCAGAATAACCGGGAAAGTTCCTTTAAATGAAAAACAACCATATAATCCCGAATGGGCAGATAACAAGGCAAGAATTCATGCCGAGAATTTTGTATTTAACAGATGTAAACAAATAGAACATTTGCATGGTATAATGGCAAAAGAGCCATTGGTTGTTTCAATGTATGATGCGGAACTTTTCGGACATTGGTGGTTTGAAGGTCCTAATTTTATAAATTATATATTTAGGCATATTCAAAACGGGCAAAATACATTTCAACCGATTACACCTGTTCAGTATTTGGATAAATTTCCTATAAATCAGGTTTGTAGTCCTTCTCCGTCATCTTGGGGGGATAAGGGATATTATGAAGTTTGGTTGAATCCTTCAAATGATTGGATATATAAACATTTGCATATGGCACAAAGCAGGATGTCTGAAATTGCTACCAACAATCAAAATGCTACCGGAATACAACTTAGGGCATTAAATCAAGCTTTAAGAGAATTATTATTGGCACAATCTTCCGATTGGGCTTTTATTATGACTACCGGAACGATGATTGAATATGCTGAAAAAAGAACGAAAGAACATATATATAATTTTACAACACTCTATAACCAGATAAAAAATAATTCAGTAGAAGAATCTTTTCTTTCCGAGTTAGAGTATAATAATAACATTTTTCCGAATATAGATTATAGAGTTTATATAAAAAAATAATAATATGCTAAAAATAATTATCACTCTTATAATTTCCATAGCCTTTATATTAATTGTAATTTTGTTGATAAAAAATAAAAATTTAAAAAACAAACTTCAAAAAACAAATCTATATTTAAAAAATACGGAAGAAAGTTTGCATAATAATGCCATGGATGTTGATAATTTGGTTGTTATGCTTACAAGTATCCATGAATTCGGTTCGTTGGCAAGTGAAGTTGTTTCAAAAACAGGCTTGGTAAATCTTATAGTAGAAACAGCTTGTAACTTGCTCCATTCCGAAACAGGTTCCTTGATGTTGATAAATCAAAATAATGAACTTTATATTGTGGCAGCAAAAGGACTAAGCAAAGATATAATAGAAAATACCAAAATGAAAATAGGAGAAGGTATTGCCGGAATAGTTGCATCTACGGGTAAATATTATTTTGTTGAAAATATAGAAACGGATGTTCGATTTTTAAGACCTAATTTGGAAGAAAAATATGAAACAAAATCATTTATCTCAGTCCCGCTTAAAATCAAAAATAAGGTTATTGGTGTTTTAAATATCAATTCGTCAAAAAACAATAAACCATTTACTCAAAGGGATGTGGAACTATTAACATTATTTGCAGATAACTCTGCAATCACAATAGAAAATTTGGAATTATTTAGTGATTTACAATCTTTTTATCTTGAGATGATTCAAACTCTTGCAAGAGCATTGGATGCAAAAGATTCATATACACATGACCATGCAGACAGAGCAGGAAAATATGCAAAATTAATAGCTCAGGAAATGAATCTTCCCGATATGGTTGTAAGATATATTGAGTATGCTGCATTATTGCATGATATGGGTAAAATCGGTATTTCAGATACAATACTCTTAAAAAAAGGTAAACTTACGGATGAAGAACAAAAAATTATCAGGCAACATCCTATAATAGGCTACAAAATTATTTTGCCTATAAAATATCTTTATCCGATAGCTCCGTTGGTATTATATCATCATGAAAGATATGACGGTTCAGGTTATCCGGAAGGACTTTCCGGTGAAGAAATTCCTTTAGGCGCAAGGATAGTTGCAATTATAGATGCTTTTGATGCTATGACATCGGACAGACCTTATAGAAAAGCTCCGTCAGTAAAAACTGCTGTTGAGGAATTGAAAAAGGGTATGGGAAAACAGTTTGATCCTAAAATAGTAAAAATATTTTTAGATATTTTAAGCAGAGAAAAAATTATTTAATTATGGAAAATATAAAATCAACATTGTTTGTTGTTCCTACACCGATAGGTAATTTAGAAGATATTACATTAAGAGCAATAAGAATATTACAAGAAGTAGATACTGTTGTTTGTGAAGATACAAGACAAACCGTTAAATTATTATCTCATTTAAAGATTTCAAAGCCGTTAATAAGTTTTTATACGCAAAATCAGTTAAAAAGAATACCTCAAATTATTTCACTTTTAAAACAGGGTAAGAATATTGCTCTGGTTTCGGATTGCGGAACACCTGCAATTTCCGATCCGGGGTATTATCTTATAAAAGAGGCATTAAATAATAATATAATTGTTATTCCTTTACCGGGAGCATGTGCATTAATAACCGCATTGGTAGGTTCTGGGCTTGCTACGGATTCTTTTGTTTTTTTAGGTTTTTTAAGAAAAAAAACAGGAAAAATGAAAAAAGAACTTGAACTTGCAAAGCAAACGGATAAGACGATAGTTTTTTATGAATCTCCGCATAGAATTTTAAAAACACTTGATGTTTGTAAGGAAGTGTTCGGCGATGATGCAAACATTGTCTTAGCAAGAGAACTCACGAAAAAATTTGAAGAGTTTATAAGAGGTTCAATTTCTGAAGTTGTTGATAATTTGTTGAACAGACAAATTTTAGGTGAATTTGTAGTTATTGTTTCAAACGAACAAGAAAATTTGATAAAATAATTTACGAAAACAAATAATTGTATTTTATAGGGAAGGCAAAATGATTAGAGCAGGTATTATAGGAATTACTGGTTATACCGGTGAAGAACTATTAAAAATTTTATCAAAACATAAAGATGTAAAAATAACAATTCTTGCAGGAAGAACGACATCTCCGGTTAGAGACTTAAAAGATATTTATCCTAAATATGAAAGTTTAAATTTAAAATGTGTTCCGTTAAATATAGAACAAATAAAAAATGAAACGGATGTGGTCTTTTTGGCGTTACCTCATGCGGTTGCTTTTGAAGTAGTTCCGGATTTAATAAAAGCAGGTAAAAGAGTTATAGATTTATCCGCAGATTTTAGAATAAAAGATCCTAATACTTATGAAAAGTGGTATGGTGTTAAACATACCGGTAAAGAA
>JAEEGL010896603.1_pt1 | contig 11365 bp, 12 predicted proteins | sample 9134231 | NCBI WGS metagenome assembly JAEEGL01 (sample SAMN16246548, study PRJNA631951) | gut metagenome | biome: gut microbiome; feature: rumen; material: fiber-attached | host: Bos | place: Iran: Karaj | collected 2018-10
AGTAGGAAAGGCCATTATTGCCAAACAGACGCAGCAAAAGTACCATGTCTATTGCTTGTTGGGCGATGCCGAATGTGAGGAAGGCTCCGTTTGGGAGTCTTTTATCTCAGCAGCACATTACAAACTCGACAACCTGACGGTTATTATCGATCGTAACTACATGTCGGTTGACGGCAACACCGAGGAACTGATGGCTCAGTTAGATATGCAGAAGAAAATGGAAGCTTTCGGCTGGGAATCGGTGACCATCGACGGCCACGACATCCACCAACTTATTGAAGCCTTGTCGCACAAACCTCAAGGCAAACCATACGCCATCATAGCCAAGACGGTCAAAGGCAAGGGCGTTTCATTCATTGAAAACAACAAATCATGGCACCAGTCGGTACTGAACGAAAACCAGTACCATCAAGCTGTGGAAGAAATACAGAAAGGATAAGACATGGCCATTAATCCCGCATTAATCAAGGCATACGCCAAATTAGGGCAGAAAGGTGCCGCAGCTGGCATCGGAATGATGGAGCTGGCCAAGAGAGATCCAGATATGAGGGTCGTGGTGGCCGACAGCGTGGCTATTGCCAGTCTCGACCGTTTCTATACGAATTATCCTGATAGGGTCATCAATGCAGGTATCTCCGAACAGAGTATGGTTGGCATCGCGGCGGGTCTCTCCTCCGAGGACGGACGTGCTGTTTATGCCTGTACTTACGCTGAGTTTGTGGTAACTAGAGCCTTGGAGTTTGTGCGTCACAACCTCGCTTATCATAACTTCAACGTGAAGTTGGTCGGCAATTCGGCTGGTTTTGCCATGGAGACGCTTTCCATATCGCATTGGGCCACCGAGGACATTGCCTTTGCAAGGGCATTGCCCAATATGACCATTCTGTCAGCGGCGGACAGTCTTGAAGCCATCAAGTGTGTTATTGCAGCACACGATGTAAAAGGCCCGGTTTATGTAAGACTTTCAGGTTTGTTGAATTGTCCCATCGTTTATGACAAGGACTTCGACTTCCAGTTGGGCAAAGCCAACGTGTTGCGTGAAGGTGATGATGTTACTGTCATCGCAACGGGCATGATGGTGCGCGAAGCTTTTGATGCAGCTGAACAGTTGTCGGCTCAAGGCATTAATTGCACGGTGGTGGATATGCACACCATCAAGCCTTTGGATACAGATTGTATCGATAAGGCGATAAAATCTTCCAAGCTGATAGTCTCGGTGGAAGAGCATAGTATTATAGGTGGTTTGGGTGGTGCCATTGCCGAATACCTATCAGACAAGACAGACACACCTCGTTTGGTCAGAATTGGTGTGAACGACTTCTTCTGCAAGTTAGGTGACTTACGGTATTGCTGGGAACAGCATGGACTGACTGCGCCACAAATTGCCGATAGAATCAAAAATGAAATCAACAAATAAAATATAGATATGACAAACATTGAAAAATACAAGAATGCCTTCGTGGAAGGTCTTGAAATCCCGATGGAGGAAGTTGAAAATGCAACTATGGACAGCGTCGACAAATGGGACAGCATCGGTCAGATGAGTTTGATTGCTGTTATCGAGGATGCCTTCGGATTCGAGTTCGAACCTGATGAGGTGATGGCCTTCAATTCCTATGCAGCGGGTCTTGACATTCTGAAGAACCACAACATCGAACTTTGATGCTTTTCGACATTGATAAAAAACCCGTCTCGGCTTTTGCGGCCATTGACGACTCAGGAGGTCAATTGACCTTTGGTGAAGTGGTGGAGTTGGGCCAGAAATTGTCCACGACTTTGCCAAAACGTGAGTTGGTGTTTTGTCTTTGCGAGAACAAAGTAGGCTCTTTGGCCGGCTTTGTGGCATTGTACGAAAACAAAGACGTTTGTCTTTTGATCAACGCCGCCATCGACCGTGGACTGCTCGACAATCTGCGCGAGACCTATCATCCGTCCTATTATTGGATGCCTGAGAGCAAAATCGCTGATTTCGGCTTCGAGGTCATTTTGAATTACAAGGAGTATGCCCTATGCAAGACAGGGGAAAAAGCTCCGGAAATGCACCCCGAGTTATCGTTGCTGATGACAACCTCTGGAACCACAGGAAGCCCCAAATTAGTGCGACACAAGTATGGCAATGTCGAGAACAACGCCAAAAATGTGGCTCAAGCCTTCGGCTGGACTGCTGAAGAGCGTGGCATCATAGACTTGCCTATGCAATATACCATGGGCCTCAATGTGATTTGTAGCCACCTCCACGCGGGTGCCACCGTCCTTTTGGTAGCCGCCAACTTGATGAATCCCAAATATTGGAAATTCATCAAGGAACAAAAAGGCACCAACTTTACGGGTGTTCCATTTAGTTATGAGATTCTGAATCGCTTGCGTTTTCAGAAGATGGATTTGCCTTATCTCACCACCATGGCAGAAGGTGGAGGCAAGCTGTCCGATACCTTGTTTGCCGCTTTTGCCAACTATGCGGAGGAAAAAGGCAAACGCTTCTTTGCCACTTTCGGGACAACGGAGACGACGGCACGTTTGGCCTTCCTTTCCCCTGAACAGGCGGTCCAGAAAATCGGTAGTATCGGGAAAGCCATTCCTGAAGGAACTCTGTATTTGGTTGATGAGAATGGCCATCAAATAAATGAACCCAACACCGAAGGCGAGCTCATCTATGAAGGACCGAATGTCACCATGGGCTATGCCACAAGCATTGAAGACTTGACCACAGGTGACGAGTTCTGTGGCGTATATCACACTGGCGACATTGCCAAGATGGATGAGGACGGCTGTTTCTACGTCGTGGGTCGCATGAAACGCTTCTTAAAATTGTTCGGTTTACGTGTCAGCCTCGATCAATGTGAGAGAATTATTTCAGAACATTTTGGCATCGAGTGTGCCTGCACGGGCGACGATTCCAAGATGAAAATATATATTACCAAAGCAGAACTCAAGGATGAGGTTAAGAAATTGATTTCCGAAAAGACGGGACTGATTTCCACCTTGTTTGAGGTCAACTGCATTGAAGCCATCCCGCGCTTTGAGTCGGGAAAAATTAATTATAAGCAATTGAATTAAAACGATATGGCATTTTTAAGGATTGAGAATGTGAACATAGCAGGCATCGCCGCCTGTGTGCCGCCCAAAATGGTGGAGAACAAGGATTCCGATTTGATTGAGGACAAGGAGGAACTCAGAAAATATATTGAGACGACAGGAGTGGAGCGCCGCTATATTGCCGAAGACGGCATCTGTTCCTCGGATTTGTGTCTATGCGCAGCGGAAAAGCTGATTGCTGAAGCAGGGTGGAACAAAGAGGAGATAGAGTGTCTCATCATGGTCACCCAGACTCCTGACTATATTTTCCCCGCAACAGCTTGCATTCTCCAACATCGTTTAGGTCTTTCCCAGAACTGCCTGAGTTTCGACATTACCATGAGTTGTCCAGGATGGATTTATGGTCTTTCGGTGATGTCATCCATGCTGAGTGCTGGAAAAGTGAAAAAAGGCTTATTGTTGGTAGGTGAAACCTCAACCAAAGCTAAGTCGCCCTACGACCGTGTGAACTTGTTGGCAGGCGATGCTGGCACAGCTACCTTGTTGGAATATAAGGAAGATGCCAAACCGTTGTTGTTCAGTATGCACTCTGATGGTGGAAATTTCAAATCGCTTATCGTCCCTGATGGTGGTTACCGAAACCCGGTAACACCAGCTTCTTTTGAGTATCGTTTATGCAAAGATGGGATTCTTCGTAACCGTTTGAATGCCAATATGGAAGGTGAAGATATCCTTTCCTTTGCCATGCATACTGCGCCCAAGTGCATTAAAGGACTCTTGGAGCATTACGAGGTTCCGAAAGAGAGCATTGACTATTTCCTCATCCATCAGGCTAACCAGATGATCAACAAGCTCATCCAAAAGCGGATGAGAGTGGATGACGAGCATTGCCCTTACAATATTGCAGACTTCGGCAACACCTCTTCAACCACCATTCCGTTGATGATTGTCAATAAACTGAAAAACAGCATAGGTGGCAAAAAAGTGGTGGCTTGCGGTTTTGGCACAGGACTGGCTTGGGGCGCAATCTATTTTGAGCCGGGCAAGGAGATGAAAGTGGTGGATTTGGTGCATTATCCGGCCTGATTTCATCAAAGTAATGCTAAAGTTAAAATGGAGTAAACAATTATGGTAAGTGCAAGCAATTTACAACAAGTTTGGAAACCCGACTTGTTGACCAAATTGTATGTTTTCAGCGTGTGTTTGCTAATCTATGCTGTGGCAGAGGTATCGTGGTTGATGAGTATTCCTCGTCAGCCTTTGTATGTTTTGGTTAGTGTACTCGCGCTCATTAAAATGGTGCAAAAAGGTACCTCCTTTTCTAAAGGAAGGATCGGTTTCATACTGGTATGGTTTATTTATTGTATGATGTCCATCATAGTTAATAGTGGAACCTTTTTTCAGGCTCTTTATTACATTTTGCTTTTTTTAACTATGAGTTCGGTAGTGATACTTTCTGTTGATGAAATGAAGTATCTACTGAAAGTTATCACCAATTGCTTTGTTGTCATTCTAGTCATTTCAATCTTTGGGTGGGTTTTGTATTTAATAGGGTTTCCTCTTTCTTATACAGGACCACATTACCACCAAAATGGCTTTCATGTTTATTATGATTATTTTTTCTTTACCGTTGGTTCTTCTTCTACAGTTGAATATCAGCGATTTTCAAGTGTCTTTTTGGAACCGGGTCAAATGGCAACCCCTTGTGCATTTCTCTTTCATCTCAACACCCGAAACGATAGGATTTTCCGTTTTAGAAACATGATTATGTTGGTGGCAATCATTATGTCTTTTTCCTTGGTTGCCTACGGCTTGTTGCTTTTTTCGATAGTGGCCAACCTGTTGACACGGAGCAATAGTAAATACACGTTCCCGATTATGGTGGTGACTTTATCCCTTTTTGGTGGATTGTATTGGTATTTCTCTACCAATGAAGACACTGCGGTTTATGCACGTATTATTTCCCGCCTTGAATATGACGAGGAAAGCAATACCATTTCGGGTTACAATAGGACGGGTGAGAATTTTGAGATTCATTATGCCAATCTGATGCAATCGTCTGATAAGTATTTTGGAGCTCGTGACCAATTAACTGAAGGGAATAACTGGACCGTCCAGGCTTCAGGATATAAAAAATTCATTGTTTATCATGGCATCGTGGGATTTTCGTTGGTTTTATTGCTGATGTTAATGTTGTTTTGGAACAATCGTTCCATGGCATCATTGGTTTATGTATTAATAGTAGTAGTAGCTTTCTTGGTCAGAGACTTGCTAACTTCTCCTTTATGGCTTACATTAGCTGTTATTGGTACGTATATAATTGGTAGTGAGGAGATAAAAGTAGAACATCCCATTCAATTGAAAACAGCATAATTCAAAAATCATGAAAATAGGTATCATCAAAGAAACCAAGACCCCGGTGGACAACCGCGTGGCACTCGCCCCTAAGCAGGTGGGAGAATTGAATAGACAATTCCCCCAACACGAAATCGTGGTGCAAACTAGCGACATCCGTGCCTTTTCGGATGATGAATATCGTGCTGAGGGCGTGAAGGTGGTCGATAGTCTACAAGACTGCGACATCCTTTTCGGCATCAAGGAGGCCAAGATCGAAAGCCTGATTCCAAACAAGCACTATTTCTTCTTCGGCCACATCGCCAAGATGCAGGAATACAATCGTCCGTTGTTGCAGGCTTTCATGCAGAAACATATCACCTTCTGCGACTATGAGTATCTGGTCGACGACAAGGGTATCCGCGTTTGTGCCTTCGGTTGGTGGGCTGGCGTGGTGGGTGCTTATTATACCCTGCGTGGCTATGGCTTGAAGCACAAGCTCTATGAATTGCCCAAGCCTGACCGTCGTTTCACGCTCACTCAGTTGTTGGAATCATTGAAAGGTATTGAATTGCCGAAAATAAAGCTGTTTGTGACTGGCGCAGGCCGTGTGTCGCAAGGTGCACAATATGTGTTGGATAACATCGGTGCCCAAAAGCTGACGGAAGAGGAATTTCTTGCCAAAGACAAAGTGGATCAATTGTCCTATTGTTATGCTGATGTGGACCGTTTGGTGAAGCGCAAGGATGGTGGTGCTTTCTCATGGAACGACTTCACACACAACGCCAAGGAATATGAAAGCGACTTCATGCGTTGGGCAAAGAAAACCGATGTGTTGGTGTGTGCCCACTTCTGGGGACCCGAGGCTCCTGTCTATCTAAGCGAAGAAGACCTGCGCAACAAAGACCTGCGTATCCGCATGATTGGCGATGTGACTTGCGATATCAAGGGTAGCATTAAGTCCACTGTACGTCCTGCCACGCATGATGATCCGTACTATGATTACAATCCAATGACCGAGCAAGACGAACCTGCTTTCTCGTCACCCAACAACATCTCCGTGATGGCGGTCGACACCTGCCCGAATGCCTTGGCCATGGACACCAGCGCCTATTTCGGAGAGATGCTGACCAAACATGTGTTTGAGCCATTGCTGAAGGGCGAACATTCCGATGTGATTGACCGTTCGATGATTTTGAAGGATGGTGTTTTGACGCCAAGATTCGATTATTTGACCGATTTTGCAAAAGGCTAAATGAAGCTCCGCAAATATCCCGTCGGCATACAAAGCTTCGAGACCATTCGCCGCGACGGGTACATCTATATCGACAAGACTCCGCTCATCTATAAGATGATTAGCGAGGGCAAGCCTTATTTCCTGAGCCGTCCGCGCAGGTTTGGCAAGTCGTTATTATGTTCCACGTTGGCTGCGGTTTTCGAAGGACGTCGTGAGCTCTTCGAGGCATTTACGACAGATGACGGGATAGAGCAACCACAATTGTTTATAGCCACAACCAATTGGCGTTGGGAAAAACATCCTGTGCTGCGGTTCGACTTCAGTGCCGGCGACTTGCGAACTATCGATCAGCTTGATAGGCTGATAGATAGTACGCTCAGACGCTATGAAACGCAATATGGAATAGCGCCAAGCGTAACAGATACCAATCTCCGAATGCAGGATTTGCTCCGTTTTACCCACGAGCAAACCGGGCGGCGTGCTGTCGTTATCGTTGACGAGTATGACAACTTTATCCTGCATAGTATAGGCGACAAGGAAAAGACGGATTTGGCGCGACAACGGTTCCAAAACCTCTTCGGCCCGCTCAAGGAGATGGACGACCACCTGCAGTTCGTCTTCGTCACGGGCATCTCGAAGTTCTCGCAAATGGGCATTTTCAGCAAGCTCAACCAACTGAACAACATCTCGATGACAGATGAATACGACAGCATCTGTGGCATCAGTGAAGAAGAACTCACCACACAGTTGCGACCTGATATAGAGCAAATGGCCGAAAAGGCAGGAAAGGAATACAACGATATGCTTGCTGAACTGAAACAGATGTATGACGGCTATCATTTTAGTGAAGCATTGACCGACATCTATAATCCGTTTAGTGTCGTTAACGCTCTTAATTCGCACAAGCTTAGGGATTATTGGTTCAGTAGCGGTACTTCAAGGGCGCTTATTGATATGTTTGCACAAATGCCAGCTATTGATATGGCTCGTATGGAGGGTGTTCGTTTGCCTTCCACGGCTTTTGACCTGCCTTTGGAAAGTTTTGACGACCCCTTGCCGGTGCTCTACCAAAGTGGGTATATGACTATCAAGGATTACCAACCCGACCGTCGGATGTTCACCTTGGGCTTTCCCAATGGTGAAGTACGCACTGGGTTTGCCGACTGTCTCTACCGACACGTTACACAAAGCAAGCCATCGGATTATAGTCGCTCGGTCTTCCTTGATGCCTATTACGATTTTCGTGACGATGACGACCTGTCCAGCTTTATGGAGGCGATAAAGGCTTTCCTCGCATCCGTTCCCTATCATCTGGACAACGGTAACGAGCATCATTACCATGCCTTGCTTTACACGTTACTGACGGCCTTTGGAGCGGATGTGGTAGCCGAAGAACCCACAGCCAAAGGTCGAGCAGACCTCGTGTTGCGGATGCCTACCACCATCTATATCATGGAAATCAAATACGATGGTTCGGCAATGGAGGCGCTCGAACAAATCAAGAAGAAAGGTTATGCCGATAAATACCGTATCGATGGTCGACCTGTAGTCAAAGTAGGGGTGAACTTCTCGGGGCAGGAGCGCAACATCACGGAGTGGATTGCCCAACCGTGTTGAATGAAAAATAATCACTGCGAAAATAACCGCCGCGAAAATTCGAAGTATGAAATTCTACGACAGACATAAGGAACTCAACGAATTAGATAGAATAAGGAATGTAGCTTTTTCTGTCAGTTCGCAGATGACTGTGGTGACGGGACGACGCAGAATCGGCAAAACCAAGCTGATTATGAAGAGTTGCGAGACCACGCCAACACTTTATCTTTTTGTCAGTCGAAACAACGAAGCGACACTTTGTAAACAGTTTTCGGAGGAGGCTAGACGGTCACTCGGCATTTTTGTCCCAGAAGGCATCACCTCATTCCGTGAGTTTTTCCGTCTCTGTTTGGAATACGGGAGAAACACATCCTTTAATCTGATACTTGACGAGTTTCAGGAGTTTTACAACATCAATCCTGCCATATTTAGCGAAGTTCAAAACATTTGGGACCAGACCAAGGACAACACCCATGTCAACTTGCTCGTTTGCGGATCCGTTTACACCTTGATGCATCGCATATTTCAGGACTATAAAGAACCGCTTTATGGAAGAGCATCGGGTATCATCAGGCTTAAGCCATTTTCACCGAGCGTGCTGAAACAGATATTACGTGACTACAATCCCAACTATACAAATGACGACCTTTTGGCACTCTATTCTACAACAGGCGGTGTGCCTAAGTATGTGGAAGTGTTGATGGACGGTGGGTGTGTGAATGTGCAGCGCATTTTGGAGCGGATGTGCAGTGAAAATTCCTTATTCCTTGAAGAAGGGAATATTGTGCTAATACAGGAAATGGGCAAGCAGTATGGTACATACTATTCGGTGTTGTCTGCCATAGCGAATGGTGCTACCGAGAGTTCTCGTATTACACAAATGACCGGTGTACAAAGTATTGGTGGAATTATGCAACGTTTGGAAGAGGATTACGATATGGTTTGCAAAAAACGGCCGATTATGTCAAAGCCAGGCACTCAGACGGTCAGATATGAGATTAAAGATCACTTCTTGAGATTCTGGTTCCGTTATGTTGTGAAGCATCAAAACCTGATCCAGACGGGTCAGTGGGAAAGATTAAAGGATATTGTCATTCAGGATTATCCCACCTATTCAGGGAAGGAATTGGAGGACTATTTCAAGGATAAGTTATGCGAAGAGTTGCCGATAGCACAAATCGGATCTTGGTGGGAGGGTAGCCGGAGCAAGAAGAATGACAACGACCAGCACGAAGTGGATGTTGTGGCGGTGTATTATGATAGCCTCAAAGTTCTCATTGCTGAGGTAAAACGCGACAAGCGTAATTTCAAGCGGAAGCCTTTTGAGGAAAAGGTGGAATTATTGCGCACCAAATACTTTGACAAATACGAGATAGAGTCCCGATGTTTTAGCTTGTCGGATATGTAAAATAGCTGCTAAACAATGGCAAAAACCCTAAAACAAAAAGCCGCCTCCGGCATAGTGTGGACAGCGTTGCAGAAGTCCCTATAATAACGTTTTTTGGTGAAAAATTTCTATTTTTGCAGAATAAGAAAACAATAAAAACAATGTGTACGGTTACGATAAATATAGATGAAGCAACGATGCGAAAAATCAATCCTAGTCTTACAACTCGTGAAAGTATTGGCAAATGGCTTCAGCATAGAGTGGACTTGATGATTGAAGAAATTGTCGCTAAAGAAGCAGAGACAATGGATCTCGAAACGGCACGCACTTTATTACACCAAATGGTTAAAGAGGTATATTCAAGGCCGTGACGGAATATAAGTATTTGATCGATCTTCAGTGCTACCAGAAGATTTATTCTTTCTACTATCATATAGCAATGAAGTATAGGCATTCCTACTCAGAAGAGTTGATGCATCAGAACATCGATGATGCCATCGATTCAATGTATAAGATAGAGCGTACGCTTCTCAGGCGTAATCCCACATTATCTCATTGGAACAATTATTTTATGGCCAACACCGACAAGTGGTATTTTGCATATACTATCGATGGTGACACTATAACCATTGTTGACGCCTGTCATGCCCAAAACATGCATGAGAATGAGAAATAGTTATGTTTTACATTAACGACACGACACCATAGTTCAATGACTTGTGACAAAGACAATGACCTCATAAACGAAGACAAGAAACCTCTACATTACGTAAAAGCGGTCATAGTCATAGTCACTAGTCATAGTCGAAGAAACTCCCATATCAACACAATATATCATTTGATTCTGAACAATTTCTTAAGTAGATGGACAAATATATGAACCATAGCGATATACAATCCACAAATCATGAAGCTATTCTCTCCAGCACTGAGGGCTTTACTGTCTTTAGCTTTGGAGGGTATATTATTCGCTTCAAGGCGCCCTATAGTTTGGAGTGCTATGTAGATGTTGAGAGTTGGGACGACGGTTATTTGGTAGTATTGGCCAAGTATAGACATAACGCTGAGCCCGAGGATGAATATATCGATCTCAAACCAATTCTTGAAGGCTTGTATATTGATCCAGCCACATTCCTGAAACCCATCAAAAGCGTACGTGTTGCTTATGCCTGATAGGTGAGCAATGGCGACTCCATAGTCCGAAACCGAGGGATCCTCAACGACAGAGAGATAGCCAAGATTTCAGAATTCATCAAGGATCACTATCAAGAAATGTATATCAGATGGTCGCAGTATAGCGAGAAAGGTTATTATGAGAAGTAAAAAAGTATAGGTCGATCTTTAGCTAATTCTGTTTTACATAAACAACACATTACCATAGTTCAATGACTCATGCCAAAGACCGCATAAACGAAGACAATAAGCTTTCACACTAAATAAAAGCGGTCATAGTCATAGTCACTGGTCATAGTCAAAAACTCCCATATCACCACAATATATCATCCAATTTTGAACCCCTAAAAAACAATGTCACAAAAACCGTAAAACAAAAAGCCGCCTCCGGAATGTGGTATGGACAGCGTTGCAAAAGTATCTATAAAAACGGTTATTTGGTGAAGAATTTGTATTTTTGTAGTTTTTTAAAACGAATAGTGCGTTGAAGACTTTTATCATAACATACGATTTAAGGCAACCCGAAAGAAATTATTCAACCTTATACGCTGCCATAAAGAATATGGCTGGAGAAGGTAATTGGCAGCATCCCTTGGAGTCTG
>JAEEGL011366028.1_pt1 | contig 11365 bp, 10 predicted proteins | sample 9134231 | NCBI WGS metagenome assembly JAEEGL01 (sample SAMN16246548, study PRJNA631951) | gut metagenome | biome: gut microbiome; feature: rumen; material: fiber-attached | host: Bos | place: Iran: Karaj | collected 2018-10
GTAAGGGCTGAGAACATGCCTGTTATATCAGACAATGCACCTTCCACCTGGGTGCGGGTCTTTTCGTTTTCAAATACAGTTTCGATATCAAGAAGTCCCATACCTGCAATATCACCACCACCTTCAGTTTTGAGTGGGTCTGATATCGACTTGCCCAGCATCTGCAGACCGCCGCAGATACCGAAAACAGGGACTCCATGGGATGCGGCCTTAAGTATCTCTGCCTCTATGCCATTCTGTCTCATCCACTTAAGGTCTGAGATTGTGGATTTTGTCCCAGGGATGATAATCATATCGGGATTCCAAAGCTCCGGCAGGCTCTTCACATATCGGAGGGATACCCCTGAGAAGCGCTCAAATGGAGAGAAGTCGGTGAAGTTAGATATACGCGGAAGGGAGATGACAGCAATATCAATCTCCTTCCGGGCCCTGGAAGAAAGCCGTTCGCTCAGGCTGTCCTCATCATCGATATCAACATGCAGATAAGGAACAACACCTGCACATGGTACTTTTACAAGCTTTGCCAGCATATCAAGACCAGGAGCAAGGATTGAGACATCGCCCCGGAACTTGTTGATGACAGTTGCCTTCACCATTGCCCTTTCCTCAGGCTCAAGCAGTGCCACTGTGCCGTAAAGCTGGGCAAAGACGCCGCCCCGGTCTATATCGCCCACAAGCAGGACTGGAGCATCAACCAGTTTGGCAAGCCCCATGTTCACGATGTCATCCTCTTTAAGGTTGATCTCAGCAGGACTACCCGCCCCCTCTATCACAATGATATCGTTCTCTGATGCCAGCTTTTCGTAGGCGCTCATAATCTCGGGAACCAGCTGTTTCTTGTACTTGAAATAATCGGAAGCACTCATATTGGAGCGCACCTCGCCCTTCACAATCACCTGGGAGCCCACATCTGTCGTGGGCTTAAGAAGCACTGGATTCATCAGCACAGATGGCTTTATTCCAGCAGCCTCAGCCTGAACAACCTGAGCCCTGCCCATCTCCAAGCCTTCTTCAGTGATGAAGGAGTTGAGCGCCATGTTCTGGGATTTGAAAGGAGCCACGCGATATCCATCCTGCTTGAAGATACGGCAGAGGGCGGCGCAGAGCAGACTCTTTCCTGCGTTGGACATAGTCCCCTGGATCATAATAGGTTTTGCCCTGCTCACTTCAGCACCTCTCTCATAGCATCCAGAAGCTGGTCGTTTTCCTCTTTCCTGCGGATTGCAATGCGGATAAAGCCTTTCTGCAAACCCTTATAATTCGAGCAGTCACGCACCAGGATGCCACGCTCAAGCAGGCCGCTGTACAAATCTTTTTCAGAGTAAATAAGAAGGAAATTAGCCTCACCTGTGTATACTTTGAGACCCATGGACTTCAGTTCACCTGCAACACGCTCACGCTCCTCCTCTATCTTCCTCACGCAGTCTGACAGCCAATCCTTACAGCCGAGTGCAGTGCAGCCTGCTGCCTGGGCCGGGATAGAGACATTCCAGCACGGTGCCTTCTCTGCCATTGCTGCCATCAGTTCCCCGTCAGAGCAGAGCACATAACCGAGCCTGAGTCCAGGGATTGCAAAGCTTTTTGTGAAAGCCTTAAGGACAACAAGATTCGGATACTTTTTCAGCAGCTTCGGAACATCATACAACTGCAGTGATGCAGTAAGATTCATGAAGCACATATCGCAGAAAAGCCTTATACCGGTTTCTGCAAGTTTTGTCAGCAGCTCCGGTCTTACAGTTATTCCTGTGGGGTTGTTGGGAGTGCAGACAAACAGCGTGCTGTACTTGGAAAAATCTATCTTTAAAATGCTTTTATCAAGTACAAAGCCATTATGCTCAGAAAGCATAAAATGGTCAGCCTTGATTCCTGCGGCAGAAAGGGCAGTCTCATATTCGCTGAAGGTGGGAGACACAATCAAAGCCGGCTTATCCTCAGGAATTGAATATGCAAAGGAATAAATCAGATCAGCCGCTCCATTGCCGCAGAGCACCCACTCTTCAGGCACCCTCTCCCCTTCCGAGAGCCGTTTTCTAAGGACACGGCAATATGGATCAGGGTATGCAGTGCAGTCATCAATTGCATCAACCGCCGCTTTTCTCACTGTCTCCGGAATGCCGAAAGGATTTATGTTGGCAGAAAAATCAAGCAGAATCTTGTGTGTATAAATATCGCCCCCATGGGGATTCTTCTCATTCAAAAGCATATCAGTATCACTCCCATCATTAACATAACACCGATTACCAGCATCATGAACGAAGCTGTGTACATCAGGTGTCCAGAACGTTCTATATCATAAGGCTCAATCGGCCGTATATCGTCACCAAGCCACTCTTTCTCATGCAGTACTCCACCGTAGAAAGCAGGTCCGTTCAGACGCACATTCAGAGCACCTGCGAATACTGCTTCAGTCTGAGCCGCATTGGGGCTTGTATGTTTGAAGCGGTCGCGCCTGAATATTCTAAGTGCATTCTTTCCATCCATATGACAGAAGAAACAGGAGACAATCATCAGAAAAGCGCTGATTCTTGAAGGTATGTAGTTCACCACATCATCTGTCTTTGCTGCGGCACACCCGAAATAGAGGTATTTATCGTTCTTATATCCAAGCATGGAATCCATTGTGTTCACCGCCTTGTAGAAGAAGCCCCCTACCGCACCGAACAGGAACATACAGAAAAGAGGTGCGATAACACCGTCGGATCCGTTTTCGGCTATAGTCTCCACAACAGCACGGCAGATGGCAGTTTTGTCCAGTGCCTCGGTATCGCGTCCAACAACATAGGAGACCGCTTTACGTGCTGCTGCTATATCGTCCTTTAAAAGAGCTTTTTCCACTGTCCTGCACTCCCTGACCAGCTCCCTTGCCGCAAGAATCTGAGCACACATGATGCTACTGACAGCCAGGTATGCAATCGGATGAATCCGCCACATAATAAAAAGGATGGATGAAGGAACGGCGACTGAGACAGCGACTACAATCAGCACAGTCCATACTCCACGGTGGATGTCCTTTTTATCGCCATTGCCGATGCGAAGCTTCTTGTCCAGGAAAGCGATCAGCTTGCCGATCGCCACCACAGGATGGGGAATAAAGTGGGGGTCACCCACAAAGAAGTCGATGACAAAGCCAATCACAATTGCGTATGTCTGATAAATCAGAAGCTCAGCCATTCACACTCCTCTTCTGCATGACAAAAACTGTGACAGGATTCTGGGCAGTCATCAGGTTGTAGGAGCCTGCCTTCCTAGTACGTGAGATATTCACAGAGACAGCCTCGAAATCGCCAAAGCCATATTCCTTTGCGCAGGAGAATGCCTCGGCCTGGGACTCCATGGTCACTGTATTCATCACAATCCTTACATTCGGGTTCTTTGCTAAAAGCACATTAAGTATTGTGCGCAGATTTCCGCCAGTTCCACCGATGAAAGCGTGTGTCGGGACAGGAAGCTCCTCAAGTGCATCTGGAGCACATCCTGAGACGACGGTGATATTATCTGCTCTGAATTTTACTTTGTTTTGTCTTATAAGCTCAATCGCATCAGATTCTTTCTCGATTGCAAACACCTTGCCATTATATGCGGCAAGAGCACATTCCACCGATACAGAGCCTGTCCCTGCACCGATGTCCCACATAACAGAATCAGTGTTCAACGACAGCTTTGCCACAGAGATTGCACGCACCTCAGCCTTTGTCATAGGAACGTCACCACGGATGAATTCCGCATCATCGATTCCTGATCGGACAGCACTGATTGCATTGGGGTTCTCGACAAGCACAACAGAAAGAGGATCAAAACCGCTATCTGAAAGGGAAGCAGCACTGCCTCTGGTTATCTTCTCATCGGGATATGAGAGACGCTCTCCCACAGCACAGGAAAGGTCGCCAAAGCCATACTCTGTCAGCTTCCGGCATACAGCCGATGGGGTGTTTTCCCCTCCTGTCAGAAGAAAGACCTTTCTATTTTTTTCAACAGTGCCCACAAAGTTTCCATCGCGGCCGTGAAGGCTTATACAGGCTGCATTATCCCAGCTTATGCCAAGCTTTGCTGACAGAGCTGAAAGAGAGGAGATCCCAGGAATGACTTTGATATCATCGTCTTTAAATTCCCTGATCATCTCAGCAGCCCCGCTGAAGAAGCCGGTGTCACCCCGGAAGACAACTGCAGCGCACCGGATGGAAGGATGGGACTCCAGCACCTGGCGCACTTTTGAAGGAGTGTATTCTGTAAAGCATGGCTTTCTTGTATTAAGAGCCTCCACCACCGAAGCGGCACCAATTACAGCATCGCACTTCTCTATCGCCTTCTGAGCCTCAAGAGTGAGCATTCCAGTATTTCCAGGACCGATGCCGATCAGCGTGATCTCTATCTGTGAAACCTGATAAGTTTTTCCAAGCTCAGCAATAGCCTGATCAAGTGTGAATCCTTCTATCTGTGGAGGCTGACCGATGATGACAGGTACAACGTTGCACTCTGATGCAGCTTTAATCTTCTCCTCAAAGCCTCCGTTCCTGCCGGATGCCTTTGTGATGATGTATCTGGCATCAATCATATTAAGCTGGGCTATATTCACATCTGTAGTAAAAGGTCCCTGAGCAGCAATGATATGCGCAACTGGAATGCCTGCCTTCCCGCAGGCTTCAAGGGATGAGGCGACAGGCAGCACTCTTACCCATATATGGGACATATCAAGCCCTGTGAAATCTGAAAGCTCCTTTGCACCGGTGGTGATAAGAATATTGCCATCGCGTCCTGCAAGGTATTCCTTTGCCTCTACAGCAGATGATACATAGACAGCACCTGGAATATTGCCTTCCTTCTCCCGCAGTATCCGCATAAGCGGTATCCCTGCTTCAGATGCTGCTTCAGCGATATTGTCAGTTGCAATCTGCGCGTATGGATGGGTGGCATCTATGATTCTGTCAAAGCGGTTCTTTTTGAAGAAATCTGCCATCTCATCTGCATCCATGCGTCCGGAATGCACTGTAATACCGTCGATTCCGTCAAGCAGAATCTCTCCGTATTCGGTTGCCACACATGCGGTCACTTCTGCTGCGCCCTTGAGCAGAGTGGCAAGTTTCCTCCCCTCTGTTGTCCCGGCAAAGATACAGATCTTATCTGACATTCTTATATCCTCTGGGGGTGACCATTTTCCCGTTTATCATCTTTGTCTTTGAATTGCCTATGAACACAGTGGAGAACATATCGGTCTCAGCCTCTGCAAGCTCCGCGAGAGTCATGATACGCGAATTCTCACCATCACGGCCAATGTTCTGGGCTATACCGCATACAGTCTGACCAGAGCGGTACCGCATCACAATATCGCAGGCTTTCTTAAGATAACCAGCCCTTCTGTGACTTGTGGGGTTATAAATCACAATACATAAATCTGCTTCGGCTGAATGCTTAAGACGCCTCTCTATCTCCTCCATAGGAGTCAGATTATCAGAGAGGCTGATGACAGCAAAATCACTGGTGATCGGAGAGCCTAGAAGAGCGGCACCTGATGAGGCAGCTGTGACACCAGCTATGATTTCTATCTCCACATCATATTTCTCAGCAAGCTCAAGAACAGGAGAAGCCATTCCATATATACCGGCATCACCGGAGCAGACAATAGCAGTAGTCTCGCCGGCAGCAGCGTGCTCAAGAGCAAGACGGCAACGCTCAATCTCCTGCATCATAGGGGTGGAGAGAAATTTTTTATCGGGGAAATAAGGCCTTATAAGTTTGCAATAAACAGTGTAACCCACAATGAGATCTGCCTGCTCAAGTGCCTTCACTGCACCTACAGTCATCCCCTCGTAGTTTCCTGCACCGATACCTACTATAAACAGCTTCTTCAAAATTCTATCTCCCATTCATTCTCCGCAACAGCGATTGTAACACCGTCTACGGCAGTCTTCTTGACAATCAGCTTTCCCCCTGTCAGGGCTGCAGAGCGTTCACACACATTGTCAGTTCCCACTGTATTTTTAACAAAAGCAGACTCAGCAAAATCACCTTCGGCTGAGTTAAGCTCATCAGCAGTAAAGAAAGTAATATCAGCATCCAGATTCTTTGCCATGGAAAGCAGCCCTTCCTCATCTTTTTTCACATCTATGGAAGCGATTCTTCCAACAGCGCGGATATCAAGGCTTTTATCTGCAAGCACTTTTTTCACCACTGAAAACAGGTGTTCTTCTGATGTGCCCTTACGGCAGCCGACACCTAGAACAAGAGTACGGGGAATCAATTGCAGCGTAGTTTTAAAAGGCAACTTATCATGGATTCCTACGTAAATTCCTAACTCGCCCTCTCCGCCTTTTACAAGCCCCTGTGGAAGCGATGCAGGAAGCTCACAATCTGAGCAGACAGGAATATCATTTTTAAGGATGGCGGCAGAGACTTTTTTTGCCACTTCCATTGAAGATATTGCACAATCATTCTGCACCGCCCATGAATCACAGGAGAACCTGCCTGCTCCATCAGTGGCAGTGGTGATCACAGCAGCTGCGCCGATAAGCGAAGCCAGCTTTTTCGAAAGCCCGTTGGCACCGCCGATATGTCCTGAGAGAATAGGGATTACATACTTTCCCTGGTCATCAATCACTATCACGGCCGGATCTGTAGTCTTGCTCTTGATATATGGTGCAATCGAACGGATCGCAATACCGCAGGCACCTATGAAGATCAATGCATCATTTTCTGAGAATAGAGTTCCCATGTCATCGGGTATATTTCTATGGATACATTCCTTTTTCAGACCCAGCAGCTGGCAGAGCCTGTCAGCAAGAGCAGCCCCCGAAACAGAAAAACAGAATAGAGCTGCTTTCATTTTGACGCCTCCCTGAATTCTGTGGAGAAGCCTGGATCATAGAGCTTGGAGCGGGAGGCGCTGCCTTTGAGGAAGTCGCCAACCGTAACCAGCGCAGTCTTGTTGATGCCGTTCGCCTCGGTTGTCTGCTTCAAGGTGCCGACAGTACAGCGGCATATTTTCTCATCATTCCAGGATGCTTTATAGACAATGGCAGCCGGGGTATCGGCATCATAGCCGCCGGCGATAAGGTCGGCACTGACCTTATCCAGAAGACCTGCGCTCAGATACAGTACCATTGTCGCACCATGGGAGGCCAGGGAGCGCAGGTCTTCAGAACCGGGGACACCGGTTCTGCCGGCGGTCCGGGTTATGATGACAGTCTGGGATCCATCAGGCAGTGTATACTCTGCCTTTAGTGAGGCTGCGGCGCCGGAGAAGGCGCTTACGCCCGGGGTAATATCGTATTCAAAACCGAGCCTGTCCAGCTCCCGCATCTGCTCTGCTATGGCACCGTAGAGCGAAGGGTCGCCGGTGTGCAGGCGCACAGTTGTAAGGCCTTTTTTTTCGGCATCAGCAATCACGCCGATGATCTCTTCCAAGGTCATCTTTGCGCTGTCATATATAGCACAATCTTTTTTTGCATATTGCAGGAGCTCCTTGTTCACCAGGGAACCGGCGTAGATTATGACATCGGCGTTCTCTATGTGCTTTTTACCGCGGAGTGTGATCAGATCCGGCGCGCCGCAGCCGGCACCTACAAAATGAATCATGCTTCCTTCTCCTTAACTACTGTAACAAGATAATAGCCGGCATCCTCCGGTATCGCATCCAGGGCCTCGTACTTGCGCTCGTTCTCAGTACCGCAGTTTTCCACCGCCAACGCAGCCTGTCCGCTTTGCCTGATTGCACCAAGCAGCAGAGCAAGCTCACCTTTCATGAACACTTTGGTGCCGGCAAGAGCAAGAGCCTTATCGGCATTACTGCCGCCAGGCAGGATATGAAGCTCCTCCCGGTCGGTGCAAAGCGGACAGCCGAGCGCCGCTGCAGTGGCACAGAAAGATGTGACGCCTGGCACCCACACCACGTCAAAGCCCTGGCTTTTCACCTGGGGCGCGAGGTACGAGAAAGATGAATAGACAGAAGGGTCACCCAGGGTAAGGAACACAACGCCCTTGCCTCCAGACAGAACTTCTGCAACCTTATCCGCGCCAACTTTATATGCAGCTTCCCGTATTGCTTTGTCCCTGGTCATAGGCATCTCCACTGGGAGCACAGGCTTATCCTTGACCTCAGGCACTGCAGCAGAGGCAATCCGGTATGCAAAGCACTGCCCGGCTTCCCTGTGCGGAATCGCAATAATATCGCATTCCTTGATCAGCCGTACAGCCTTTACTGTAAGAAGCTCCGGGTCGCCGGGTCCTACGCCCACACCATATAAAATGCCTTTTCTCATTCCCTTTCCTCCAGCCATCTCCGGGCTGTATCTGTCTTGAAAAGCTCAATATATCCTGTGGTGAACACAATGACTCCTATCTCAAGCTGTCCGGCAAACCTAGCTGAAAGCGCTGCATCGATGCGCTTTCTCAAAGCCACCATAGTACCTGCAAGAACACCTGCCTCATCCAGAATGCGCAGCATCTCATCAGTTGTGACACAGTCAAACATAGCTTTTGCTGTCTCTGCATCTGCACCTGCAAGGAGCGCCGCCGCTGACATAAGCTCTGTGCGGCAGTCCCCTTCCTTTGAGTGAGTATTCATCTGGCCTCCGGAAAGCTTTATAAATTTACCTATATGTCCTGCCAGAAGCACCTGGGCAAAGCCTGCCGCAGATGCAGCCTCCAACGCTTTTCCCACATAGTTAGAGCACTTTACGATATGCTCTTCCTCAATCCCATAAACAGCCTTAAGAAAATCTGCACCGAAATTGCCAGGTGTAAGGATAAGCCGCCAATCTCCCAGCGCTTTCCGCTGCCTTATCTCAAGAGCGATGCTCTCTATGACTGCATCCTCGCTCATGGGCTCCACCACGCCGGATGTACCGATAATCGAGATACCTCCCACAATACCAAGATGTGGATTGAAGGTTCTTTTTGCAATCTCAGTGCCGGCCGGGGCAGAAATAATCACCTTGAGACCGCCAGTATAGCCGTTATCCTCGCACACCTGAAGAAGCTCTTCTGTAATCATCCGGCGCGGTGTGGAGTTGATGGCGGCACTGCCAACACTCTGATCAAGCCCAGGCTTTGTGACCCGGCCTATCCCCTCGCCGCCGTCTATTTCAATTGCATATGGAAGAGCTGTCTTCTCCACATGAGCATAGACAGTGATTCCATTTGTCACATCAGGGTCATCGCCGCTGTCCTTGACTATCCCGCAGGAGGCATATTTCTCATCCATGACAACATCATGCAGCGCAAGATCAAGCTCATCCCCGCGGGGTGTGACAAGATGGATGCTTGTAAGTGTGCGCCCTGTAAGCAGCATCAAAGCAGATGCCTTTGCAGCAGCAGCCGCACATGAGCCGGTGGTATAACCGCACCTGAGTCTCTTTCCATCTTTTGTCACAAAGCTCTCCATCATCTTGTTATCTGATACATCAGCGCATTGACTATAGCTGCGGCGACGTTAGAACCTCCCTTCCGTCCTTTTGCCACAATAAATGGAACATCTGTCTCCATTATTGCATCCTTGGATTCTATGATATTTACAAATCCCACTGGAACACCTATCACCAGCTCAGGCTTTATCTCTCCTGCATCAATAAGCTCACGGAGCTTTAGGAGTGCAGTGGGTGCATTCCCGATGACAAATATCAGCGGTTTATCAAGCTTTGCTGCCTTCTCCATGGAGGCCACTGCCCTGGTGCAGCCCCGCTCCTTTGCAAGCTCTGCAATATCGGGGTCGCTCATGAAGCAGTGTATCGAACATCCCAGCTTGGCGGCTGCTGCCTTGTTTATGCCTGAATATGCCATCTGGGTGTCTGTCACGATGTCACACCCCTTATGAAGGGCGGTAAGAGCCTTCTGTACTGCATCTTTAGAGAAGGTCAAGTTCTCAGCGTAATCAAAATCAGCGGTGCAATGGATGACCCGCTTCACCACTGCCTTGTTCTCCTCTGGAATACCTGAAGGCAGATTGCTCTCGATTATCTCCATGCTGCGTCTTTCTATCTCGTCAGGGTCGGTTATGATCATCCCCTTCCCTCCTTGTATTTCAGACATTTTCTATAAAAAGCCTCGGCTGCAACTATGCTAGCTGACAGGAATAGATGGGGATACCCGGCATAGAGGATATCTGTCATAACTGCACACTTCCACTCTTTTCCATTGGGTTTTCTTGCGGTGAATGCATCGCCGTTGTCTGTGCTGTCCCAGTAATGGAACTCATGTCCACGGAGCACAGTTCCAGCTGGCCCTAAGAGTCCCTCTTTGTTAGATGTTAGGGTGATGTAGCCGAACCGTACAAGATGCTCTGTTTTCGATGATAAGTGGTTCAAGAGGCCGCACATTTTCCTGCCCTCCAGCTCCTTGCCCAGATACTGGAAGCCGCCGCATTCAGCTATTGCAGGCATCCCTGCTTTTATTGAACTGCAGATGCTCTCTTTTGTATGAGTATTTGCCTCAAGCTTGTCGGCATAAAGCTCCGGATAGCCACCACCTATCAGAAGACCGTCGCTATCGGCCGGAACCGGTTCATCAGCCAATGGAGAGAAGAAACAGAGTTCTGCCCCCATCTTCTCAAACAGCTTCAGGGTGCTGTCATAGTAGAAGCAGAAGGCGTTGTCACATGCTACAGCAAGCTTTATAGACGCAAACTTGGGAAGCTTGGGTATTGTGAATTCAAGATCCGGAGCACTCTCTGCAAGCTTAAGAATTACATCTATATCGATATTGGGCTCACAGAGGTCGGCAGTCTTCTCAAGGCGCTCTGCCAGATCGCTTATTTCTGCTGCTGTCACCAGCCCCAGATGGCGTGAGCCTATGTGGCACTCCTCAGGGAGCACCGGGATAAAGCCTGCAGGGACAACAGAATCCCCGAACCGGTCATGCATAAGAGCTTTGACAGCCTTATAATTCATAGGTGTCATGCGGTTGAACAGCACCCCTCTGATGTGGCTCTCCGGGACAAAATGGAGAAAGCCCTCTATCACGGCCAGCAGTGATGCTGCAGAGCCCTTGGCATCAACAATCAGAATCACCGGAGTATCAGTCTGGTCTGCCACTGTGAATGTGCTGTTATCGGGGCCTTCCTGGCTGGTTCCGTCATAGTAGCCCATGACACCCTCAATCACTGTAATCTGGGAGTCGAAGCCATCACTCAGGAGGTATTTGAGCAGGTTCCCATCGCAGAAAAATGGGTCAAGATTTGTGCAGGGAATGCCTGAAACGCTCTGATGGAACATGGGGTCGATATAGTCAGGGCCGCATTTGCAGGCCTTCACCTTTATACCACGACGCCTTAAAAGCGATAACAGAGCACAGGTAGCAGTAGTCTTGCCGCTCCCGCTGGAGGTGCCGGCCACCATGATCCTGGGCACTCTCAAAGCTCTGCCTCCGCAAGCTCAGA
>JAEEGL012627948.1_pt1 | contig 11365 bp, 7 predicted proteins | sample 9134231 | NCBI WGS metagenome assembly JAEEGL01 (sample SAMN16246548, study PRJNA631951) | gut metagenome | biome: gut microbiome; feature: rumen; material: fiber-attached | host: Bos | place: Iran: Karaj | collected 2018-10
AGATTATAACGAAATTGTTGATGCACATCGTAATAAGTCTTTTGCTTATTCTAGATTAGGTAAAGAAATGGAAAATCTTAATAATAGACTTACTGTTACTGAGGAAAAACTTAATGTAGCTCTTCGTAGTTTGGGAAGTTTAGAAGAAGATGAGCAAAGAGCTAAAGATCAATTAACAGAAATTAATGATATTATGGCTAAAGCAGGTAGGAGAATCTATGATTACAAGTTGCCTGTTATACCTAATAGTTATTATGTTCAAATAGAAGAAGCTAATGCTGCTATTGAAGAAATGAAAAAAGAATTAGAGAAGAAACCAGTTTCTATTAAAACATTGAATATAAGAGTGGATACAGCTAGAGATTTAGCGTTAAAGGTATATAATACTGCTAATGAAACTATTAAAACTGCTGCAATGGTAGAAGTAGCAATAATCTATGGTAATAGGTATCGTTCAGTAAGTAAGAATGTTGATATAGAGATTAGTAAATCTGAAGATATGTTCTATAATGGTGATTATAAAAAGGCTTTAGATACGACACTTAGAGTAATTAATACTGTAGAACCAGGTATTAGTGAAAAATTATTTGATACGGTAAAACAAGTCTAATAATCTATTGGGCTTGTTTTTAATTTAGAAGGATAGTGATTAAAAATGGGGAATATGTTGATACTAGGATTTTGTGATAAATCTTATATTATGCAAGTAATATTGATTGTTAAGACAGTATTTAAACTATTATGTTATTTAGCTCCGTTATTAATCATTATTGCTTCTTCAATTCATTTGTTTAAAATTGTTCTTAATGGAAAAGATGATGACTTAAAAGAGGCATTAAAGGTAACAGTTAAAAGAATTATAGCTGGTTTAATAATCTTCTTTTTACCAGCTATGATTAATTATGTTTTTACAGGTATACTAGATACTTCAGATATTAATTTTTTAGCTTGTATGGAAACAGCATCAAAAGAAAAAGTTAAGGAATTAAAAGAAAGAGAAGATAAGGCTGCCGAGAGAGAAAGAAAAAGACAAGAAGCAGAAGATAAGAAAAAATTAAAAGAAGCTTATGAAGAAGAGCAAGCTAGAAAAGCTAAACAAAAAGAAAAGTTTGAGGAATGGAAAAAACATCATGGAGGGAATGCTAATATTGCAGAATTAGCTGTATTCTTATCACCAACTGCAACACCGGAAGGTCATTTAGAGCAACCAGAAGGCAATCCTTGGCGTCAGATACCAGATAGTAGATTAAATAATCATTATAAAATTATGGATGCAACAATAGGAAAATATCATGATAATAATGCTTATGCTTCGTGTGCACAAGCTGCAGCTGGAGTTATTAGAGCAACAGTAGATCCTGATTTTAATACAGCTCACCCTAGAGGACAAATTGAGTATTTAAAAAATAATCCTAAATGGGAATTAGTGACTGTAGTTAAATCAACAGATAATGTTGATGAAATATGCCAACCTGGGGATGTATTAATTACACCAGAGGGGAATTCTGGTCATACAATGATCTATGTTGGTAATGAATTAGTTAGAAAGAAATTTCCTAAATCAGATGGAAATATGTTTCAAGCAGGTTACAATGGTCATTATGCAAAATATCCGTCGATAGATAAGGTTACACAGCCAGGAAGAAATTTTAATTTATATCGACCTACAGGTAGGGGAGATTTTAAAAATCCATTTATAAATATTAATGATTATATCGATTTTAATTTTAGTTAAAATCGATATAATCTTTTATTTTGGTAGATTATTTTTTATAGATGCTTTATAATTATAATAGGTGATTTTGATATGATATATTTAGATTATTCAGCGACAACACCTGTTTTATATGATGTTTTAGAAAGTTATAATAAAGCAACTAGAGACTATATGGGTAATGCTAACTCTATGCATGCTTTGGGAGTTAAATCTAAAGTATTACTTAATAGTGCCACAAAACAGATATGTGAATTATTTAATATAAATGAAGATGAATTAATTATTACAAGTGGAGCTACTGAAAGTAACAATATGGCTTTAAAGGGAGTAGCTAAAGCTTATGAAAAAAGAGGGAAACATATAGTTGTTTCTAAATTAGAGCATCCTTCTATCTATGAAATATGTAATTTCTTAGAGGGAGAAGGATTTGAAATTAGTTATGTTGATAATGATAATGAAGGATTAATCGATTTTGATGATTTAAAGAATAAGGTAAGAGATGACACGATACTTGTTAGTATTTGTGCAGTTAATAGTGAAGTTGGTATTAGACAACCACTTAAGACTTTAAGACAAATCATAAAAAAAGAAAATCCAAATACTATATTTCATTCCGATATGACTCAAGCAATAGGTAAAATACCAGTTAATATGCATGATGTAGATATGGCATCAATGAGTGGACATAAGATATTTGGACCTAAAGGAATTGGTTTTTTATTTAAAAATAATAAAGTTAATATCGTACCTTTAATACATGGTAGTGGACATTTTAATGATTTAAGAAATGGTACACCACCACTTCCTTTGATTGTTGCTTTATCTAAAGCATGTAGAATAGCTTTAGATGACTTGGAAGAAAGAGAAGCTAAAGTAGCGAAATTAAATGAAAGAATCTGTAATGAACTTCTTAAATATGACGGAGTTGTTTTAAATAAAACAAAATATTCTATTCCTCATATTTTAAACATTAGTTTGAATAATATTCGTCCAGAAACTTTTATTCACAGTATGGAAGATGATGAAGTTTATTTAAGTACCAATACAGCTTGTAGTAGTGGGGATTTATCAACTAGTGTTATGGCAATATATAAAGATAAAAGACGTGCAATGTCTACGATAAGAATTAGTATTAGTTATGTAACAACTAATGAAGAAGTGAGTAAGTTTTTGAATTTATTTAAAAGTAAATATAATGAATTAAATGAAATAATGAGGAGTAAACATGAATAAAAAATTTTTAGTATTAATAGTAATTGTATTATTACTAGTTGGATGTGGAAAAAAAGAAGAAACCAAAGAAATAGAGTCAGGGAAAATTACCTGTAAGCAAATGAAAGAAATTATGAAGGGAGATAATAATCCAAGATTAATTGATGTAAGAACTAAAGAAGAATTTGATGCAGGTCATTTAGATGGAGCAGAAAATATTCCTTATGATGTAATAGTAAATCCTGGTGTAACACAAATTGATTCTATAATCCCTAATGAAACGCCTATAATAGTTTATTGTAAGAGTGGAACTAGAAGTGGACAAGCTTATAATAGTTTAAAAATGGCAGGTTATAAGAATGTTTATGACCTAGGAGCTATGTCTAATTGTAATTAAAGAACTTTATAGTTCTTTTTTTATTTGCTTTTTTGAAAAAAAATAGTAAAATACAGTCTTGTCTGGTGATGTTTATGGAATATATTACTTTAGGAACTGATAAATTGTTAGAAGAATATTTTTATCAAATAGTTAATAGTGATAGGATAGTTAAACCAGTTGGTGGAGTATGGTGTAGTAATTATTATGCACCTACATTTATTGAATGGTTAGATTTTTTGACTACAAAACCTCGCTATTATTCTCGTTTTTTTGTTCCAAATAATCCTTTTAAGATGAATGGAGCTGTTATTAAACTTTATGATGATGCTAAGGTATTTTGTGTAGATAGTAAAGAGGCAGTTTCAGAATTAGAGCAAAGATATAGTTTAGATTTTGAAAAATTATCAGAAGAGTATGATGCATTATATGTTGATCCTTTTTCTTCATTTGACTATGGAGATCGAAAAGGTGATGAGTATAGAAAAATTTATATTATTAAATCATTAGATGTCTTTAATTTATCAGCAGTTGAAAGTTATAAGAGAGCAACTGTAGATATTGAGCCTTTTGATTATACTTTTCCATGTCAGGATTTTGTTTCTTATAATACGACAGTTGATGATGAACAGTTAAAAGTTCAAAAAGAATCTATTGAATATCAGAGATTTTTAGAAGAATTAACTAACCAATTAAAAGATTATATTTTTCATTTAAGATTAGAACATCCTGATTTCCCACATAATAAGATGATTCGTTTCATAAGAGAAGAATTAGATAAAATTATGGGGGTAGAATTAATGAGGTATGCAAAAACAAATGAATTAGATCAAGATCGATTAGCTTATTCATTATCTACTAAGGCATATAGAAGAGTAAAATAAACAATTTATGTTGTTTTTTTTATTATTTTTAGTATAATTATGGTGAGTTTTGGGGTGAAGTCTATGCAAAAACTTATAATGATTAAATATGGGGAACTTTCTACTAAAAAAGCTAATATTAATATGTTTTTGAATCAATTAAAAAAGAATATTAGTTTTAGTTTAAGTGATTTAGATGTTAATTTAGAATTTGATAAAGGTAGAATGTTTATTGAAGGAAAAGAAAGTGATTTTGATACAATCTTATCTAAATTACATACAGTTTTTGGAATTCATGAATACTTAATAGCTTATAAATTAGAAAATAGAGATTTTGATACTTTTAGTAAAATGATTTTAGATTTAGTTAAAGATAAAGAGTTTAAAACTTTTAAAGTTACTACTAAAAGAAGTGATAAGCATTATCCAATGGAAAGTATGGAGATTTCTCGTAAAGTTGGTGCTGTACTTTTAAAAAATATTGATGATATTAAAGTAGATGTTCATAATCCGGAATTAGAAGTTAATGTAGAAGTAAGACTTAAAGATGTTTATGTTTATTTTAATGGTGAAAAAGGAATTGGTGGATATCCAGTTGGTGTTGCAGGAAAAGGTATGTTAATGCTTAGTGGAGGAATAGATTCACCAGTTGCTGGGTATTTAGCAATTAAAAGAGGTGTAAGATTAGAATGCTTGTATTTTGAAAGTCCTCCTCATACTAGTATTGAAGCTAAGAATAAGGTTATTGAACTAGCACGTAAATTAGCTCTCTATAATAACGATATAAAATTACACGTTATTAAATTTACAGATATTCAAACAGAAATATTAAAGAAATGTCCAAGAGATTATCTAATTACAATTATGAGAAGAATGATGTATCGTATTACGGAGAGAGTTGCAAGAATGAATAATTGTAAGATAATTGTTAACGGAGAAAGTATTGGTCAAGTAGCAAGTCAAACACTAACTAGTATGAATGTTATTAATGAAGTAGTTAGAATACCAGTTATAAGACCAGTAGCTTGTTTTGATAAAACTGAGATAATTGATTTAGCTAAGAAAATTGATACATATGAAACGAGTATTTTACCTTTTGAAGATTGTTGTACAGTGTTTGTTCCTGATCATCCAGTTATTAATCCAACATTTGAAAATGCTAGAGAATATGAAAAAGCATTTGATTTTGAAGAATTAATATATGCGGCGATTAAGGGACACGAAGTTATTAAAATAAGTGCCAATAAAAAGGATAAAGAATTTGAAGATTTATTATAAAAAGGCTTGTAAATATAAAGCCTTTTTTATTGTTTAAAACGCTATTTTTTGGTATATTTAAATAGTAGGGAAGTGGGCTTAATGAAGATTAGAAGATCTATTACAAAGTATTCTTTTATTGCCATAGTTTTACTAGTCATTTCATTAAGTGTTTTTTTGTATAAAAAAGTTAGTCTTAAAAATGAAATAGATAAAATATTAACTGAGGAATCATATTCTTATTTGCCAGAAAAAGCTAAGAATTATGTTAAAGAAGTTTATGAAGAAACAGGAGAAATATTATTAACTGAAAAGAATAAAAAAGATAATGAACCTTACTTAAATCCATTATATGTGGAATATTTAGAGATGTCTTTAGAAGAACAAAAGAATGAAGAAGTTATTCCTATAGCAACTGTTATTGATTATGTTAATGATATGAAAGTAGATGGGGATAGTGCTTCACTAACTAAGTATGATTTAAGAAATGTTAATGGAACAAATTTTGTCCCACCTAATAGAAACCAAAAAGGGTTAGGAATTTGTTGGGCTTTTTCTTCAGCAGGTGTTGTTGAAACCCATGTTTTGAAAACAGCAAATAAAGCATACGTTGATAGCAATGATGAAATAACTGAAAGACAACTTGATTATTCTTCAGCTATTGATGGTATTAAAGACTATCGTAGTGAATATGTTACTTTTATAAATGATCGTGTACTTGGTGATGGCGCTAATTTTTATATTGCAACTATTTCTATGGCAAGTGGAACATCACTATTTAAGTATAATGATTTTAAAGAATATGATGACCATGATTTAGATCCAATGGAGTTAAGTGAAGTATTGTCATATCAAAAGTCAGCTTATGAAGTTGATGAAACAATTAATATGGCCCAAATGGATTATCGTGCATCTACATCTAATTTAACTAGTTCACAACAAAATATAAGAACGAATTTTATAAATGAAGTAAAAGAAAATATTCAAAACTATGGTTCAGCATATGTTTCTACATATATGGATTCTTCTTGTTATTATTATGATAGTAATTTGGGTAATACGGTTATTGATGTATATAATTGTAATAAAACTGGTGGACATGCTATGCAAATTATTGGTTGGAACGATAATTTGGAATATAAGTATTGTAATGATAATAATAAGCATACTGCATATACTAGTAGTTGTAGTAATCCAGTAAGAGGAAAAGGAGTATGGATATTAAAGAATTCTTGGGGTAGTAGTACAGCTAATCCTTATCTTGCTTATGATTCGACTTCTTCACAAATACATTTCGTAAAGAGTTTAACAAAGAGTGAGAATAAAGTATGGGATAATAGTTATATTTATGGTGATGGTAATGGATATCGAAGTAATTATCAAGATTTATCTGATTTAAGAATTAATGGAGAAGAGTATTTAAAGAGAATTAAATTTATTACTAATACAACAGGAGCAACTTATACTGTTACAGTAATAGATTCTAACAATAAAAGTCATTCATATAATAAGACAGTTACTGGATCTGGTCTTATTACTATTGAAATTACTGATAACATTAAAATAAGTAAAAATTCTACTATTTCTATTAGTTCTGCGGCTGGATATTTTTATAATAAAGTAGAAGTATTTACCAAGAATGCTAGTACAGCTAAATATGTTGATTTAAGTACACTTAATAATAAGAAGATATCTGATTCTACATTTAGAGTTTATTCAGAAACAAAGAACATTTCTTCTGGTTCAACTCTTTTATATAGAGTATTTGATTCAAATAATAATGATGTAACTAATAAAGTTGTTATTACTAATAACGTTGTTGCTGAGAATAATGTTAATGCTTTGATTTCTATGGATGAATTAAATCGAGGGAATTATACTTTAAAGGTTTATCAGGACAATAAGTTATTATCTACAGCGGAATTTACTTTTGATAAAATGACAGGTTTAGGAACTGAAGAAGATCCATATGTTATTACTAATTCAACTCAATTAAAACAAATTGAAAATGATTTAGGTGGATATTATGTTTTAGGTAATGATATTGATTTAACAGACGATACTAGAGAAGGTGGAAAGTTCTATGTCATGAACGAACAGTATGGAGTAGGTTTTGGTTGGGAACCTATAGCTGGATTCTATGGTACTTTAGATGGTCAAGGACATAAAATAATTGGGCTTTATCAAAAAACATATTCGAATGATGGAATAACTTATTTATCAATGGATAACGCTGGTGGTTTATTTACTAATATTAGAGGTAATGTAACTATAAAGAATCTTACTTTAGATAAGTTTGATATTACTTGTCATGAAGAATGTGGTGCTTTATTTAATAGGTATGTATTCTCTTGGGGTAATACTAATAATATTCAAGAAACATATACTCTTACTTTAAAAAACATTGCTGTTGTTAATAGTGTTTTAAAAGCAAGTACTACTTATGATGCCGGTTTACTTGGTGGTATTGTAAGTGCAACTCCTACAAGTACAGTTAATGTTGAAAATATCTATGTTGATTCAACTATTTACAATGCTCATCAAAAAGGAGGTCTGTTTGAATCTGTTAGTGGTGGAAACCAATTAAATATCAAAAATATTCAAATCATTACAGATTTAAATGAGACAAATAATGATGGATCGGGAACGGGGCCTTTGTTTGCTAGTTCATCATTTGCTAATATTAGTATTTCAAATGTTTTATCAACAGTTCAAGGAAATAAGATTAAAGGATTGTTAGCTGATGAAGTAAGCGTTTGGTCTGATGGTGTATTTAATGTCAATGGTATTAATGTTTTAAATATGAATGGAGCTGACTTGTTCCGTAGAAACGTTGGAGCTACAGAACCTAATATAAGTAATGTTAACAAGTATACTATTGGTACAGATTCTTATAAATTGACGCAAGCTAGTTCTTATAGTAACTGGGAAGGCTTTGATGATAATTGGGAATTAAAAACAATAGATGGTATTAAAAGATATCCAGTTCTTAAATTTGTTGATTTTGAATATACATCAATACCTGATATTCATATTGATTTAGATCAAAATGAAGTAGTTAATTTATATGAACTAATTACACCACAAACTGCGGCAGCTAAGAGAATTAAATATTCAGTTTTAGATGAGTCGATAATTACAATTGATAATGACGGTAATATTACACCAAAGAAACAAGGAAATACTGCTATTCATGTTGAAAGTTTATATGATGGATATATAAAAGATGTTCCTGTAACTATAACTGGTGATTATTATAATATTTCATTTAAGTCCAATGGTGGTGTTGGTTCTATGAATGAAATGATGGTAAAAAGAGATGAGACAACTACTTTAACTAAAAACACTTTTGTTAGAGAAGGATATAAGTTTAAAGGATGGAGTAGTAAAGCTGATGGAAGTGGTTCATTCTTTAAGGATCAAGCAGTTATAATAAATTTAATTGGAGCAGGAAATACATATAATCTTTATGCACAATGGGAACCTATTAAATATACAATTAAATATGATAGTAATGGTGGTGCTGGTACGATGGGTTATCAAGTACTAGAGTATGATCAGGAAGCGATGTTATTTAAGAGTTTATTTAGTAAAACTAATTATAAATTTGTAGGATGGAATACTAGAGCAGATGGTAGTGGAAAATCCTATAAAGATTTAGAAAATGTTAAAAATTTAACTAAGGTTGATGGAAGTGAAATTACTTTATATGCTCAATGGAAGAGTAGTATTGAGTATTCACTATCAATATCTACTTATCAAGTAAATAATAATAGTAATACTATTGATTTAGTTTCGGTTGGAACAGATTTAGATACTTATAAAAAGAATATTAAGACAAATTATAGAGTTGAAGTAGATATGAAAGGAAACAATTATATTTCTACTGGTAGTGAATTAAAATTATATACTAATGATGGTAAATTATATAAGACTTATATTAATATTGTTAGAGGCGATATTAATGGTGATGCTAAGATGTCTGCATTAGATTATGTCATGGTTAAGAATCATATTATGGGAACAAATAATATAACTAATGATATTTATAAAAAAGCTGCAGATGTTAATAATGACGGAAAGATATCAGCATTGGATTATGTAAGTATAAAGAATAAGATAATGGGAGGCTAGAAGATGAAAAGGAGTTTAAAATTAATTGTTATTTTTAGTATTTTGTTGCTGCCTATATTTGTACAGGCAGGGTCAATATCAGTTAATAAAGGTAGTTTAAATATAAAACCTGGTGGTAAAGCATCTTTTGTTATTAAAGCAAGTGAGGCAGCCGGTAGAGTAGATATTTCATCTTCTGACTCTTCAGTAGCAACTGTATCTTCTTCATCTGCTTGGTTAGATAATGATAGCAAAACAATTACAGTTACTGGAAAATCAGAGGGTAGCGCAACTATTAGTGTTGTATTAACTGATGCTGCAGGATATGATGGAAAAGTATTAAATGGAACATATAATGTTAAAGTAAATGTTAAAGCTCCAGAAGTAGATAATAGGTCAAGTAATAATAATTTAGATCGACTTGATGTTGAAGGATATGAGATAGAAAAAGTTGATGATAATACTTTTTCATTGAGTGTTAAGAATAGTGTAACTAGTGTTAATATAATAGCTACAGCACAAGATAGTAAAGCTAGTGTAGCAGGTACTGGTAGTGTGGAACTTGCTGTTGGAGATAATTCTTTTAATGTAGTTGTTACTGCAGAAAATGGTAGTAAAAAAACATATACTATTAATATTTATAGAAAAGATAATAAATATGGATTAGAAGATATCGATGATGCTTTAAATAGTGGAGATAGTATAGATATTATTCTTAAAGATGATGATGTTATTACGAAAGATATTTTAGAAAAGATAAAGAATTCTAAAAAAGTAGTACATTTTAATATGTATAGTGGAGAAAAACTTCTTTATTCTTGGATTATAGATGGTAGTAAACTTGATAGAATAGAAGAGATAAAACCTAATATATCTTTTGAAGTAAAAGAAGATTTTGAAAAAGAAACAAATTATGCATCTGGAATTTATGTTACTTTTAATAGTACTAATCTTGGAGAAGGAATTACTGTAAGGTTCTTTGTAAGTGAAAAGTTTAAAGATGGTGAAAAAATAAATGTGTATACTTACAAAGATGATAAGGTTGTATTAGTAGATGAAGGAGTAGAAATAAAAGATGGTTATTTGGAATTAATTCCAAGTAATGAAGATTATTTGTTAACGAAAGCTTCTTTTGAAGATAGTAAAGAAGTAACGAAGGGAAAGAAATTTAATCCATTTATTCTTACTACAGTTTTAGAAACTATAGCAATTGGAGGAATTGGAGCAAGTGTTCTAATAAAAAAGAAAAAGATTTCTAAACAGATTTAAAAGTCCTAGTAAAAGGACTTTTTTTTGTGTATAATACATGTGTGAGGTGTTATGAAATGAAATTATTATGTGTAAATGCTGGAAGTTCTTCACTTAAATTCCAATTATTTGAAATGCCTGAAGAAAAAGTAATAATCAGTGGGTATATAGAAAAAGTTGGTATTAAGGGAAGTTTCTGGAATACCAAAGTTAATGGTGAAAAAATTAAAGGAGAAAAAGATTTAAAAAATCATACTGAAGCTGTTCAAGTTATGCTTGATGAATTATTAAAATATCATGCAGTTGAAAGTTTAGATGAAATTAAGGGTGTAGGACATCGTGTATTACATGGTGGAGAAAAATATTCTGATTCAGTATTAATTGATAAAGAAGCTATTCAAAGTATTAAAGATCTTACTAAGTTAGGACCTTTACATCATCCTGGTAATTTAGCTGGTATTGAAGCTATGCAAAAAGCATTACCTGGAGTTCCAATGGTAGCTGTATATGATACAGCTTTCCATCAAACTATGCCTGAATATAATTTTATGTATCCAGTTCCTATGGAATGGTATAAGA
>JAEEGL013629354.1_pt1 | contig 11365 bp, 5 predicted proteins | sample 9134231 | NCBI WGS metagenome assembly JAEEGL01 (sample SAMN16246548, study PRJNA631951) | gut metagenome | biome: gut microbiome; feature: rumen; material: fiber-attached | host: Bos | place: Iran: Karaj | collected 2018-10
CTGTCCCATTGTAGAAAACTATAGCTGCATTATTTAACGAAGCATTTCTATACAGTCTCAGGCTCTGATAGGCATCCTCTGTGAGATTGCTTTCAAGATAATCCTCAACACTTAGATCTTCTTCATTATCATCCTCTATCTTGTGAAGAGTTCGGAGTCCAATAGTAAAGTTTTCATAGGGGATCGCTGCTCCGGCAGATGCCGCCAGTGCAAGTGTCTCACTGTCTCTTGCCAGTTTCATTTTTCTGCCAATTTTGTAGTCATCTTTTTTTATTGTCCTCAGTGATGCACAATCATCAGAGGGAAAAAGATAATTGATGTCTTTATCGTGTTCCAAAAGATAGGTGAAGCCAGATTTTGTCAAGAAGTATAGCGTGATGACATGCTTGGTTCTCTCTCTTCTCTCTATCCGAGATTGTCGAATATGCCCCAATTTCAATGCACGGCTTTTATAGTAATACGCGAGTTTTTGATCACCACAGATGAGCGCAAGAGTTTGCTGATTGACAACACGATTAAACATCAACAAGCTCAAAAATTTTGTATACGACCCACAAGTCATGACGAAGCCTCCTCTCTTGCTCACATGATCTCCCCCTTATGTGCTGACCATAAAGACATAGTGGTTAAGCACCTGCAAATTCTTCTCTTTTCTCACTTTTCATTGCCTTCAAGCTTTTGAAATCCATGTTATCGATGGATTACATTGCTTTCTAAGAAAAGCTGCAGTTAATTCGAAGATTCCTTTTTCGGTTTCCAAAGTAAATAACAGCCATATCGAACTCAAAGCGCCATCATCACGTACATTTTTTCCAATAGTCTACGATCATTTCACTCGGAAGAATACCGTTTTCCTCTGTCGTTATTGTCAAATACGTGCCCTCAGCTATCTCATTCGTCATGATTGCCGAGGAGTATGTTGAACAGCAAAACGGGCTGTCTCCATTCGGAAGAAACATCGTAATGGCGTCCTGAACATACTTTGTCTCATGATTATCGTTGTCGGCAATAAATCTTTTTTCGCTTGGATTCTCGCTATATACGTACATAAAATGCACAATTTTTGTTGAGAATTTTCTGAAATCATATTCATCAAAGCCTTCAGCCGTTTTAATGCTTGAATTGATTTCGTCTCGGAAAAATGTCACGCGTTCAAAAGCCGTTGATTTCATATCCTTATGACTTTTGTTTCGGCGGCTCCACAGAAGAGGCAATTTTACATATATGGCAGAGGGTTCAAGTCTTACATGAACTCCAAAATCTGGTGATGCAGTGGAAAGACATCTGTTATAAAACTTGTTCTTTTGGTCACTAAGGAGGTCAACATCTGGCTTAAACAAGCACATAGCGTACAGCCCCAAAGTGGTGTTTTTGATGTTATCATAAAGTTTTTCGACCAGTTGCAGCGTATGTGAACCGCACATTTCCTGTTCTTCTCTTTGCGCCAAGGCAAGCATGTTACGCTCTATTTCAATTGACAGTTTCATTTCTTGGACGTTTCTTTCCATTCTTTTTGTGATGACTTCTGCCTTGTTACATACCTGCTCTAAGTGTTCGATCAAAAGGGCTGCATCCTCATAAGGAATATTTAATTCATCTTTCAGAACCATCTAAATCACCTCTATCATGCTTGATCGAAAGTCCCATAGGATACAGATTTCGACTCGAAATCAATTGTACAGTAGCAGTCGAAACCTGTTTCTATAAGCACAGAACGAAGTCTATCTATATCTGTTGGTCTGCGAAGAACTGCTATATGATTAATATCATCTTCCACGCCCCGCAGAAGCGACTCTGCCATAACACGCGAGGCAACTCTTGCTTCAAGCTCCGTCTCTACGACCGTGATGTCATATGTAGTTGCGTCTGGAGCAATAACCAAAAACTGTGTCGGATAACGTGTCGTAAGTATCTCATATACCCCGTTTGATCCCATATTGGCCACAGCCCAGAAGGCAAAAATTCGTCGTTCCATCACTTCATCAATGACAGAGGGCGCGCCGACAGCGGTATACAGTTTTCGATCTTTGTCATAAGTGATTTCTCGATTTAGTGTGAGTTCGTTCAGCAGGTATTTCACCCTTATTGGCTGCAATTCATCCGAAAAGAATCGAATGAGTTGATCCTCATGAAGCGTACCTATGCTTTGAAGTAACGAAACTATATTTGTCTCTGTATAATTGTAGATCATATAGGTTATTCACCCCCCTCGGCTGATCCTTTTTGCTTTAGTTGTGCCAGTTTTCTCAAATCATCTGCAGAGGTTGTAATCAGATTATGTTCTGTTTGCGAAGTCTTGATATTGATGAAAATATGATTTGTGTTAGCAACCATCAAAGCCTTTGATGCTTTTCTTTGACCACTGCTTGTCCTTTGTGTCTCTGTTCTCTTCAGCTGCTTCATTTCTTCACTTGTAAGATCTATTACATTGGAAACAGCATCTGCTTCTTTTTTATCCATTGGAAGAAGCAGTTTTGTTTTGCTATTATTAATGATAGCGGCGCCATATTCGTTTGCGAGAACATCATCCAAATCCTGCGTCGCGCCGATGGCAGAACCCGCATACCCGCGGATAATCTTAAAAACCTCGACAACGAATTCTGCAGATAGCTTAGATGCCTTCATGAGTTTCCACATCTCATCAATAGCGATTATTTTCTTCCTTGTTCGATCTGACTCAGCTTTATCCAGAACATAGTCCAATGCTATAAACATTCCCACAGGCAGAAGTTCATCAGTAAGATAGGAAACATCGATCACGACAAACTTGTTGTCCAGATTCACATTTGTCGGTTGTGAAAAACTTTTTGCAGATCCGCTGACGAAACGGCTCAAAAGATTATACATACGTTTCCCATCTTCCCCTGTTTTCTCCAGCTCTTTGTGCAAGTCAGCAAGCACCGGCATTTGCTTATAATCCCCTCTTTTTACAGGATCCAGCAAACTCTTATTTCTTGATGTGATACCAAATTTCGCGTAGGTTTTTACCAGAGTCTCGTCAAGGAGCTGTTTTTCCGACGCATCCATTTCCGGGAAAAGCAGGGAAAAGAAACGATGTAACTGCTGTATCTTGTTTATCAGGATCGATCCTTTTGAACTGTCGGCTATCCCATCTATTATGTCACTGTCTGATGTATCTTTCTTGCGAATTTCCATAATATTGATGTTCTGTGCAGAACCGGGGCTGATCCTAATAAACTCCCCGCCGACCGCCTGACAGGCTCTATAGAACTCATGACCCTTAAGGGGTGCAATTACATATACCTGTATTTGTTTCTGCCGCATACGCAGGAGCATTGACAAGAGTGTATAGGTTTTACCTGACCCGGAGGGGCCAAATATCATCATATTGGCGTTTTGATACTTGGTTGTATCGAACATATTTACGAACACGGGAGACCCATATCTAGCGTTTATTCCGAGAAAAACGCCGCCTTTATCACATAGTTCATATGCTGTAAAAGGATAGCAGGATCCAAGCTGCGTAGCCATAATGTTACGTTTTGACTTGGCAAAGATGCCTTTGTCCAGGGGCATGCACGGCAGCGAGGATAGGAAAGCATCATCTTGCTGAGCTGTGCAATATCTCATGCTCATGTCATTTCGAATACAGTAGTTGGACATCTCTCTATATCGGTCTTTCAGTTCATCCAGTGTATCTGCGAAAATAGTGAGCATTGTACTGATATAACAGAACTCATCTCCGTTTGAAAGCGCCTGCTTTATGTAATAGCCAGCGCTTACAGATGCCTCAATATCTTCATAGTCCTGAGAGATGTCATCTGTATTTTTGGCCTTTATTTTGTTATTTTTCAGTGCAAATCTTAGTCTTGGTTGAATGCTCTGAACCGGTTCTTTATGAATCCAGAAGTCTACGTACACATCATCCATATAGGCAAACAGCACTTGCAGCCATCCGGCATATGCCTGTACTGGATAAGCATTTGAAGGGAGAAAGCAGTGAGCAACATACTTTCCATCAATGATCATGTAGTTTGGGCTAAAAGAACTGTCTATTCTTTCAGGCGCGATAAAATCTGCCGCTGGAATACGTTTCTCGTTTACATTCTCTCCGAACTCATTCTGATAGCGTTGCAGCACATAGGCTTTTCTTTCTTCCCAGGGAATCACGTCAGACTGCGCTTTGCATGCAGCGGTATATAGTGCGCTTAAGACATAGTCCCGATCATCTGATGACACCAAAGCATTCCCGCAGCTTTCCAAAGAGCTTTGAACGCTGCGAGCCTGCTTGTTGAGTGTACTCTTGATTTCAGTGAATGTCGGTGTTTTATGAAATCCTCCCATGCTTTCATACGGAATTGAGACGAAGAATCTACGGGTGACCCCTTGTGTCTGACTGATTTTCTCAAGCATTTTTATTTGATCCCGCTGCAATTCTTTACAGTTTTCGCTGGTTTCTGTAGCCATACACTTTTGAATCTCGTCTATGAAGTCATCCACATTTGATGGAGTCGTGATTATCTTTATATGCACATCTTTTGGCCAAGTCCTGATAGCTGCTCCAAAAACGCTAATAATTTGGTCCTGTTCAGCCGGTGATCGAAGTTCAAAGTTGATTGGGCTAAACTCCATCAGCTTTATATAACGTTCATCTTTCGTTACGATGATGTCATCCTGCACATCAAGAATTGGGAGATATTGCTGTGTGCTTGCGATATTTTTCAGTTTCTTTCCCATTGTGCTCTTTGCTTTCCCTCCCATTCGGTCTTGCAATGATAGTTTTCTTGCGAGCTCTCATCAAAAATGCCGAGAAAGCTTTCCAGGCCTTCTAGATTGTTTCCCGAAGCTATAGAAACCCTCGCAGACGGCCATTTTCCATCTGTTCCTGTCTCCTCATAGTCTCCTGAATTATCGAGATATCTATCTATACTTGGATCATATTGGAATTCAAAAGTCTCGCCTTCGACAAGCACCTCTGCATTTTTTCTTTCAATTCGTTTTTCCTGCACATTTTGGACAAGTCCAACGAGTTTATCCATATTTCGATTGCTCTCATACAAGGCCTTTACAGGATCGGTTCCAAACAGCCTCGGCTTCTCATTGTAGAGGCGTATCTGTCTCTTTTTTCTCCAGCGATAGACATTAGTCAGGAAAACAGATACTGGATCTCCGTTATACCCAAACTGTCCAGCAAGGAAACCAGGAGCCACACTGATAACCAGAACGGTGATTTTCACATTAAATGTGGCCTCACGAAAAACAAAGAGCAGCAGTGGGAGACCAATAATCAGAGCGAGAATTGCTGAGAGTCCAATCGAATCGATCAGGTATCTTACACGAATTTGCCCGTTGAGGATTCGAGATTCCCCTAAGAAATTCTCCGGAATATAGTATATAGTTGGTCTGCTTTCGATCTTTTCCGCCATTAATTATCCCATTCCTCCCATTTACTGCTTTGACTGGAGATAGATATTCTTATAGAATCCGGCGCAGCAGCACGGAAGCCATGATACTGCGCCGGATCAATTATTGGTGAGCCTTATTGGGATACATAGGTTCTGAATCTGGAAAACATGCCGCTGTTGCCATGCTCACTCAGCGCTACGCAGGTAACATAGCCGTTTTCATCATGATTGATAACCTCCAGTCGGAGCTGTGTACCGGATTTAATCTCTCTTCCAAAGTCGTTTGCATCGATTCGAGAGATTTTGGCCGGGATTTCCCATTCAGGCAGCCATGCGTAGATATAAATGCTTCTCGACCCAACAGGTCTGTATACATTTGTGACGATTCCACGCAGGCGGGCTCCGTCTTTCAGAAGAGCATACCTCTCTTTGGAGTCTGAAAGCTCACACGCAATATGGTCAAGGACGAGGGAAATAACTCTTCCCTCTTCGTTACGATGAATTTCCCGTACCTTAACACTCAGGGTGTCCCCAATTTTATAGGATTCATGCACATAACGCATCCAGCGTAGGGTAAGTTTATACTGAGGGATAACAACATCTACGCCGTTAAATTCGACAGCAACAGCATGTCTGGCGACTGCCGTAATTACTGCTGTACCAATGTCTCCCTCTTTACACCGCGGATTAGTTCCGCCAAACATTCGTTGGCTGATCCTGCGCATTGCAGCTGCTCGAGAACCATAAGCCGTGATTGTGTTTCCATCCGGATATACGCCAAGAAGGGAAAACGAAATGGTCGATCCAATCATTTTTTCGGTAAAGACGCGCTTTCTGCGGATATAGTCCCGACGTCCTTCCTCTGTAGAAAGGTCTACTGTCGACATATCAATGGGATTGTATGTAAACAGCTCCTTGAATGGTATGACGACCTTGAAATTGAGCTTGAGCAACGCAACAAGGGCAATTTCCTGTTGTCCATCTTCCCCTTCAACAGTTTCAACTCCGGCTGCGACACCGTAGAACTGGGTCCCTTCCCGGATTGCCGAACGTAGGCTGCTTTCCGCAGTCAGGTCAACCTGCTCCTGAGCGATTCTTTGTTCACGCGCTTCATTTGCCTCAGCCTGGCGACGTCTCGATGCTCTTCGAGCTGCGCGGGCAGATTCAGATGCAATATCCGTAGCGTCAGTCTTCTCATCTTTAGAGGCCGCATCTTCCATCTCGAGTTCAGGATTTATTTCTGCATCAAGCTTTTTAGCAACATCCACGCTTTCGCTTTCATTCAGCTTTTCAGTGATTAATTCCATGTTATAAGCTCCTTCCTTTCTTATTTTTCGGAGACGAGGTGTTCTCGTCCCCGAAATACTGTTTTTAATGTCGGCCCACTACGCGCTTGGGTTTGCGCAGCAGGAAAAACAGGATAGCTAACATACCTCCAAGGCTCGAGACTGCTACTGCAATCCATAGTCCGAGATTGCTGTTATCTCCTGTAGACGAACTGGGGCTCGGGTTGCGTTCGTTCACCAGTGTCATTGTTCCCGAAATGGTATAATCCGTAGAAATTTCAAAATAATGCTTCGTATCATTCTTGATATACCCTTCCGGTGCATTGACTTCTACGAAGTAGTATCTTCCAGGGCCAGGACTTACGAAGTACACTCGACCGTTGTCTGCGCTGCTGCTCTGTCCCAGGAATTTGCTGCCATCACTCGTGAATACCGCAATTTGGGCACCCTTCAGCGGTGCTCCTGACTTATCTACCTTCTTTATTACCGCTGTACCAAAGGGGACATTTCCGAATCTCACTGTTCCTGTAACTGTAAGATCGCGCTCAATAGTAAAGATATATTCGTCCTCATTGAGGTAATATCCATCGCAGGTTTTTGTTTCTTTATACATATAATGACCTGCTTTGGTCGTGTAAAAGTAGATTCTTCCGTTGGCATCCGTTTCCTGCTTAAAAACGCAATTATGGTCTGTATCATAAATAGAGATTTCACAGCCTTCCAAGGGGTCACCAGTTACAGCATCGACCTTTGTGATGATCACAGTACCGCCGTGTACATTTGGAATACGGTCATCACCTTCAATTGTCCCATCTTTACCGACGCGCACTTTATATACTGTCTCACTCAGTTGATACTCTTCAGGTGCCTTGATTTCTTTGAGACTGTATTCATGTTCGGGCACTCCTTCAAAAACGATGTAACCGTCTTTATCGCTCGTGACATTTACCACGGGACCAGCCGTTACTCCCTGCGTAACATCTCTAATCTCAAACACTGCGCCTTCAATGCCCTCGTAAGTTGAGGCATCGTACTTAAACACTTTGCTCTGATAAGCTGCAAACACCGTTTGTTCTTCGCTTTCGATATCTTCATGGCTGGCCACAACTTCTCCATCAAGCATCAAATGCTCGAAAGCGACCAGGTATTGTCCCTGAACGCTTGTAAACGGAATAGAGAATGATGCTTCGATAGTCCCATTTGGCTTTTCTGCTACAAATTCCAACTCTGAAATGAACGGTTCATTGCTTTTGGGGTCCCTGATAATACTGTTGTCTGCCTTATCGTGCAGTGATCCTGAGAGCTTATATGTTTTCCCGGGGATAAGATTTGAGTAACTGACAGTATCGACAATGGTGACCATTTCGGAATCGTTTTCACTCAGAAGAGTCTTCTCACCTTTTTTCCCGGCAGCCATTGTTTTTAACTCAGGGAAATGGACAGCCTGGGACTCATCTGTCGGATCTTCGTGTGCTGCGATAAGGTTTCCTTTACAAAGTAACCGCTCAAAAGCAACCACTGTCTCCCCTGCAAGCTCGGATGCATCAAAGTGAAACACCACATCCACACTGCCAGCCGTTTCTGTAGGGACAAAAGATTTCGTAGCAGTGATTGACGCACCATTGGCGATTTGAACCTCGGTACCGTCCGGATATACAAGTTTTGCTTCAAGTACATATTCTTTCCCCGGTTCAAGATTCTTATATTCGACATGATCTGTTAACTCGACTTGTTCCTTTGCCGCTGCAACATGCTGCTCATTCCCTGCTACAAGGGTCGTTCCAATCGCCGGAACAATCGTGGTCACTGTCTGATCCTCGTCGGAAATATCCTCATGGCTCGTAAGAAAAACATTTTCAAGCACAAACAGCTTCTCAAATGCCACAAGTGAACCGTTTTTCAGATTAGATCCATCAAACTTGAATTCGATTATCGTTGATCCACTGGATGAATCCTTTACATAGAATTGTTCGGTTTTTGTTACGGGATTTCCAGCTCTATCGAGGACAGGCGCTCCAGTTTCAGCGTCCATAAGCGTTCCCTGCAGGGTATATGTGTATCCCGGAATCAGATTCTCATAATAAACTGTATCAATTATGGTCATCTCGTTTGAGATACAAATATTCTTCTGGCCTTCTTCATCCGTTGCAACTGTATGAATTTCAGGAAAAATGACCGTTTGAGATACGTCATCTATACTATCGTGCTGAGAAACAAGCACTCCATTGAGATACAGATATTCATATGAAACAACAGTTCGCCCCTCCAACTCGCTGGCATCGAACTCAAAGACCACATCCACCGTTCCAGCTGTGTCAGAAGCTCTGAACACTTTGGTTGCCTCTACAGTCTTGCCATTAATGAGAAGCGGTTCTGCGGTCTCTTTGTCCATCAGGATGCCTCTGATCTCATAGGTGTTATCACTTATGTTTTCATTCGTTCTAAGTCCAGAATAGCTAACAGTATCTACCAGAACCGTGTTTTCCGACGCTGAAGCCAAATGTAGCTGAGTGTCTTTACCAAGAAGAGTTGTTCCCAATGTCGGGGCATTATTGGTGATTGTTCCGATAAAATATGACTCTTGATTGTCTCTCTTATAGAGTTCGACCTCAAAAGGTTCACACAAGACATACCCCTCATTTGCAGCACAGGCAAGCTCTTCAATTCGGTATTTTCCGATAACAAATGCGCCAACTTTTCCACTTCCCGGTAACGAATCAGCAGGATTTCCATTACCGAACCATACGCCGTATTCGTAGTTGAGCAAGCTATCATCCACTTCTCCTGTGTCATTGACAGCATAATCATTGCCATTGGTGTTGTAACTGTGGTTCTGATTTGCACTGTCAAAAGAACCGTTTGGATCTGTCACCAGGATGTGGCTCTCTCCTGATTCAAGGTTAGTCACGCGAAAAACTACATTCGGCAGGAATATATGATTATTGCCTCGAACCCCCTCTTTATTGAAGCGAATATCTGTCCGTGCAATTTCATCAATCAGCGAATCATAGCCGTCAAGGACGTACAGGAAACCGTTTTCTCTGATATTAACGGTTTTACTCCACTCACGATTAACGGAATAACCTGCTGGTGCAGCAGTCTCATATAGCTCATAATCTCCATAAGGGAGTGCATAATTACCTGTGCTGGCAATCCCTTCCTCATCCGTATAAATTCTGGTGACAATCCCGTCTGCATTTCTGTTGGAAGGATCAAACTCGCCGACATAAGGCTGAATAGTCAGACCGTCGTACACGATTTCATGTTCGGACCGATTAATAATAGTTATTTCGGCATTATTCAGAAGGACGCCGCCCGGTCCGACATTGAGCTGTGTATCGGCATCCAGCTTATGTACAGAAATACCACCTTTGATTATTTCTTCAGGGCAGGATTCTGCGTCTTTCATTTCTATCAGCCGACCATTTTCACGAATTACTGCCAGACCAGACCACTCGCTATTGAGCAAATAGCCCTCTGACGAATTCAGCTCTCTAACGTAGTACGTCCCCATAGGCAAGCAGCAACCGGTTTGCGCTACACCGTTTTCATCAGTAATCATTGTGGTGATGGTTTCCCCAACTGCGTAGGTTATTCCATCAACTACTACGCGGTTTTCTGATCCATTTATTACTGTGTAGCTTGCTCCAGAAAGATTTGCGTTTCCTTCAGGGCTTGCATTTCCCGTCCCTTTATCCGTTTTTTGGAGTACGATGCCCCCAAGGACATTGCCGATGTTGCTGCAAGGCGCAGCAACAATTATTTCCTCAGAGTCTACTTGAACAGTTTCCTCATAGTCCGTATTGAGAGCATAACCACTTTGAACGGGCGTACTGGCTTCTTTTACGGTATACAAACCGGCAGGCAAGCAATCTTTGCCGGTCGTGGCGATGCCATTCTCATCTGTCGTGATACTCATCACCACATCCCCTGGCAAAAATAAGGAGCCATTGACATTCACCGAATACCCAGAGGCATTGATAATCTGAAACACAATGCCTTCAAATGAAGCATCACCATACGGGAAATCTGTTCCCATGATCGCGTCTTTCTTCTGAACTGAGATTCCTCCACGTACCGGACTATCTGTGCATACTCCGGCATCCAAGACTACGCCATCCTCTAGAACTGTAAAATCATAGAACCATTCCCTATTGATCTGATATCCGGCAGGTGCTTTTGTTTCTCTAATCCGATACTGTCCATACGGAAGAACACTGTCTCCTGTAGCTGCATAGCCATTTTCATCCGTCACGATCACTAGTGCAGCTTCTCCGGGAGCGGCTTCTACACCGCTGACAACGACTGGCTTTTCATTTGAGTTGTAGATGGTAAACTCACAGCCGGCCAATGAGCTACCCTGCATAGTAGTATTCTCTATATCCGATGCCATCTTTTTCACTCGGACACCGCCCATTATTGCAGATTCAGGCACGATCGGCTCATTGTATGTATGGACATAGGAGGCTGCCTGACCGTCTTCCGTAATGTTGACAACATATTTCGTATCATTGATTTTGTAGCCAACCGGCGCTTTTATTTCATATACGACAATTGTTCCCAACGGAAACACGATCTGGTTGTCAACATAGAAGAAATCATCACCAGATACCAGGTGTTCATCGTCGATATACGCGTAGCCTCTCGCATCAGTCCGTAGAGTCCATCCCCTCAAGGCTGTACCGGATGCCTCAGCAGCCTCAGATGAATAAA
>JAEEGL013716294.1_pt1 | contig 11365 bp, 13 predicted proteins | sample 9134231 | NCBI WGS metagenome assembly JAEEGL01 (sample SAMN16246548, study PRJNA631951) | gut metagenome | biome: gut microbiome; feature: rumen; material: fiber-attached | host: Bos | place: Iran: Karaj | collected 2018-10
AAATCTTCATGAGTTTCGCCTGTCAGAAGATGATTGACGTCAAAACATATTCTTAAATCGGGAATTGCTTTGACAAATCTGAGAAGTTCTGCGGAGCAATTGCCCAGGCAGGTCCTCGGCAAATCCTCTGCAGCAAGAATGACGCCGTTTTTTCTGCTGAATTCAGATAGAATGCCAAGATGTTCAATCGATGCAGAAATAAGAGAATCTCTCATAAAACCCGGAATCGGTTCGAGACTCGGGTGAATAACTGCAACCTTTATTCCCGCTTCCGCAGCATGGTAAATCAGTTCGGTGTCAGCATCATAGCACTTTTTCCACCAGGACGGATCCCATGATGACGGATCGATCGGAATCTTCCAATCGAAAGGAAGATGAAAACTCCATGCTTCAACTCCGGTATTCTTTGCCCATCCGGGGACCTTTTTCCAATCGGAATCATTTCCGTCTATCCCGCAAATTTCAACTGCATCAAGTGATGCCTCCGCGGCTTTTTCAAGCGCTTTTTCACTGATTTTCCCTATTGATAAGCCGGTTTTCCAATTTTTTCTGTCAGTCATAAAAATCACCTCAGATAATAAAATGATATTGTTGATTAAATCTCTCAAGCAGGTTCAGACGTATGCTGTATTTTGGATATTCTCGGTTCAGCGCCGGTCAGATGAGATATGTCTCTGTATTCGGGAAGATTGTCGACAAGGAACAGACCGTCCGGAATCTGCGAAGTCCAGCCTTTTTCATCAAAATCAGGCGCGTCAATATCGAACGCATAAAGAATTATTGCGGCAAGATCGCGTATATTCATTTCTTCGATAGTTCCCTTGCGAACGCCGTGTCCGGAAGCGGCAAACGTAACGTATTTTTCAGCGTCCGTCCAGCCGCCGTGAGATGCGCCGTTTCCGTCAAAAGGAGTTCCTCCGTGATCGGCAATCAGCATAAAAAGAGTATCGTCCTTCATACCGGCTTCACATACGGATTCGTAAACCATACCGACGAGCGAATCAACCTCGCGTATCCTGTCTAGATGTTCCTTTGAACCGTAACCCGAAACGTGCCCCGCATGGTCGACGCTGTCAAACTGGCAGAAAAGAAACGTCGGCTTTTTATCTTTTATGAAGTCACAAATAACAGGCGTCAGCTGAGTATCTCTGGCGGTATCGCTGAACACGCCTATATTATTTTCAACTATACCGAATGTTATAGGATTCCAGTCGCAGAACGAGCCAAGTACTGCGTCTGGAAAGACAGAACGGATGCGGCGGAATACAGTCGGGAATTTTCCGTCAGTCGGATACGGTTCCGATGAGACGAGATTATTTGTCAACCCGTGAATTTCCGGGCCAACTCCGATAAGCATAGATCCCCAGCACTCTGCGCTTATCGTCGGTTTTGAAGATAAGGCGCGGTACGTTACTGCACCATTCGAAAATATTTCATCAAAATGCGGCGTTTCGGCGTCTTTGATAAACGCTCCTGCACCGTCAATTCCTAAAACTACTACGTGTTTGTATTTCATTGCTTAGTATCCTCCGACGTTATTTCAACAAAATTATATTACCTTATCAAATCAAAGTCAAGTAAAAAAGAAAAACCCGTCAAAAAGACGGGTGTAAATTTTATAACGGTTCAGATAAGCAATCGCCTATCCAAAAAAGCTTCGGTTTAAGAATCAGTCTTCTATAAACCTGCGGAGTTCGAAAGAGCAGTCACTGTCGGATTCAAGGTATATTTCATTCCAAGTCATACGCGCAAGATGTACTCCGAGAATGCTCTTCGCATTAAGACGCTTTCCGCCGCTGACTATGCAAAGCTTACCTTCAATACGCGATGCCGCCTTTACGAATTCGTTTACGTCGCTTCCCGTTACGAGATTTATCTTATAAAGATATTTTCCGTTGCAAACCATTTCAACGACCTCCTTTATATAATTCAGAGGATCCCTGCCTCTGTTGACAGGGATTATAGCACCGTTAAAACCCGTTGTCAATAGATTTTGCAAAGATTGTTAAAAGATTGTCATTTTGTAATATTTGCACTAAATTTAATTAATTTTATTGTGCAGTATGCTTAAAAAGTGACCTCTGATAATCCGGAGGCCGTTTCAAATTTGAAATATAAAGATTTTTACTAATTAACGTCTACTTCTACTAATACCATTGCGCTGACGTCCCGGTAATCATTATCTATCAGTACTTTGCCGTTTATCATACAGAGATTAAGCGAGCATACGTTTCCTTTACTGTCAAGAAGCAGACTTGAAGAAACAACGTCGTAGCTTTCGTAATAAAAACTATTGCTGTTATAAAAAACGTACAATCCTTCACTGTTAAACCTTGAATTTATTGCATATGAAACAGACTCATCTACTTTAATTTTACTGTAGTTTAATTGATCTTTTGACGGGTCGATCGGAGTCATAGAAGCATTTTTTTCGTTATATACGAGTGAAGCTCTGTTCTGATGTTCCAGTATAAATGCCGGATACCTCCCTTTCTGGTCATCAGTTTCGGCGGAGGTGATTGAAGGATCGGTCTTAGTAACCGGAGTACTATCCGTTATTCCTTGACCTCCTATCTTTACGAAAAAAAAGCCGTCATGCCACCCGTCGTAAGTAGGCGGAGTAGTAACAACCGCCCCGGAGGATGCTTCCGCAGTGTTATTCGTGATTGAAATAACGGGATTTTCATTTATAAGAGTTGAATTCAAGGAAGTCAAAGCCGGTCCCTCAGGAGCGCGCCTGCTCAGAAGAACAACAAACAGTATTGCAAAAAGCAGCATCGCCGCAGCTGCTACCAACCCTATATATCGCAGATACTGTCTGTTGTTCTTTTTTGGAGGAATACCAAGATAAACTTCTGCGGCGGAATCAATATAATCCGAATCGATATTTTCAAAAGAGTCAATTAGTTTTTCTTTGTTATTGTTTTTCATTTTTTACCCCATCCTTTCAGAAAATCTGTTTGCTCACGCAAGAGCCCTGCAAGTTTTTCACGCATTCTTTTCAATCTCATATTTACGGCCGGTTTTGCAATTCCTATTGACTTTGCTATAGAAGAAATATCCGTTGAAAAGAAATATCTTGCGACAAATATTTTTCTGTTGTCCTCGTCCAGGTCTTTAAGGAAACCGTTAAGAACAGCAGAAAGATCTTCCGTTTCAAACTCTCCAATGCTGTCATTAATGCAGTCCGCAAGTTCTTCAAACGCCTTGTTTTCCCTTTTCCGCTTGCGAAGAACGTCCAGCGCAAGACGTCTGACAATAACCAACGCGTACGCTTTGAGACTTTTCGGGTTTTCCGGAGGAATAGTGTCCCACAATCTGACGTAGGTATCGTTTTCACATTCTTCGGCGTCCTCTTTGCTCATGGTTATTTCAAAAGCAGTATGCAGGATCACCCGTCCGTACTTCGTTTTTGTCTGTATTATTGCGCCTTCATTTCTGACATTGAAAAGTCTGATAATTTCTAAATCATTCAAATTATCACCTCATTTTTACCATCCATATATATAGACGTAAAAAAAGTGAAAAAATAACGGTAAAAAATAAAAAATTTTAAAAATCGTATATAATTTACAATTTGTTCACATTTGCTTATAATTCTATGCCGACAGTTCCTTCAAAAGCGTAGAATACGGACGTTGCGTGCTGCTGAGCGAATACGTTCGGGGTTGCGCATCTGTCCCACGGCTTGTTGATGGCAAGATACCCTGATTTTGAAATGGGAACCATCGCAATTTCAGCGCCGACGTAATGATAGAAATCCACGTCTCCGCCGTTAAGTCCGTGATGAGCGATCTGAATAATATCCGATTTGAGGTCCCGAACTCTGTCTTCCTGTTTGAGAAGTCTTACCGCCGCAGCGCATCCGGCAGCGTAAGCGTCGCCGACTATCATTGCTTTTTTATTTTTGCCTTTGACAGAGAAAATCATAGACAGTTCGTTCGGGTCCGACGGCTTTTCAAGATCTTTGTAAGTCATGTAGAATTCAAATTCAATATCGCCGAAAGCGAATTTGTCGCCTCTTACGGGCTCGATATGCTCTGCCCCGAGTTTTTCCGTTATAAACTTGAGCTGACCGATCTCTTTGGCACACCTTTCATACTGTTCAGGCACGCTGAAAAGAAGTTTCTTCACGATGAATTTGCTTCTCAGTTCATCACTCTGAGCCATATTGTAAAGCGCCCATAGATGATCTCCGTGCGGATGAGTTATAAACCAGTAATCGACCGTTACGACGTCTTTTCCGGAATCATCCTTCATCATTCTGTAGAGCTCTTCCGCATCGGAAAGCAATTCCCCGCCGTCGATAACCGCATATTCATGCTTTTCATTAATAATAAGGTAAGACATTCCCGCTGCCTGCCAGCGGAATTCTCCGTCAAATTCAGACGCTTTAGTCTTTATCTGAATAAATCTGCTCATTATAATATCCTTCTTTCACAATTAAAACATTATTTTTTTGCCGTCAAGAACGGCATTTTTAAGGCTGTCTCTTTCATAAACAAGTTTCAGAGAGAAAAAGTCTTTATCATCACGGATAAGATTCAGAAATATCCTGTCACCCTCCCAGAGCGGAAGTTCCGGAACTGATTCTTTATCTATCCATTCTAGCCTTCCCTCGGAGCATTCGGTCAGCGTTCCTTCAAAAGAGCCGGAAGTATAGAGAAACATATACTCAGTTTCATAAATATCCGAAACGAAAGAAACTATTCCGCGGAGGCGGTATTCTTTCAGTTTCAGACCCGTCTCTTCGAATACTTCTCTGAGGAGACATTCGTCGGGAGATTCTCCGTTCTCGAATTTACCGCCGACGCCTATCCATTTTCCCGCGTTTTCGTCATTTTCCTTTCTGTCGCGGAAAAGCATCAGGTATTTTCCGTTTTTTTCAAGGTAGCATAAAGTCGAATTTTTCATAATACGGAATCATTCCTGGTCGCGCAGAAATTCGATAGAGATCCTTGCTTCTTCTGCCCCGCTCGGCGTAAGAGTCTCTGATTCGACTACCATCAGATATCCCATTTCTCTTGCCTTCATATAAACGTCTGCAACGGGAGCGGTGCCCATTCCCAGAGGTTTTCCTTCACCGTTTTCGAGACCGTCCTTAATATGGATGACTCTGATCCTGTCGGACAGTCTTCCCATAAGATCTACAGGATCAACTCCTGCGTGATAAGCCCAGTAAGTATCGATTTCAAGGTCGACGTCGGTTCTCTTCTCAATTTCCGAATGAATGATTTTTCCGTAGGAAGTCTTTATAAATTCGTGAGAATGGTTGTGATAACCGAGACGCATCCCGCTTTCTTTGAGCTTAGGGGCGAATTCGTTGAGAAAATCGATAAACTCGTCAAGCTTTTCCTCTGTTGAAAGATCGGCTCCCGGGATGATGATCGTGTCGGTCCCGATGGTCTTATGATATCTGACGCAGTTTTCGAAATTGTCTCTTATTTCAGTCCATCCGGTGTGGGTTCCGCTGCATTCAAGTCCGTATTTGTCGAGCCACTCTTTTATCTGCTCCGCAGAATGGCCGAAAAAGCCCGCGAACTCAACGCATCCGTATCCCATTTCCGCAACCTGTCTCAGAGCTCCTTCCATATCCTTTCCGGTAATATCCCTTAAACTGTACATCTGAATTCCGTATTTCATAATTATTCTCCTTTTTGAATAATAATTTTATAATCTTTGTTTTTGATATATTTTCTGAGTTCTTTGAAAACTTCTTTTTCTCCTTTTTCGGCGAGGATCGAGAGAAAATAAAACGTTTCGTCTGCAGTCTCCGGATGAATATTCATCCGCGGTCTTCCTCTGTTGAAATATTTCAGAGCGTAAGAATCGTCGTAATTTTTGCCTCCGTAAATCTTGCTCGCCGCAATTCTGTCGCAGACCATCTCTGCAACGTATTTTCTCGGCATTTTAACCGGTTCGTATCTGTGAGTGTTTATGTTCAGATCGTTCCAATATTCAAAATGGTGCTTGTTACGGCCTTTGTGGTGCATCCATGCCTTGCTGTATCCGTAAATCTCGCGCTCTTTTTCATTCGGAGACCTGTTTCCCTGCCAGTATTTCGCACCCGGGACAAACTCAGTCAAAGAATATTTTGAAAGGTCGTGCAAAAGCCCCTGCCAGGGTATCCCCGCTCTGAAACAGTTTGCCATGACTTTGTGACGGTGCCTCGTTATCGTTAAAAAATGTGCAAGAATATGCATTTCTTTTCCTCCGTTTTCTTATTTAAATAATAACACACAGACAGATAAAATACAATAATAATTATTCTTTAATATAACTTTTTTTAATTGAGAATTGACACAAAAAGAATAAAATGATATCATTGTTACACTGCAAATGCGAGGCAATTGAAATGAAAGACATTATCGAATTAAAACCGATAGCAAGAGTAAGAAGCGATTTCAAAAGCAAGTTCGGAATTCCCAGACAAAGCGGACTCGCCGAAGAATTGAAAGCGGAAATCGTTTTTGAAAGCGAATACAGAAACCGCGAGTATCTCCGCGGGATCGAAGGATATTCTCATTTATGGATATTGTGGGGATTTTCCGCAAATAAAAGCAGAAAACCGACGCCGACGGTCCGGCCTCCGCGCCTGGGCGGCAACAGACGCGTCGGAGTATTTGCGACAAGGTCTCCGTACAGACCGAACCCTATAGGACTGTCAACCGTCAGAATCGATTTTATTGAAGAGACTCAGAGCGAAGGAATGATAATACATATCAACGGCGCCGATATAATGGACGGAACTCCCGTCTACGATATAAAGCCTTATATTCCGGAATACGATTCCCTGCCCGACGCCGCCGGAGGATTTGCAAGCGATTATTATGATTACTCACTCAGGGTCGAAGTAAATGAAAAAGAACTGGCAAAAGTTGAAGAAAGCCGCCAAAACAGTCTGATCCGAATTCTCGAGCTTGACCCGAGACCGTCGTATCAGGACGATCCGGATAGGATTTACTGTATGGACTTTGCGGATTATTCGATATCTTTCAGGGTAAATAAAGGTACTCTTTTCGTAGAAAAAATCGAACACTTGACAAAATAAGATAAAAATGATATATTTAATTATAATAATTCTTTTTACGGAGTGAAAAATGAAAAATCATTTTAAAATAGTTATATCGATTTTCCTTGCGGCAGTAATGCTGTTCGGCTGTCTTTCCCTGACGTCATGTTCAAAGAAAGTCAGCGGAAAATCTTTGCTGAAAAATCTTATCAATTATATCTTCAATGACAACACAAACGACACCGAAGCGCTTACAGAAAAAACTGAAAAGTCTCCCGACACGACAGAGCCTTCAACTCCAACGATAAAAGAAGACGGAGTATACACCGCGAAGGACGACGTTGCTCTTTATATCCACACATACGGAAAGCTTCCGAAGAATTTCATAACTAAAGCCGAAGCCGAAAAACTCGGATGGAGCGGAGGAAGTCTTGAGCCGTACGCTAAAGGAAAATGCATCGGAGGAGATCATTTCGGAAATTATGAAGGAAATCTTCCCGTTGTCGAAGGCAGAACCTATACCGAATGCGATATAGATACTCTCGGACAGAATTCCAGAGGCGCAAAGAGAATAGTTTTCTCTAACGACGGTTACATCTACTATACAGAAGACCACTACGAAACGTTTACCCTGCTCTATGAAGGAGGAAGCAAATGAACGACGCTAAATATTTTATAATAGACGGCTCGCTTTTCAATTCGAAAGCGGAAGCTCATGAACAAATGCAGAAAGTCTTTTCAGATTATGAATATTACGGAAAGAACCTCGACGCGCTTCACGACGTTCTGACCTCTGTCAGATGCGATTCGGTCATAGTAATAAACAACTTTGAAAAAGCAAAAGAACTGCTCGGCGCTTATATGACCGTTATGAAAAACGTTTTCTGCAACAGCGCGGATGAAAATCCTCGTCTGAAAGTGATTTTCAATTTCTAATGGAAAATAAAAAAGACACCCGGCGGGTGTCTTTTTGTTTTCAGTAAGGATAAGTATATTCGAATCCCTGAAATTCGCCTTTAACGTATTTAACGCTGCTTTCAAAATCAACCAGTTTTTTAATCCGTTCCGTATTATAGCGCGTCGCTTCAGAATTATCTTTATATTCTTTAAATAGAGAATTTGCATTGATTAAGTTTTGATTAATCGACTGCTGATTTGATGATAATTCTGAAATCCTGCTTCCAAGTTCTGAAACAGTTCTATCCATATTATCTTGGAAAGCCGCCTTCATACTAGAAACTGAATTTGAAATATTGTTTCCCACTTTATAAATTGTTTCTTCTATTCTCTTCTCGCTTTCTGCAATTGCAAATGCAAGAACCTTCTGATTTTCTGATATCTGAGAGAGTGACTCAACAACTTTTTCTTTGAATAATCTGTCTTCTTTTTCATGGGCGTCCGCACGTTTATCATCTTCGTATCTCTGATAAGCACCGTCCGGACCGGTCAACTGGAAGTATCTTTCGGTATCAATATAATCATAAAGCGCACAAACGCAATTATAATCCCTATATTTCTCGTGCAATTCGTGGCTTAAAAGTTTTTCCAACGTTTCATTTGCTGTCTTTAAGTTTTCTTCGAACCCTTCTTTTTCAATTTCCATCAGAGCTTTTTTGGAACCTAGCAGGACAATAGCATCATTTCGTTCTTTTATTTCATTTTCAACTATTTTGTTTTTTGCTGCTACTTCTTTTAAGTAATCATCTGCACAATTAGCAACTGCGCTTGTTGCTTTTACAATTTCCAACTTTTTTTCTTCAATTTTCATATTCAGCTCATGAATATGATTTTTTAGTTCTAATTCAATTGTTTCATTACCCGTTTCAATAGCTGATTTTGTATCTTCCAGTGCTTTTTTCCAAATATACTGAAATTGTGTCTGATAATCTAACGGAATATCGCATTTGACAGTTAACAATTTCCTATATTTCTCATTTAAACTTGTGTAATCAAAATATATTTTTTTCTTGGTTTTATTGTCGAAAAAATAATATTCGCGATTATCAGTTTTATAAAGAAATAGTATTTCCCCTTCAAGAACTAAATAATAATCTTGTTTTTTAATATTCAACAAGTTGCTGAAAAAAGTATATTTATCTATTTTACTTGAATTTCGTTTCAAAAAAGAAAACCTACGCACTTCTTTAAGATCACAATAATATTCATGAACTTTAAAGAAATCCGGGCAACCATTATCTTTCTTTAAATTAATAACAAGTTGATTTCTAAATTCAGACCTAAATAAAGGATCGTGCTCAAGATTATATTCAAAATTTTCAATTTTATTTCTGTTTTTTTCTTGAGTTTTAGTCAAATAACTCTCTCTTTGATTAAGTTCTGATAGCATACTTTCAAGTACAGCTTGTTTATATTTTACTTTTTCTTTATTTATTTCTATAATTTCTTCTTTTTCTTTTTCAACAGTTTCTTCAGAAATCAGTTTTGATTCCAGATGTCTGTGTTCTTGTTTATATAATTCATCATCTATATCCTTTAATTGTTCGTCTACAGATTCAATAATTTTCGGTATTTCATACGTAGTTTGGTACGCATCTATACATGCTTTTAAATAGCCTTTCAGTTCTTTTGTGTCCATTTTTGCTCCTAAAATAAATAATTCATATTTATTATTAAATCACAAAATCGCATAAAAATCAATAGTATTAGCAAAACAAAAAGACACCCAGCGGGTGTCTTTTTGTTTTATTGCCTGTAATAACTGAGGAAAGAACGTAGTTTGTCGGCGGCGGTCTTTAGTACCGTTACGTCAGGGAGAAATACAATTCTGAAGTGGTCCGGCTGTTCCCAGTTGAAACCGCGTCCCGGAACGATAAGCACTCTTTTATCCTTAAGAAAATCAAGAGCGAACTGGTTGTCGTCTGTGATGTTGAAACGTTTGACGTCGATCTTCGGGAAAATGTAAAACGCCGCTTTCGGTTTGACCGCGGTAAGACCGGGAATGTCGTTCACTGCTTTGTATATCAGTTCACGCTGTTCGTAAACGCGTCCGCCGGGAACGATATATTCGTTTACGCTCTGATATCCGCCGAGAGCCGTCTGAATTATTGACTGACCGGGTACGTTTGAGCACAAACGCATATTAGAAAGCATATTTACGCCCTCAATATAATCTCTTCCGATTTCTTTATTACCGCTGAATATCATCCATCCGACGCGGAATCCGCATACCATATGTGATTTTGAAAGGCCGTTGAAAGTTACGCAGAAAACGTCAGGCGCAAGAGATGCAATAGAAATATGCTTTTCGCCGTCCATAACGAGTCTGTCGTATATCTCATCCGCCATTATCATAAGTTTATGACGACGGGCAACGTCTACTATTTTTTCAAGAATTTCCTTAGGATAAAGCGCACCCGTCGGGTTGTTCGGATTGATAACGACGATTGCTTTTGTTTTATTTGTAACTTTTGACTCCATATCCGCAATATCAGGCAGCCATTCGGACTGTTCGTCGCAGATATAGTGAACGGCTTTTCCGCCTGCAAGATTGACGCAGGCAGTCCAGAGAGGATAATCGGGAGAAGGAACCAGGACTTCATCGCCGTTATTGATAAGCGCGTGAAGAGAGAGCTGTATCAGCTCGCTGGCGCCGTTTCCGGTGTAGATATCCTTCATATCCACGTTAGGTATTTTCTTTATCTGAGCGTACTGCATTATGGCTTTTCTGGCGGAAACGAGTCCTCTTGAGTCGGAATAACCTTCCGAATCAGCAATCGCAAACCGCATGTCGGTCACGACCTCGTCAGGCGCCCGGAATCCGAACGTGGCGGGATTTCCGATGTTCAGTTTCAGAACGTGAAGACCGCGTTCTTCCATTCTCGCTGCCTCGTCAACTACCGGACCTCTTACGTCATAAAGTACGTTATCAAGTTTACTGGATTTTGTAAATTGCATAATGCTCCTCCGATCCGAGGGATATTTTATATATAATACTAAATTTCGTCAAAAAAATCAATAGCAGAATTCCAAAATACGATAAAAAACAGGTCATAAACGGAAACGGGAGCCGAGAAATCGGCTCCCGCTTCTGTATACAGGATAATTTTTATTCTGCCCCGTCATTGTCTCCGGGAGCATAAGGATCAAACGTAATAACGTAAGATTCGACCGGCGTCAGATCCGCGTCCGGATTCATTATAACGTAATAGCAGTCTGTGAGCTGAGCTTCAAGTTTATCGATAAATCTTATTGCTACAGCAACGTCCTTCGATATTCCCTTGATCTCGTAAATCTCGGCGCGAGCGTGCTCTTTTTCTGCCTGTTCGTACTGCTCCGGTCTTACCCATCCGGCAGTGACCGTGACGTCTGTGATTTTTGCTCCGACTTTTCCGT
>JAEEGL015321382.1_pt1 | contig 11365 bp, 9 predicted proteins | sample 9134231 | NCBI WGS metagenome assembly JAEEGL01 (sample SAMN16246548, study PRJNA631951) | gut metagenome | biome: gut microbiome; feature: rumen; material: fiber-attached | host: Bos | place: Iran: Karaj | collected 2018-10
CTTCGCCCACAAGCTGGCTACCGCCATAGAGAACGGAGAAGTCGACCTCGGTATCGCCCTCTGCGGCACCGGCAACGGAATGGCTATGACCCTGAACCATCATAAAGGGATCCGTGCGGGACTTGCATGGAACAGCGAAGTTGGTTCCCTCGTAAAGGCCCATAACAACGCCAACGTGCTTGTGTTGCCCGCAAGGTTCATCACTTACCAGATGGCGACCCGTATAGTCAACGCCTGGCTTAAGACCCAGTTCGAAGGAGGCCGTCACCTCCGCAGGATTGAGCAGATACCCTGCTGAGAATCATATATCAATGTTCAGCCGGAACATAGAGGATTATCCCGAGGGCATCGTCCTTGCGGTTGACAAGCCGTACGGATGGACTTCCGCCGACGTGATACGCAAGATAAAGTTTGCGGCAATCCGGCATTTCGGGAAGAAGAACCTGAAGGTCGGCCATGCGGGAACCCTTGACCCCCTCGCGACCGGCGTGCTGCTGGTATGCATCGGCAATGCGACGAAAAAAGCGCAGGAACTCCAGGACCACGACAAACAGTACCTTGCAGGCATAAGCTTTGGCGCTACTACGCCTTCTTATGACCTTGAGAAGGAAATCGACAGGATGTATCCTTTCGACGGGGTAACGGAGGAGTCTGTGGCTGCCGTGCTGCCGAAGTTCCTCGGAGAAACCGAACAGGTGGCGCCCCTTTTCTCGGCCAAGTCCGTGGATGGGATGAGGGCCTATGAGATGGCCAGGAAGATGTACCGCAGGAGCCTGGAAGGGGAGACCGGCCAGGATTTCGACGGCGCAGCATTCGACATACTCCGAAAGTCTGTCATCAGGATAGATTCGATCTCCCTTGTGGGCTTCCGCAAGGCCGGGTCGGATCCGCTCCCGCCGCAGGACAGGTCGGAGGACTCGATGAAAAGGATCAATGTGACGGACAACAGCGCCCTGAGGCTCCCTCATGCCGACATACTGGTCGCCTGCTCAAAGGGTACATATATCCGAGCCCTGGCAAGGGATATCGGCGAGGCGCTCGGGACCGGAGCTCATCTGGATTCTCTCAGGAGGCTGCGCTCCGGGGATTACGCCGTGGAAGACGCCTGCAGCCTTGCCCGGGCCCTTGAAATGCTAGGCTATACGCCGGAGACCAATTCACAGGAGAATAACACATAATAAATTGAACAATAATGGAAAAAGGACTCTTTGACATATCCGGAAGGGTAGTCGTGATGACCGGCGCCTGCGGGGTGCTCGGTGAAACCATCGTGAAATATTTTGCCTCCCAGGGAGCCAAGGTGGCTATGCTGGACCTCCCGAGGACGGCTGAAAAAGCGAACCGCATCGTGGACGAGATCCGTTCCGAGGGTGGAGAAGCCGTTTTCTTCGGGACCAATGTCCTGGACAAGGATATCCTCGAGCAGAACTGCAGGGACATAGTCGCACTGTACGGCGGGATAGACGTTCTGCTGAATGCTGCCGGCGGCAATATGGCTGCGGCGACGGTGCCACCGGACAAGACAATTTTCGACCTGGATGTCGACGCTGTACGCAAGGTCGTGGACCTGAACCTTTTCGGCACCATCATCCCGACTATGGTTTTCGCCCGTGAGATGGTCAAAGTCTCCAAGGGGTCTATAATCAATTTCTGCAGTGAGACCTCATTCAGGCCACTGACCAGGGTGGCGGGCTACGGAGCTGCTAAGGCAGCTGTGGCTTCCTGGACGAAGTATCTCTGCGGAGAACTTGCCATCAAATTCGGCGACGGCTTGAGAGTCAATGCAATAGCTCCCGGATTCCTGCTGACGGACCAGAATCGCTCTTTGCTGACCAATCCCGACGGTTCGCTCACTGACCGTTCCCACAAGATCCTGGGACACACTCCTTTCGGCCGTTTCCTGCAGCCCGACGAACTGGTCGGCACCCTGCACTGGCTTGCTTCGGACGCTTCAAAAGCCGTCACCGGAACAGTCAACCTGGTCGATGGCGGCTTTGAATCTTTCTCAATCTAGAAGCTGTCAGATCCTTCCCAGCCGGTTTGCTGCGAAGCCCATCCTGCGTGCGAATTCGCGGCGGCCTATGAGGCAGATGATATCGGCGATGCCGAGTCCTGAAGAGGACCCGGTAAGCGCCAGCCTGAGGCAGTTCATCACTTTGCCCATAGGGTATTCCCGCATCTTGATATAGTCCTCGATAGCTTTCTCAAGGTCTTCTTTTACAAGCGGCCCCCTCCAGGAAACGAGGTCGTCGAATCCGAATTCTGCGCCGCTTATGTACTGGGTGACTTCGAAGGCGTACTCATAATGGTCGCTCTTCCAGAACTTGTCCACGTCCTTTGCGAGGAACGGTGCGGTGAGGGTGTCATCATATACTTTGGCCCTCGGGTCGGCAGTCCTTCTGGGGTCTTCCGGCTTTGCGGCGACAGCAGCTCCGGCCTTGATGCCGAAGGCCTCGTAATCGGCCGGCGCTACGAACAGGCAGGCTGCGATATTCCACATATCCTCGACGAACGAGGCTCTTTCACGGACCAGTTCCACGACTCTCCGTACATAGTCCATAGTGAAGATATGGTTCTTGAAATCATACCCTTCAGGGGCTATCTCCGCTCCGGCAACGAGGGCGCAGGCAGGGCATTCAACCACCTTTATCCCGTGTTTTTCAAGTACTTCCGCAAAGAGCCCGGCAAGTTCTTCGGTACTCTTCATACGGAGATACTCTTTGTTGTACCAGCGGGCTTTCTCGGCGTTGAAACGCGCCCCGGCCTTGATTACCCTCTCCAGGGAGAACGCCTCTACGAGTTCCTCCAGCGAGAACAGTTCCCGGTTGTCTCCGGGGTTCCAGCCGAGGAAAGCCAGCATGTTGACGAACGCCTCGGGGAAATAGCCGTCTTCGCGGTATCCCCTGGAAACTTCTCCTTCTGCGTTTACCCAGCGGAGAGGGAATACCGGGAATCCGAGCCTGTCACCATCCCTTTTCGATAGTTTTCCTTTGCCGTCGGGCTTGAGAAGCAGTGAAAGGTGGGCGAAGCGGGGCATCGTGTCCTCCCAGCCGAATGCTTTGTACAGCATATAGTGGAGCGGCAGGGACGGCAGCCATTCCTCTCCGCGGATGACCTCGGTGATTTCCATCAGGTGGTCATCCACTATATTGGCGAGATGGTAGGTCGGAAGATAGTCCGCCCTTTTCCAGAGCACTTTGTCGTCAAGGGTGTCGGTGTTCATCTCGATATGGCCGCGGATAAGGTCGTCCATCTTGACTACGGTATTCCTTGGCATTTTGAACCGTACGGTCCATGAATCGGTTTCCGCAAGCAGCCTGTCAGTCTCTTCTTTGCTGAGCGTGAGGGAGTTGCGCATCCTTTCCCGGGTGGACCAGTTGTAGATGAATGTCTGTCCTCCGGCTTCAGCACGCGCTCTTTCGGCTTCCAGTTCCTCGGAAGAATCGAAGGCATAGTAAGCCCATCCTGACTCTACGAGGATGTCGGCGTACTTGCGGTATATGTCCTTCCTCTGGGACTGGCGGTAAGGAGCGTGCGGATGCCTTTCAGAGGGTGTCTCGACTACTTTTCCGTCCTTGTCCACGCCTTCGTCCGGGATGATTCCGCACCAATTCAGCGCTTCGATTATGTACTGCTCTGCACCCGGTACGAAACGGTGCGAGTCGGTATCTTCTATCCTGAGTATGAAATCTCCTCCTTTCTGCTTGGCATACAGGTAGTTATACAAAGCCGTGCGGACTCCGCCCATATGCAGCGGACCGGTGGGTGACGGCGCAAACCTGACTCTTGTCCTTCTTTCCATCGTTATTTCTCTTTATGTATCCTCCGGATAGCCGGAATGCTTTCCAGTTCTGAACGGTTCTGCTCGGGCGTAACGCAGAGCAGCGGCCTCGAATCCGGGTCGTAATTGAACCTGCGGCGGTTCTCGGTGCTGTTGAAGCCCACTTTGGTGATCAGGATGTCGGCTGGGGAGACCTCGGTGTCCGCTCCTTTCGCGGCCGTGCCCTTTTCATATACGAAGTTCCTGTCGATCACGATAAGGTTGCCGAGTGAAACGTCGGTGATGTCTCCGAGTTTGCCCATGTCGAAGCCGGTGGCTATCGCGGTGATTTTCACCTTGTCGCCGATTTCCGGATCATCGTCCCAGATGAGGCCTCTCTTGAATTTGTTGGCGTTGCCGGTGTATTTGTTGATCATCTGGTTGATCTTGTCCAGGTCTCCCATCTTGATACCTTTCTCGTTGTTTCCGGCCGTGATGTTGATCAGCACGTTCTTGGCGGTCGTCAGGTCGAAATCATTCAGCAGAGGAGATTCGAAAGCTCCCTTCACTGCCTCCTCGAGACGGTTTTCTCCCTCGCCGATGCCGCATCCCATTAGTGCCATTCCGCTGTTTTTCATCATATTGGTGACATCACGGAAATCCACGTTTATGTATCCCGGCTTGTTTATGATCTCGATGATGCCGCGGACGGCGGTGGCAAGCACCTCGTCAGCCTTGGGAAAAGCTTCCTGGACCAGACGGTCACCGAAATGGTGGTACAGCTTCTCGTTGTTGATCAGCAGCAGGCTGTCTACGTTCTTCTCCAGCTCACGTATGCCGTCGATTGCCTTGGACTGCGATTCGTTGCCCTCGTTCTTGAATGGGAGCGTGACCACGGCTACGGTAAGGATGCCCCTGTCCTTGGCCATTTTGGCTATGACGGGGGAGGCTCCTGTTCCGGTTCCGCCGCCCATACCGGCGGTTATGAAGAGCATCTTGGTCCCGTTGTCGAGAGCTTTTGCAGCTATCTCGTCCTGTGACTCGAGGGCTGCGTTGCGGCCTTCCACGGGGTCTGTCCCGGCGCCCAGCCCGGCCTCTCCCATCTGTATCTTGGTGGGGACATTGCTCTTCTGGAGCGCCTGGCTGTCAGTGTTGCAAATAATGAAACTGCAGCCCTGGATCTTCTGGTTGTACATGTAAGTGACTGCGTTGCAGCCTCCTCCGCCAACTCCGATAACCTTGATGATGGAGTTCTTCTCGGCGGCCCAGTCCTGAGGGGCTATGATGTCGTTGAGGTCTGTCATATCTTTTCGTCGGTTACGCTGGTGTAAGCTTTGTCTATCGTATCATTTATTTTCTTCCAAAGAACGAGGAGCCCGTTCTCCGGCTTCTGCTCCGTATTATCCTCCTGTTTCTTCCCTCTGCTGAAAAGGCCCTGCCTCGGCTGCCTCGGCGCTTTCTGGGGTTTGACCTTCTGTTTCTTCTCTCCGAATTCATTCTCCGGAATCAGCGTACCGGTAGTGCCGTGGTTGAGTTCATCGTCGGTTATGGCCATGTTCTCACCGGCGCCAACGGTCTCCGCCGTCTCCCACGCCCCCTCGGAACCTTCCGTGTACACTTCGCTGACCGGTTCGGTCTGGGGCTCCTGCTCATTTTCGGCGTACATCACCATGGGAGCTGTCGCGCAGTCGGGCAGGCAGTCGTCCTTTGCCGCCAGGACCATTCCGATGGCCGAGGTGGCTGAGGGGTCGTACAGGCCGGTGCATCCCGATGCCGAGAACAGGAATCTTGGATAGCCGGTCCTGACGCTGTAGCCGGAGATGTCTTTCAGCAGTGTCGGGAAATTGGTCATCAGGGCTCCTCCGCCGGTTACGACGATGCCGGAACGCAGGAAGTCGGAGAATCCGCTGCACTGGATTTCGTACAGGATGGCATCTATGATTTCGCGGTACCTGGCGTCTATTATCTCGGACAGGTATTTTACCGTAACTTCCTTATATGTAGAGTTTTCGTACCGTATCTGTATGGTCTTTTCGCTCAGGTTCGCGAGTCTGGAGGGCATGCAGGCACCATAGGCGAGCTTGATGTTCTCGGCCAGCCTCTCGTCAATCGAGCACTCGGTGCGGATGTCGGTGGTGACTGACTTTCCGCCGAACGGTATGGCGGCATAGTGCCGCATCAGGCCGCCGTGGTAAACCGCCACGGAAGTAACCCCTCCTCCGATATCCACGAGAGCGACGCCGTTCTGTTTCTCCTCATCGAGAAGTACGGTCTTCGCTACCACGTCGGGCAGGAAATACTTCTTGGAGATAGCCAGGTCAAGTCCGTTGAACAACTTGTCGATGGCTGTTTCCGCATTGCGCTTGCCGATGAAAATCTTGAAGTTCCCTTCAACCTTGGGACTGAGCGTACCTATGATCTCATCCTCGACGAACTGGATGTGGTCGTCGGTCGAGAACGACTGGGCTACGGCTCCGTAGATACTCTGCTGGCTGGAATCCGAGAGCGGATAGCTGCTGAGCGCCTGTTCCTTGAGCGCTTCTATCTCCTCGCGGCTGATATAGTCGTCAGGATTGACCCTGACCAGTTCGCCTGTTGCCGTTTCCTGGGCCACGCTGTAGCGGGGCAGTCCGACCACGACCCAGTTGAGGACGATGTTCAGTTCCTGCTCGGCCTCCCGCACCAGCTCCCTTACAGGGTCGGACGCCTGCTTGGGGTTGAAGACGTTGCTGTTCCGGATACCGCGGGATTCTTTCTGCCTGTAGAATACAACCTGGACGTTGTCTCCTCCTACCCTTGCCACAAGCAGGGCTATCTTGACCGTCCCCAGGTCGATTGCTGCTATGTATTTCTCTTCCATATGGTTATTTAATTTTTCCTGCAAATGATCTGTCCGTCGTATTTGACGTTGACGCTCTTGTACCTCTTGTCTTCCAGCGTGGGTACGATGCATTCATAATACTCTTTTATGCGGCGGAATTTGTCCGCAATGGCAGTCGGTTCGCCGAAAATGAACCGCTCGGGCCCTTCCCTCGGCACCATTACGAGATCTCCGTCTGGAGATACCGTAATCTGCGTTACCAGTGCATTCAGGCTAGGATTCCCTTTCATATAGGCCACCAGGTCGAGTATCCCCTTAAGCCACCTTTGCTCCGCCTCGTCTTCCGGGTAACCCTTGTAGCCGTCCTTGAAGTCGATCCTGACATTTCCGTCGATGATCGGTATGTTGCCGAGGTATCCGCTCCGCATCGGGAATATGAATCCGTCTTTGTCGGAATAGAAGCCAAGGCTTCCTTTCTGGAACCTGACTGCGGGTTCCCGCTGGGTGATATCGACGTTGAGCACACCGTCAGCGGTCATATAGGCTTCGCTCTTGAGGATGGCGCTGCGTCCGTCCAGGATTTCCTCAATCTTACTGAGATCGACGCTGTCCATCCTCTGGCCGATATAGTCTCCGTAATCCGCCAGGTAAGCTTTGACGTCGGTGGGTGTGATGAACGAGATGGTGCTGCTGTCCTTGACCGTTACCTCGAGGCCGCTGCATGCGGTCATCCTCCTCTGTCCTGAGCTGATTCCCAGGAAAAGGATGAAGATGGCAGCCAGCGCTCCGGTAGCGCTCCAGCAGAGTATTCCACGCATCTTTGAAGTCATCGCGCCTGTCGTTTTTCAAGCATTCGGGTTATTTCCCCGGTGAACCGGTCGATATCTCCGGCCCCGAAGGTTACAAGTATGTCAATGTCCTCTTTTTCAAGGTAATCCATCAGCTTCTCTTTACTGATGAGAACTTTTTCCGGGGCAGTCACATTGCGGAGGATAAGTTCCGATGTGACGCCTTCGATGGGCAGTTCCCTGGCCGGATAGATATCCAGCAGGATAAGTTTGTCCACCAGGCTTAGGGATTCGGCGAACTCCTGGGCGAAGTCCCTTGTCCTGGTGTAGAGGTGTGGCTGGAAAACAGCCGTTATCTTCCTTCCCGGGAACATGCTCCTGACAGAAGATATTGTGGCGGAGAGTTCCCTGGGATGATGGGCATAGTCGTCTATGTAAGTGACGCCATCCCGGTTGAAATGGAATTCCAGGCGTCTCTTTACTCCTTCGTAGGAGTCGACGGCGGCCTTTACTTCGTCCGGAGAAGCTCCCATGCAAAGCGTTGCAGCAGTGGCGGCGATGCTGTTCTCGGCATATACCCAGCCTGGGACTCCGCAGGCCATATCCTTGATAATAAGGTCTTTCCCGCATCTGAGGTCAAACATGCAACGACCGGAGGGAAGAGTCCTGAAGTTTTCTCCGTGGAACCATGCGCCGGGGTCGTCGAGGTGGTAGGTGAGAATCCTTGCGGGGGTGTCCTTCTCCGTTATCGGAAGACCATTCTTGAGGATTATGGTACCGCTTGTCTGGGACGCGAATTCCCGGAAGGCTTCACGCAAGGTTTCGATGTCTCCGTATATGTCCAGATGGTCGGCATCCATCGAAGTGATGACGGCGACTTCAGGATGCAGCTGGAGGAAGGACCGGTCGAATTCGTCGGCTTCGGCAACGACTATGTCTCCGCGGCCTGCGATGAGGTTGGTGCCATAGTTCCTGGAAATGCCCCCGAGGAAGGCCGAGCAGTCTTTGCCGGCGCTTGAAAGGATGTGGGCGGCGAGAGTGGAAGTACTTGTTTTCCCGTGCGTTCCGGCAACTGCAAGGCATCTTTTCCCTACACAGATCTCGCCCAGCATCCTGGACCTCTTGACCATCTTGTATCCATTCTCCCTTACGAAGACCATTTCTCCGAGGTCATCCGGAATCGCCGGTGTATATACTACAAGGGTGTTCTCTTTATCGGCCGGGACGAGCGACGGATCGTCGCAGTAATGGACGCCGATACCTTCGCTGACCAGCTGCTCTGTCAGCGGGGAAGGGGTCCTGTCGTATCCGGACACGGAATGCCCGGCTCCTTTGCAGTAGCGGGCCAGGGCGCTCATTCCGATGCCGCCTATGCCGATGAAGTATATATACTTGTAATCCATTCTATATCAATTTATAAACCTCCTCGCAGATGATGTCTGCCGCACGGGTCATCGCCATCTTGAGGACATTGGTTTCCAGAAGGGCTATCCTTTCCGGGTCGCGGGAAAGTCCGACCGCCTTTTCCATAAGTTTTTCCCTGGCTTCGGAATCCTTCACCAGAATGGCAGCGTCTTTCCTTACGAGAGCCATCGCGTTGTGGGTCTGGTGGTCTTCGGCGACATTCGGAGACGGGACGAATATGGCCGCCTTCCCGAGAGCGCAGATTTCCGAAACGGTGCTGGCTCCGGAACGTGATACAACGATGTCTGCTGCGGCGTATGCAAGGTCCATCCTCTTGATGAAATCGAAATGGCGGACTCCTTCCGCGGGATGCGCTGCCATGAAGGCATCCACGTCATTCTTGTAATACTTTCCGCACTGCCATATCAGTTCTATGTCTTCTCCGCCCGGTTTCCCGTCGAGTATCCATTTTTCCACGGCCTTGTTCAGCGTTCCGCTTCCAAGGCTGCCTCCTACGATGAAAATGTGCTTTTTGGAAGCGTCCAGTCCGTAGAAATCCATGGCTTCGGCTTTCATTTCCGGAGTCGGGGGAGTCGTAAGGTCCTTGCGGATAGGGTTGCCGCTCATCACGATCTTCTCCTTAGGGAAGAATCTTTCCATACCCTCGTATGCGACGCATATGCATCCGACTTTCTTGCCGAGTATCTTGTTGGTCAGCCCGGCGAATCCGTTCTGTTCCTGGATGAGAGTGGGGATTCCAAGCCTGGTGGCGGCCCAAAGCAGGGGAGCGCTGGCATAACCTCCCACTCCGATGGCTATGTCAGGCTTGAATGAACGGAGGAGTTTCCTGGCTTTGCGGACGCTGGATAAAACCTTGAACGGCACCTGTATGTCGTTAACTATGTTCTTGAGATTCAGCTGTCTCTGCATTCCGACTATGGGCAGGCCTACTATCTTGTAGCCCGCCGCCGGAACCTTTTCCATTTCCATCTTTCCCTCTGCCCCGACGAAGAGGATCTCGTTGTCGGGATTGAGTTCCATAAGTTTGTCCGCAATGGAGACCGCCGGGAAGATATGTCCCCCGGTACCGCCTCCGCTAATAATCGCCCGTATCTTGTCCATAATTATCAAAATCTTCTGTTTCAAGCATTTCCAATTCATTCATCCCGTCCTGCACGTCATCCTGGGACCGTACTATGATAGGGTCTGCGTTCTCGGCCTTCTCCAGCATCTTCAGGTGGACCATCCGGCTGATAGAAAGGATGATTCCGAAGGCGATGCAGAATGACAGGAACGACGATGTGCCGTGGCTTATCAAGGGGAGTGTCTGGCCGGTCTGCGGGGCCAGGTGTACGTTGATGGCCATGTGCATGAATGCCTGGGCCGTAATCAGCAGGATCAGTCCGGAAACCGCCACCTTTGCAAAATAGTTGTCGCAGTTGCGGGCTATCATCGCTCCTCTTGCCAGGAGGCTGACATACAATATTATTATGATTATCGCCCCGACGAGTCCGTATTCTTCCACGATGAAACTGAACATATAGTCTCCGAATATGACCGGGACGACATATTTCTGGGTGCTCCTTCCGGGGCCCTTGCCGAAGATGCCGCCTTCCTTGATGGCGATCTGGGCGCTGACCGGCTGGCGCAGGCGGTCCATGGCATCCTGGAATTCTGCCGAGTTCCTGGCCGCCTTTGTGATGATGGTCATGTCATCTTCGTCGTGATTGTTCAGGCGGTTCATCGCGGTTACTATCCGCTGGGACAGGATGATCTTGTGGTCAGAATTCTCCGTGACCTTGTACAGCGCTACCGCAAGGGCAATGTAAGCCGCAAGGAATCCCCCCATGATGATCAGTTCCTTGAGCCTTACACCTCCGACATAGATGGTGAGGAAAACCAGAAGGACGAAGAACAACATCGACGAGGTGCCTCCGAAGAACATCATCGCGCATACGATGAGGATAGGGACATATATATACAGAGTCTTTTTCCAGAAATCGTTGCCGAGGAAGGCGAGCCGTTCAAATCTTCCGGAAAGGTAGTTGGCTATGGCGAATTCGTCGTCCTTGAGGGCGTTCACCGCCCATGCAAGGTACATGACCATAGCTACTTTCACCACTTCGTAGACGTGGATCTGGGCTCCGAACATCACCAGGATCCTTCTGGCTCCGTTGATGTCGGCAGCCCTTACGAATCCCAGGTTGGCCCCGCTGACGAGGATTGCCAGCAAGATGAACGAAACGGCGAACCCGAACTGCGAGAAGAACCGGAATATCCCGATGCTTTTAATCGAGTAGCAGAGTATTATGAGCCCGATTCCGATGGCTGCTGTAATCATCTGGCTCTTGACTATGCCCATACGGCTGCCTCCCGTCTCGCGTGCGAGAAGGGGTGTGGAGGAGAAAACGGAAACAATGGAGATAAGGATCAGCAGGATGACTATCATCCAGATGACCTTGTCTCCCTGGAACCGGTCCACGAGGTTCCAGAATCCTTTTTCCTTTTTCTTCGTCCTTGCCATAAACCAGCAGTTCTAAAGGTTCCTGACAGCTTCCTTGAATTTCTTTCCGCGGTCCTCGTAGCTTGTGA
>JAEEGL015475782.1_pt1 | contig 11365 bp, 3 predicted proteins | sample 9134231 | NCBI WGS metagenome assembly JAEEGL01 (sample SAMN16246548, study PRJNA631951) | gut metagenome | biome: gut microbiome; feature: rumen; material: fiber-attached | host: Bos | place: Iran: Karaj | collected 2018-10
AAAAGAAATTTATTATGATTTAACTTAATAATTTAAATAAAAATTATGGCTTTTTTTCGGCAAAAATATAATTTAATACTAACAAATCATAATTAAAAGTTATTTTTTTAATTTTTGAAGGATTGAATTATCTTCAACAATAATTTTACAATCTTTATTTAAATTGGTAAATATATTATCGGAACATATATCATTTTTATTTTTAAAATTTGATAAATCTAAATGTTTTAAAGAAGTGCAATCTAAAAACATTTCCTTCATATTAATGACTTTATTGACCTTAAAAGTAGAAAGATTTAACGATGTTAAAGAATAGCAATGAGAAAACATATGATTCATATGAGTTACATTTTCAGTATTAAAACTAGATAAATTTAAAAATATTAAAGAAGAACAATAATTAAACATATAACTCATATCAATGACTTTATGAGTATTAAAATTAGATAAATCTAATGATTTTAAAGAAAAACAAGTCTGAAACATTGCATCCATTTTAGTAATATTACAAGTATTAAAATTTGATAAATCTAAATGAGTAAGAGAAGAGCATCCTTGAAATATAGAATTTATTTGTATAATATTATTAGTTATAGAACTAAATATAATTAAAGAAATCAGCGATTTACAATTTGAAAACATATAAGCTAAATCAATGACTTTACTAGTATTAAAATTGGATAAATCTATAGAGGTTAAAGATTTACATTCATTGAACATATATTTCATATCAGTGATATTTGTTGTGTCAAAGTTACTTAAATTTAAAGAAATTAATGATGAACATTTATTAAACATAAAATTTATATCTCTCACATTAATAGTATTAAAACTAGATAAATCTAGAGAAGATAGAGAAGAACAACTATGGAACATACTTTCCATATTAATAACTTCATTTGTAATAAAATTAGATAAGTTAATTGATAATAATGAGGCACAATTTTTAAACATATATTTCATATTTGTGACTTTGTTTGTTTTAAAATTAGATAAATCTAAAGAAATTATTGAATTACAATCATAAAACATATAATTTGTTGTTTTTAAAAACCTTTTGAAAATCATTTTAATTTTGTATTTACCTTCTTTTGGAAATTTATATTTAAAACAAAAATCTATTTTTTTATCATCTAAATATAATTCACAATTTTCCATTAATTCTTTTTCATTATTTATTCCTGATAGCCATGATTCTTCTTTTTTTGCTTCTTCCAAACAATTCAAAATTTGAATTTCTTTATTTAAATTGCTTTGATTAATATCATATTCTCCAATGATAAAATTCTCTTTAGAAATTTCTTCTTCATTTAAATCTAATTCAAAAAGTTTTATATTTTCTATGACTTTTATTTGATTGTTTATTGAATTTAAATACTCTATATAATATTTTTTATAATTATTTGAAGAATCATCTTCATATACCGAATTATTTTCTTTAATTAATTTAATTTGATTAAGAAAAAAAATAAGATCATTTTTCGTTTTATTCAATTTATTGAAATTTTCTGAAATTTCTTTATATATATTTCCTAATTTATCACTTTCTGTTTTTGTTAATCCTATTTTAGAAAAAGAAATTATTCCATGTTTACAATGATTTATGAAACAATCATTACAAATATTAATCTTACAATCCTTACAATAATAACAAATAATTTTATCATGTTTTTTACAAGTGAAATTAAATTTAGGGAATTTAACTATTTTTTGAGAAATATTTTGTTTAAAAAAAGAATGATTAAAATATTCTTCCCAAGATATTCTTTCATTTACATTAATTTTTAACATTTTATTTATTAAATCATTTAATTCTTCATTTTCACATTTTTTTAATTTCCTTCCTGAATTTATATCTTTAAATAACATTAATTCATTCTTTCCATTATAAGGATATTCTTTGAATAATAAATAATAAATTATAATTCCTAAACTCCATAAATCACATTTATTTGATATTTCTTCATCTTTTAAAATTTCAGGTGACATTGTCAATGGAGCTTTAGTACTAGTTTCAGTATTTATAATATTCAAAACATTTCTTAAACTATAATCTAATTTAATAAGACATTTATCTATACTGTCTAAAGATATTAAAATATTTGATAATTTTAAATCTCTGTGAATAATATTTTCATTTATCATTAATTTAAATACATTATTTAATTGAACCAACAATTCTCTTATTTCATTTATTGAAAATGGTTTTTCTCTTAATTTAACATACTCCTCTAAACTATAATTGAATAAATCCATTATTATATAGAATGCTTCATTAGAATCAAATGTTTCTTTTATTTTAACACAATTTTCTGAATTAATTTTATTCATAATTTCAATTTCCTTATAAAAATCTTTTCTAATTCTTCCTTTATCGATTTCTTTAATGGCAACAAACTTCCCAGTTTCTTTATTTTGAGCTTTATATAATTTACAAAAACTATCCATACGTATAATTTCTTTTTTAATGTATTTATTCCAAATATTATAATTTGACATTTTTAAAATAAAAAAAACAATTTTTTTAAAAATTTAATATTAAAAACAGAAATAATTTTTAAATTCAAATTAATTAAAAAATTTTTAAAAGCTTGTTCTTATAATATTATAAATTATTTAATTAAGGTTTATTCTTTTTAATTATATCATAAATCAAAACTCTAATTTTATATTTTTTAATATATTCAATAATAATATTTACAAATATTGTCCTTCTTATTTAAGTAAAAAACTTTTTAAATATTTCAATTTATGCAAAATTTCTCTGATACAGAAATCAATAATATCATAAATTGTTTAGACAATTTATATATAAAAAATGAAAACCAAGAATCCTGTTTTAACTATTTATATTCAATTCAAACATTTGAAAACATTCAAAAAATATTTAATTTATTGATTCAAAATCAAAATCAATATATGATTTTATATTTATCAAATACTTTATCTATACTTTTAAAACGTTATTTTATTGGTCTTTCTGAACAAGAAAAAATAAACATGTTAAATATTTTAATTGAACAAATAGAATCAAATACAAATCCTCAAATTCAAAAACAATATATTTGGTTATTTGGTTTAATTACTAGATTAAGTTTTTATGATGATAATTTAAAATTTAAAAATTTAATTTCAAATTTATTTGAACGTAAGTCTAATAAAAATATTTTTTTAAATATTTTGTCTGAAATTTGCGAAAATTTTAAAGATAGTTCTATTCCTCCTATTGATAAATTTAATAGAATAATTTATTTATTTAATAATGACTTAAAATATTTTATCTTTGAATATCTTTTAAAAATTCTATCATATCAAAGAGAAGAATATTATGAAAATATATTGAAATGCTTAAAAACATTAAATTCAGAAATTGAAGAAAAAGATTTGAATAAAAATACAATGTTAAAACCAATTTTTTATAACATAAGCAATAAAGTTAATTATTCAAATATTTGTATTTCAGTTTGTCATGAGTTATTACAAAATAAAAATAATATTAATTTAGAAATAATTTTTCAAATTATTTTGTTCAACAAAGAAGAAAATGAAGATATAAAAAAAATATTAGTTATGATATTAAGTGAAAATATTGAAAATCTCGATTTTATAGCTAAAATATTAGCAATTACTTCTGATAATATTTCATTCAATTTAAATGGAGATTTTTATATTAGAATAATGAAGTTTAGTATTATTAATTTTAATTTAGAAACAATAACAAATGTTCTCAAAATTATATTAAAATTAGATTGGAAAAATGATAATGATATAAAAATAGTAAAGGAATATATTTCAACAATTGTTTCAAAACTTTCTAATAATCAAAATGAATTTGATGAATATGTATTATATGATTTTATTAAAATTATTTCAAAATTCACTAATATTTTATCTTATCCAGAAATTTTATTAAATTATGAAGGAAACATTGAAAAAAATTTATTATTAAAATTAGAAAATGAAGCATTAAAATATATTAATATAATAAATAATCTAGATCTATTTTGTCATATTTTAAATAATTTCTTTTTAAATTTATCCTTTTTTAATCCAACTTTGAAGTTAAAGTTTATAAAGTATGTTTTAAGTTTATTAAATTGTAAAGAATCAACTCAAATTATTTTCAATTATATTTGTCAAAAACTTCAAATTACTTCTCCAACTGATTTTATATGTAATATATTAGAATTATTATTTAAACTTTTTTTAGAAAACAATAAAGATTTAATATTATGCTATAAAATACTAATGATTATAAAAGAAAGAATAAATGATAAATTATATGATTCAAATGAATGTGGATATTTAACTATTAATTCCGAAATTTTATTAAATAAAATAGAGTATCAAATAAAGGAAATTTTATCTAAGAATGAATTACAAATTAAATTAAAAATAAAATATTTATCTTTAATGTTTAACATGCATTTAATTTTAAATAAAACAGGGGTAAATGTTATTTCTTTGTTTTTTCAAAATGACACTTTTAAAAGAAATCCAATAAATTATTTAATTATTTTAATTAGTTTAATTAAAGAAATTAAAACCACACAGAATTATATAATATATATTTCAGAATTATCAAATAATATAGATATTATATTAAATTTTCAAATGGATGTAAATTTATATACTCTTGTATTAACGTTATGTAAAGAAATAACAAATAATTCTCTTAGAAGAATTGATTTTAGAGGCAATGAATCTTTTAGAGATTATTATTTTTTTTCGATGTTTCAATTTTTTGTAAATAAAGTATATAATGAAATAGTATTAAATGTAAAAGAAGAATATTTAAAAATGTTATTTAAAATTATTGATATTACATCAAATATAATTTCAAGTGAGAAATTTATAACAAGATTTAATGATAATGATAGTGAAATTTTTCAAATTTGGGAAAAAATAAATAATATAATAGATAAATTTCAGTTTGATATTTTAATAGGTTATAATTTGAATTTAAAAAATTTTCCTACAATACTCAAATTTTTAATTAAAAGAAAATTTCAAGTTCCTAAAATAATTCCAATTTCTCAAAATATTTTACAAATGATTTATGAAAATTTAGATAGTTTAAATAATACTTTATCAATACAATCTTATGAATTATTGAATTTATTAGATATTAATTATTTTAATAAGAATCCTAACTTTTTTTTTAATAATAGAGATATGTTTATTAAAATTATATTAAAGTTTGTAAAAATAATTTCTAATAAAGAAATAACTAAATATGAAGAAATTTCAAAATCACTCTCAAGTTTAATGGAAATATTTAAAAATGATGAAGTATTATTTAAAGATCCTGAATTTAACAAATTTCAATTTCTTTTTTATAATTCTGAAAAAAAAGAATTTTCTATCAATTCCTCTATTATTAAAAACAATATTATTAATTTTTTAGAATCTAAATACTAAATTTACATCTATTTTTAGTATTAAATATTAACAATTAAAATGAATTTTTTTTTAATTAGATTCCTTTAAGAATTTACTATAATATACAAATTTCCAAATATGAATCAATTTAGATAAATAAAATTAATAAAATTTTTAAGTTAATTAAAATAAAAGTTATTTAAATTTATTTTATTAAATAAATTAATGAAACAATTATTTAATTAAATTATGAATACTTTTAATTATGTTTAATTTAAAAAAACCTCATTGAAGAACAAAAAATAGTTTTTATTCTTCAAATTAAAAAAAAAGAGTTAAGTAAATCATATTTTTCAATTATTACATCAAAAATCCTATAAGATCAAATATATTAAAATGTCTTTATAAAGATAATTTATATTATAGAAATATAGATTTCTAATATCAAAGAAATAAAAAAAGAGATATTGTGAAGAAAAAAAACAAATAAAATTTTTTCAAAATTATTTGTTTTCCCAAATATAAATCATGCTGATTATAAATTTTGAAACAAACCTATTTTAATGACTCAAATTAAAGAAAGATTGTAGTTTCTAAAATAGAAACTTTTTTTCAACATCGAGTAAAAAATAAATATAGAAAAATTTATATTAAATAAATAATTTTACTGAACATAATGAGTTATTCGAGTAAAAATATAATAGTGTGAAAACCAATATTTTAAGTAAGAAATATTAAAGGAAATAAACAAAATTTTAAAGAAACATACTTTTCTTCATCCTCACTTATAAAAAAGAAGTGAAATTGAAGTATTGTTTTTCAATTTTGTTTTCCTTTAATAATTCAAGATATAAGTTAAGTTTAAATGACAAATTATAACCACAATAAAATAATCAGAAAAATGTTTTATGATAAATTCATATATAAAAAAATATCAATAAATCTTAAATATCATTTAAATTAATTGAAAAATAAATTTTTGTTCAAATTAAAAAGGTAAAATGTAATCATCATCAAATTCTTTAACAATGGGTTCTGGAGGTTGTTTTCCACTTGCAGCAGCAACAATCAATACAATTCCATAAAGTATAATTAAGCTTCCTATTATTATATCAAAGATTGCAATAGTAGATTTTGGACTTTCAATTTTATCTGAACATAATAATCCAATGAATATTAAAAATAATCCTTTTCCATAATAATTTTCCTCAAATCTAAATAATTTAATGATCACTTCATATCCTAATGCTGAATATATTATTATTAAACCAAATATACTAATTTTATTTATATCTATTATTATTACTTGAAGAATATTGAAAGAATAAATTGTTGGAATGTTATTGGTATTATTGTAATTAATCTAGCAATTGATAAAATGAAAAGAAGACATCCACAGATAACTGATAAAATCTCTAAAACTTTCATTTTTTAAAAAAGGGAAAAAAATAAAATAATTAAAATTTCTCAAAAATTTTTGAGTTAAATAATAAAAAAAGATACAACATCAAGAAGAATAAAAAGAAGATTTCATGTTGTTCCAAAGCCAAAAAAGATGAATTAAAATTGAATTTCTTCATCTGACAAAAGACTTAATTGAGTAAAAGAAGATTGAGTCAAAAAATTAAATCAATCATTAATGTTTTTAATAAAAGAATATTATAGTAAAAAAGGAAATGTAAATATTTCAATTTGAATAAGAAATATAGAAGAAGAAAAATATGATAATCCCAAAATTTAGTTTATTATTGGAGGCTTTCAAACTTTATATATTGCAAGGAAATATTTTTATTTTTTTAATAAAAATATAATTATATAATTATTGATACTCTTAAAAATTAAAATTTAATTGTTAATGAGTTTAAAAAAAAATAATTTAAAAAAAAATTTTAATGTTTTAGAATACATTATTGTTCCTAAAATTGTATAGATAATTTGATATATGAGTCAGATGGAAGAGTTAAAGAAGATAAATTTAAAATTAAGTAAGTTTTGAAAAAAGAAAATGATATCAAGAACAAGTAGAAAGATAAAGCTTGAAAGAAAAAAAAATGCAGATAATGATTAAAAAGAAATAATATTGAAAAAAGGACATTTCTTTAGAGATGATAAAGAGGAAGTTAAAGAAATTGAAGATGAGGATAAATGATTTGTAAATTATTTTTGAAAATTTTTTTTATATGAAAAAATTTATATTTTTTTTTAATTTAAAAGAAGAAATTTTTAAAATAAATAATATTAAAACATATTTGAAAATAAATTAAATATATACAAACAAATAAAAGTAAATTAATATTGATATTTTTTATAATTCTTATTACAATTATATATAATTTGTTTCAAATAATTTATAAATAACTATACTCATAAAATCGAATGATGCCTAAAAAAATTTCTATTATTTCTTACTCTCCATTCTATGATTTTTATACTCAATTACAATTTTCCTCATTTGTTGATCTGCAATGTTATCATGAGCATCATCTATTTCATCTTCATTCTTATAGAGTTTTTTAAATTTAAGAACAGATCTTTTAGCTCTGATCATGTGATCGATTTTCTTTTGATAAAATTTTTCAATATAATATTGTTCATATTTATTTTGTTTAATCATATCTACAATAAAACCTCCAAAGAAAAATTCCAATCTTCTTAAAATAAAAAAAGGAAGAATAACCACAGAACAAGTCAAAATAAGCGTTAACCAAAAAATCCCATTTCCTAAAAATTCATATAAATCACCATTAATATCAACATCAAAATCAATAGCATTATAAATAACAAAAAAACCAATATCAATAAGTAATTGCAAAGAATAAAAAATAATAATAAAATAATCAACTAAAAGTGTATCTGTAAAAACCATATAAAAATGAACAACCATAATAGTATAAAAAACAACAACAGAAATATCCCAATAACAAAAAGTAGTTCCATCACTTCCTCTAATTCCAAATATATAAATATAAGCAGGGAAAAAATAAATAGGAATTGATAATATAATTCCTATAGTGAAAATAGTGAAAAATTTAATTAAATTAAATGGAATACTATCTCTATATTCTTTAAAAATATTTGGAAATAAATATTGTAAAATAAGTTTTTCCTTTTCATTCTTATCAACAAAATCAGGATCAAAATCTTCTTCAGAAATAGCTCTTGCAGCAACAGGAACAACAGTAACAAAGGAATTAAAACCCATATAATACCATTCATCAAATAAATTAGTTCCATTAAAACAAGAATAAAAACATAACCAAAACTGAGGTAAAGTATATAAAATATTTTTGAAGAAATATTGATAAATAAAATAACTATTTCTTTTTAAGCAAAATCTTCCAGTAATAAAAATTAATTGTTTTAAATATTTAAATTGACTAATTGCATAATCTGAACTATAAGCAGCTTGATAACCTTCTTTACCAAATAATCCAATTCCTACATGAGAAGATTTTATCATATTTACATCATTACCTCCATCTCCAATTGCTAATGTGATATCATCAGTATGATTTTTTATAAAATTTACAACTTCACATTTCTGCATTGGAGATGCTCTACAACATATTAAACTTCTACTTTTTTGAATTATTTCCCAAAATAATTCTTTACATTCTTTATCTTCCATACATTTTGTTATTGATTCACCTTCTATTATTATTGAACATTTACATTTTATTTTTTTCTGCTTTTTTTCAAATGTTGGATATAAATATTTTGTTCTAAGTAATTTAAGTGTTGTTTTGTTCTCTTCTATTTCTAATAATTTCTGGTGACATAATTCATAATAAGATTTTAATTTTTTTTCATTTGTAGGGATTGTTATTTTTTTTTCATTATTTTTATTCACTTCATTTCTATTGTTGCCATTAATATTTAATTGATTTACTTCGAAAGAAATTTCTTTGTGATTGTTTCTTTCATTTTTTAAAAATTTCATTTCTTTTATATTATTATTTTCTGATATTGAAGCTTGTTTTACTTTTCCTTCTAAAATTGATAATTTTTCAAATTTGGAATCTGAGTTATTTAAATAATTTTTATTTATCATAAATTTAAATATTGATTGATCATTAACATCTAAATTATTATTATTTCTCCCAATTTCAATCTTATTATAATTAGAAGAAATAACTGTACCAATATTTTTATCTTTATTTTCTTCATGTTTGTCATCCATAAATTGAATTCGATTTTCATGCATTAAACTATTATTATCATTTTGAACAACAATATTATGATCTGAAGGGCTATTTCTGTCATTTACTTCTTCTAATTCAAAATCAGCTTTTTCAATATTACCTAAAATTTCAGTCATTCTATCAATAACTTTTTGTGTATCTTTACTTTCTCTAATTTTATAAATTTCAGTAGATTCATCAAATAATTTACATGAATGACCAATTGATTCTGCAGTATCCATTTTATCTCCTGTTATCATCCAAACATTAATTCCTGCTTCAATAAAACTTTGAATATCATCTTTTACACAATCTTGTAATTTATCTTCTAAAGCTGATACTCCTAATAAAAAAGTTTCTTTTTCAATTACTTCTATTAATTCATCTAAATCTTTGTTTAAACTTTTATCGTTTATACTTTTATATTTTAAATCTAAATAATTTTTTTCCCAGGCTAAATAAATACTTTCATCTAAATTTTTATATGAATAACATAAAGTTCTTAACCCTCTTTTTGCGAAGGAATCTGAATCTTCTTTTATTTTTTGTAATATATTTTGTTTACTAAATTCATTTATATTTGCAAATATTTTCCTATCACTTCCTTTTAAATACAATTTAATTTTTTTATCAGATAAATCTTTAACAATTATACTACTTCTTTGTCTTTCACTTGTAAAATCAAATTTTTGAAGAACTTCATAAGTTTTTTCAGTAAATTGTTCATTAGAATGATTTTTAATTTTAATTTTAATTATATTTTGTTCTCTTGAAATAAAAGTAAATCCAAGTTCATTAGCAGCAGTAACTAAAGTAACTTCATCAGGATTTGCTCCTTGAAAATCTATTAACCCTGTCTCAGAATCTTTCTCAGTTAAAACATCATGATTTAATATTATATCTAAAAAATATTCTTCAATTGCTTCTACTTGATTATGAAAAGGGCAACCTACAAGATTTGGTAAATTAATCGGAATATTTCTTTGTTTTAAAATATTTATTATATTAAATTTATTAAATGTTTTCGAGATTTTAGATTTAATACTATCATTATTCTTTTCTTTTAAATCATCTTCTACTAAATCATTTGACTTTTTTAGAATATTATCATTTTGTGATTCTTCATCATCATCAAATAATTGTGTAAAAATTGAACAAGCTTTAAATTCCATTTCATTTTGAGTTAAAGTTCCTGTTTTATCAGTGAATATATACTTAGTCATTCCTATTTCTTCAAGTAATTGAACACTAAAACATTTAACTTGATCTCCTGGATCTCTTTTATATTCTGGTGATAAAAATTCCATTACAATTGATTGTAATAATTTAACAACTGCATTGACAATTATAATTGAAATAGGAATAAATGTATTTAAAGTTATAAAATTCGCACAAAAAATTTTAAAAATTTCTAAGACTGTATTGTTAGAATGACCCTTATAATATAAAACATAATCAGCTTTTAAATCTCCTGTTTCATAATTAGGTAAATGTCTTCTTCTCCAAATAGAACCAATTATAGTACAAATAATACATAATAGAAGGCATATTGCTAAAATAAATAAAACAATAAAATTTAATGTTCTATCAATATTTGAAATTTTTAATGAACTTTTATTTATATTTTTCATTAATTTAGTTTCTTGACCAGAATAAACAACAATACCATATATATATTCTGTATTTTTTAATCTTCCTCCTCTTAATAAACAATTTTTAATATCAAAATAGTGTTTTTCACCTTTAAAAAAAATAGTTCCTTCAATTTCATAAATACTCCTAGAAGGTTGATCAATTTCAAT
>JAEEGL016206135.1_pt1 | contig 11365 bp, 12 predicted proteins | sample 9134231 | NCBI WGS metagenome assembly JAEEGL01 (sample SAMN16246548, study PRJNA631951) | gut metagenome | biome: gut microbiome; feature: rumen; material: fiber-attached | host: Bos | place: Iran: Karaj | collected 2018-10
GCTGCTAAGAAACCAGCTGCTAAAAAGCCTGCTGCTAAGAAACCTGCAGCAAAGAAACCTGCAGCAAAACCTGCTGCCAAAAAAGAAACAAAGACTGTAGCAAAAGCTCCAGCTAAGAAGCCTGCTGCTAAAGCTGCTGCTAAAAAGCCTGCTGCTAAAGCTGCTGCTAAAAAGCCTGCTGCTAAAGCCGCTGCAAAACCTGCAGCTAAAACAGCTGCTAAGAAAGCTCCTGCAGCAAAGAAAGCTCCTGCTAAAAAGCCTGCTGCTAAAAAAGCTCCAACTAAAGCCGCTGCTAAACCTGCAGCAAAACCTGCTGCAGCAAAGAAACCAGCTGCCAAGAAAGCTCCAGCCAAAAAGCCTGCTGCTAAAAAAGCAAAATAATTTTCTAAACAAAAGTTTATACGCAATTTTTGTTTCATATTTATTAAATTTTCTTATACGCAATTTAGGTGCAAATACGCGTGCATCTAAAAATAAAAAAAGCAAAGATTTATTCCTTGCTTTTTTTATTTTCTGTTTTTTGTTTTTTCTTATCTATTTTTGCTTGCTCTTTTTTTGCCTTCTCTTCTTTTTTTCTGTTTGCCTTTAGTTCTTTTTGTTTTTTCAAAGTTTTTGCATCAATTTCGCCATCTTCAAGTCTGTCGAAGAAATTGTCAAGCGATTTAATTTCTTCCACCGTTCTTTGCTTTTCTTGTCTTTCTTGAAGAGGTGCTTTTCTCACAGGCATAACAACTTTGTCTTCACGCATTCTAACTTCAACTTGTTTGTATGGAATTGAAATGTTGTTTCGTTTAAACTCATTGAAAACATTGTCCCAAATGTAATAATAAACGTCCCAATAATCATTTGAATCACACCAACAAAAAGCAAAGAAATCAACACTGCTTTCATTAAAGTTGCAAATTCTGCAAGTTGGCTCTGGTTTTAGAAGAACTCTTCCATCGCTTTTCATAACATCTAAAACAACTTTTCTAACAAGTTCAACATCGCTTTCGTAGGCAACTGAAAAAGTGTAGTCCACTCTTCTTGTTTTTCTGTTTGAATAGTTTGTTAGAGGGTTGTTTGCAACTGCTGAGTTTGGAAGAACAACAAGTTTGTTGTCACGAGTGATAAGTGCTGTTGTGAAAATTTTTATGTTCTTAACTTTTCCCTCAACGCCATTAACTTGAACATAGTCCCCTTCCTTAAATGGCTTTGTGATTAGAAGAATAACTCCGCTGGCAACATTTCCTAAACTGTCTTTTAACGCCAATCCAATTGCCAATCCTGCTGTTGCAAGGGCTGCAACAATTCCTGTTATTTCAACGCCAAGTGCCCTTAGCACCATAATAATCAAAATGATATGCAAGCCAAACCTTATGATGCTTAGAATAAAGCCTTGGGCAACTTTTTCCATTTTACTTCTTTTGAAAATTCGCCCAATAATGATAACAACAATTCTCAAAACAACATAACCAATAATCCAAATAAGCAATGCTCTTAACACATTTAGGCCACTTGTTGCAAAAAAGTGTTGCATACTTTCCCATATTTCTGCCCACGTCATTTTTTTGTTCCCCTTTTCTAATAAATATAGTCATATTATACTTGATAACTCAAACTTTGTAAACTATTTAAAAGATTTAATTGCGTTGAAGTAATATTCTTTAAACGCCTTTATATTAATTTCTGTGCAAAGTTTTGCTCTTCCCTTTTTGTTTGTGAAAGAAAAATGCAAAACTCCAATTTGGTCAATATAATCAAGTTTTAGGTCTGCATATTTCCACTCAAACTCATCTTGGTGAGAAAAGCAGAAAATCAAGCAACTGTCATGCGTTGCGATGTTGTTTTTGCAAACTCTGTCGTGATAAGAGCGATACATAAACTCCAGCATCTCACCAGTTTTGTTCATCTTTTGCAATTTTTTCACATCTGTTTTGTTTAGATATGCTCTGTGGCCCATGTCTGATGGGCAAATGAAAATTTTTAGTGGGGTTTTAAAAACAATCCCAGCTGCTTTTGGGTCACACGCAATGTTGAAAGATTTATAGTGAGGATCTTCAAGCATTCCATTTTGAAGATAAAGAGCGTCAATTTTTTCCGTCACATCTCTTGCTTCAAAAAGATGTGCAAGGTTTGTTAGTGGGCACATTGCAAGAATGCTCACTTTTTTGTTTAATCCATCAAAGAACTTTAAAAACTCATCAAAAGTTTTTGCTTTCTGCTTTGTTTTAGGAAAAACATAGTCACCAATTCCATTTTCGCCGTGACCTTTCCAAATTGGGAATTTGGTTTTTCCATAAAAACTTGTTGCCCCCAAAAACACTGGGACATTTTTTTCAACAAACTCCAAAACGCCAATTGTGTTTTGTGCCACTTGTTTTGTTCCAACATTTCCACGACTGGCAACAATTGCCTTCACGTTTATTTTTTTGTCTGCAAGAGCCATCAAAAGTGCTGTTGCGTCATCAATTCCTGTGTCCATAAAAATAATAACATCTTTTGCCATTTTTTCCTCCAAATTTTTGCACTAACAATTATTTATAATTATAATACAAAAAAAGAAAAAATCAAAATAAAAAAACAAAATCCCCCACGGTTCGTGAGAGATTTTTTTATTGTTGTTGTGTGCTCTTAAGATGAAGAACAACCGCCCCTTTGGGAGCTTTACAAACTGGGCATTCATCCCACGCTTCGGGTGACGAACTTTCATAGCCACAATCAGCGCATCGCCAAACAACTGGCTTTGCTTTTTTGTAGAGCGTTCCATTTTTCATTTGCTCATAAAGTTCCAAAAATGTTTCTTTGTGCCCTTTTTCAACTTTTATGATGTCATCAAAAAGTTTTGCAATTTCCAAAAAGCCTTCTTCTTTTGCTTTGTCACGAAATGCGGGATAAACAACTTCAGCCTCCTCTTTTTCATCTTCTGCTGCAAGTTTCAAATTTTCCAAAACATCCCATTTTTCTCTAAATGGATATCCCGCCATGATGTCCACGTTGTCTATTGTTTTGTTTGATGCCTGACTTAAAAACGTGTAGAACATTCTGGCGTGGTTAAACTCGTTGTAGGAGATTTTGTCGATGATTGCAGCCAAACTTTTATGACCCGCCTTTTTTGCCCCATATTCGATGAACATATAACGAATATGTGCTTGACACTCTCCAGCAAAAGCTCTTGCCAAGTTGTGATAAGTTTCACTTTCAATTAGTTTCATAAAACACCTTCCTTTTAATGCAGAAATAGTTTGTGCAAAGAAATAAAATTTATGAAAAAAATATGAAAATGTGGAAAAGTTGAAAACAAAAAAGAACTTGATTTCAAGTTCTTTTTCTTTATATTAGTTAGATTGTGGTGCAACTTTAATTCCAGGTCCCATTGTTGTTGCAAGAGAAATGCTTTTTAGGTATGTTCCCTTTGCAGCAGCTGGTTTTGCCTTAATAAGAGCTTCCATAAGTGTTGTGTAGTTTTGCATTAATTTCTCTTTTCCAAAACTTACTTTTCCAATTGGACAGTGAACAATGTTGTTCTTTTCCAAACGGTATTCAACCTTACCTGCTTTAACATCATTAACAGCTTTTGTTAAATCCATTGTAACAGTTCCGCTCTTTGGGTTAGGCATAAGTCCTTTAGGTCCCAAAATTTTTGCAACTCTACCAATTAATCCCATCATGTCTGGTGTTGTGATACAAACATCAAAGTCAAGCCATCCACCATTGATTTTTGCAATGATTTCTTCTGCTCCAACGATGTCTGCTCCTGCTTTTGTTGCTTCGTCTTGCTTGTCACCTTTTGCGATAACCAAAACTCTAAGTTTCTTTCCAGTTCCTGCTGGAAGAACAACAACACCACGAACTTGTTGGTCTGCTTGACGTCCGTCAACTCCAAGTTTTACGTGAAGTTCAACAGTTTCGTCAAATTTTGCATATGCTGTTTTTAAAACCAAGTCAATTGCTTCTTCTGGTGAATATGCTTTTGTTTGGTCAACTAGTTTCAAACTTTCGTTGTATTTCTTTCCGCTCATAATTATTCACCCTCCTCAACAGTAATTCCCATGCTTCTAGCTGTTCCAGCAATCATTTTCATTGCTGATTCAACGCTTGCTGCATTGAGGTCTTTCATCTTTAGTTCTGCAATTTCTTTGATTTGAGATTTTGTGATTTTTGCAACTTTTTCTTTCTTGCATTTTCCGCTTGCTTTGTCAATTCCACAAGCCTTCTTAATTAGAACAGCTGCTGGTGGAGTTTTGATTTCCAAGCTGAATGATCTGTCAGCGTAAACACTGATTAGAACTGGAACGATTGTTCCAACTTGTGATGCTGTTAGTGCGTTGAATTGTTGCACGAATTGAGGAATGTTAACTCCTGCGGCACCACAGATACTTCCAACTGGTGGAGCTGGTGTTGCTTTTCCGGCTGGGAGTTGAAGTTTAATAACTTTAACTGCTTTTTTCTCTGCCATTTTCTTTTTCTCCTTTTTGTGGTTTTAGCGAATGATGACGCTATATTTTTTTCATCACTCTCCCACGGGCCTCGGGCCGGCTAACCTTTGGCCCCATATATTTTACCTTATATTGCTATAAAGATAAAACCATTATTATTGTTGTTCAACTTTTGCGTCAACAATCTTTTTTACGTCATTGAATGATAATTCAACTGGTGTTTCACGCCCAAATAAGTTGATGCTAACCTTACATCTTTGAGTAACATTGTCGGCACTGATAACTGTGCAAACATTTCCTAGAAGTGAACCCGCAATAATCTCAATTTGGTCACCTTCATTTAGGCTAAAGTCAACTGGTTTCTTTTCTAGGCCAACTTTTCTGATTTCTTCATCAGTTAAGGGAAGTGGTCTTCCCTTTGGTCCAACAAAACCAGTTATTCCTCTTGTGTGAGTGATTGTGTGCCAAATGTCATCACCATAAATCATTTTAATAAAGATATAACAAGGCATTGATTTGCGAGTAACCAACTTTTTCTTTCCGTTAACTTCTTCGATAACATCTTCTGTTGGAATAACAATGTCAAAAATTCTGTTTTGCAAGTTACCATTTTCGATAACTTGTTCAAGGTTTTCTTTTGCAACAGCTTCATAACTGTGGAAGGTGTGCAAAACATACCATTTTGGTTCTGTTGAAATAAATTTGCTTTCAGCCATAACAAAACTCCTATACTAATAATCCAAAAAGTTTACTTAGTCCAAAATCAAAGGCAATCAAAATGACAGCAAAGAACAAAACCACTGCAATAACAACACCGGTTTTTTTCATTGTCTCTTTAAAACTTGGCCAACTAATTTTCTTTAGTTCGCTTCCTGTTTCTTTAAATCTTTGTTTTAAACCAATTTTTCCAGCTTTTTCATCGGCTTCTTTTTTCTTTTTGTCAGCCTTTTGCTTTGCAATGAGCTTATCTTTCTTTGCTTGTTCTTTTTCAAGCTTCTTTTGCTCTTTTGCACTTACTTCCACTGCTGGCTTTTCAGTCTTTGTTTCTTTTGCTGGCTCGTTTTGTTTTTCTTCCACATTTTGGTTTACTTCTTCAACCTTTTTTGCTTCAGCTTCAACAACGGCTGGCTTTTTATTCTTTTGTTTAGACTTTCCTTTGCGTCTAGGTTGTGCCATAAATTATCTCCCCTAAATAATTATTTGCCTTCTTTGTGAACTGTGTGCTTTTTGCATCTAGAACAATATTTTTTAATTTCCATTCTGTCTGGATCGTTCTTTTTATTCTTGCTTGTGTCGTAATTTCTTTCTTTGCATTCTGTGCAAACAAGAGTAATGTTGGTTCTCATAAATAAATACCTCTTCAATAAAAAATTAACACCCCTTGCGGTCAGTGCTAAATAATCTTAACATAAACAAAAAGCTTTGTCAATAGAAAATCTTAAAAATAGGCAAAAAAATATATTATATATATTTACCCTGTTTCACAATTCCAAAAAATTGCTTGCCAATTTCAAAAACCCTATTGACAACTTTTGAAAGCGTGATATAATCATAACTGAACGTAAGGCTCAAATAAAGAGGCAAATAATCACAACACTAAGGAGAAACTCTATGGATTTTGATTTTGTAAACAGCGTGTATAACTACTTTTTGGACAAAAAAGAAAAAAGGGAGGAAATCTTGTATGTTGTTGAAACAGAAAAACAAAACTATGTTGTTAACGGACAAATTGTTGCAATGATGCTTGTTTGCCCAATTTCACCCAATGAAATGCTGGGCTCAAACTATGCTGAGATAAAAGACGAGAAAACTCGAGAGAAAGACAAAAAACAAATAACTTATCTTTCCCTTAGCGAAAGTGGTAATGAATTCTATAAAACAATGGAAGTTGAACAAAGAAGCAATGCTTTCTTTATTGCCCTACAACAACTAAACAATGAAGAAAGCCCAAGAAGATATAGGCAAGAGAGAAAAAGAATCACCTCATATTGCCATAAAAACGGCATCAAAAGCATAGACAAAACAACAATCCCTGCAAAAAAAGTTGAAAGCGACAGGGAACTTTAGGCTTTTAAAGAGCATTTTTGCTCTTTTTTTTAAAATACAAATTGGTTGGAGGAAGAAAAATGGCTAAAAGAAAAAATGAAAAGAAAGAAATGAAATACTTGGTTGAAACAACTGAGGCAGTTAGTTACATTTTAGACCGAGCATGTTTGGAGATGATGTTGGTGTCTTTGTGGTCACCGGAAGACATTGTTTCTCTTGGTTATGCGGTTAAAAAGGGTTGGTATGTTGGAAACGACAACAGAATTTATGAAAATATTGACTTAAACGAAAAGGGAGACCTTTATTATAAGCACGTGGGCATTGAACAAAAATCAATAATCCCAATTGAAGCCATTCAAGAAATGAACGCCAATCCCCAAATTGAAAACTATGCTGGAGTGAAATTTAGATTGAAAGAGTTTTTCAATGTTAATGAAATTTTTTCAATTTCAAGATATGAAGGAAAAGAACTCGTTGAAAATGAAAAGCCACCTCAAAAACAAAAAACATCAGACCAAAAATCATTATGAAAAGAGCAAAAATTGCTCTTTTTTGTTTCTTAAACTTTGATTTTTTGAACATATTTTCGCACAAAAAACACATATTGACAACAAAAAAATTTGTGATATAATTATTATAGAAATGATTTTGGAGTGAAAAAATGTTTGAAAAAATTAAAAGGTATATTGAAAAAAAGAAGTTCTACACCAAGACTTTTGGTAAAAAATTTTTAGATGAAAATGGTGTTTTAACCATTCCTGAGGGGGTTGAGGTTCTCAGCCACAATATGTTTAAAGAAAACGGAAAAATAAAAAAAGTTGTTTGTCCAAAAAGCCTAAAACTTATTGGAAGTGGTGCATTTAAAAGGTGCTTTCACTTGGAAGAAATTGTGTTCAATGAAGGGCTGGAAACAATTGGTGCAAAGGCCTTTAAGGGCTGTTTTAACCTAAAAAATGTTAGTTTTCCATCAACCTTAAAAAACATAAACTATGAGTCATTTAACAAATGTATGGCAATAGAAAAACTAACAATTCCAGAAAGCGTTATATGCATTCAACCAGATGCATTCAAAGACTGCAAAGGCCTAAAAGATGTTGACATTCAAGCAAGAATTGAAAAAATTGAACCATACACTTTTGCTTTTAGCAGAATTGAAAACCTAACTCTTCCCGAAGGTCTTAAGGAAATTGATAAAAAAGCATTCCTCTTTAACTCAATAAAACAAATAAATTTCCCTGAGTCATTGGAAAAAATTGGAGATGGGGCTTTTTTTGGCAACAGATTGGAAAACATCTATTTCTTCCCGGGAATGAAAGAAATTGGAGATTCCGCTTTTAAGGAATGTTTCAATTTGGTTCTTGCCTATGTTCCAGACACAGTGGAAAAAATTGGTGCACATGCTTTTCAAAGTGATGTTAACCTAAGATATATTCACCTTCCAAAAAATTTATCTGTTTTGGAAGAGGGAGTTTTTGATGGTTGTGTGAAATTCAAAGAACTTGAAATTCCTGAAAATGTGACGACAATTGAATCAAATGCAATCAACATGAAAGGAATTGAAAAACTTGTTTTCAAAGGTGAACCAAAAAACATTTCTCAAGACTCAATCATCACAACTTGGGTTAATAAAGTTGAGAACATGCCAAAAAGTTGTGAAATAACACAAAAAGAAGATGGCCTATTCTATCTTGCCCCAAAGGAAAATAATCTGCTTTCAATGGACAATCAAAAACAAGAGATGAGCGCATAAAAAAGAGCACAAATAGTGTGCTCTTTTCTTATTCTTCGTCATATAAATTTTTCCCAACACTAATTTTTGCCACAAGTGGAACTTTGAGTTTGACAACGTTTTCCATACAGTCTTTCACAATATTTCTAACTCTTTCCAGTTCATCTTCAAACACATCTAAAACAAGTTCATCGTGTATTTGAAGAATTAATTTGGATTTCAAGTTATTCTTCTTGAGTTCATCAAAAACTTTCAGCATTGCGAGTTTAATGATGTCTGATGCGGTTCCCTGAAGTGGCATATTCATTGCTGCCCTTTCACCAAACATTTGAGTGTTGTGATTGGTGGAATATATTTCAGTTATGTTTCTTCTCCTTCCCAAAAGCGTTGAAACATAGCCTTTTTCCTTTGCTTTTTCAACAGAAGATTCCAAAAATGCATGAATTGTTGGAAACATCTCAAAATATGCTTCAATAAAACTTTTTGCCTCAGAAACACTAACTCCCGTGTTGTTTGAAAGGCCATATGGGCTGATTCCATAAATTATTCCAAAGTTAACAGCCTTTGCCATTCTTCTCTTGTTGTCATCAACCTCATCATAAGGAATATGGAAAATGCTTGAAGCCGTTTCTGTGTGAATATCTTTGTTTTGCTTATAGGCATCAATCAAGTTTTGGTCACCGCTGTAATGAGCCAAAAGCCTAAGTTCAATTTGAGAATAGTCAGCAGATAGCAACACACACCCCTTTGATGCAACGAACATTTTTCTTAAAATTTTCCCTTCTTTTGTTCTTATTGGAATGTTTTGAAGGTTTGGCTCATTTGAAGAAAGCCTGCCAGTTACTGTGTTTGTTTGTTTGAATGTTGTGTGAATTTTTCCATCTTTAATAAATGGCTTCATTCCTTCCACATATGTTGAATTAAGTTTTGCAATAGTTCTATATTTTAAAATCAAATCCACAATTGGGTGATCATTTTTAAGCCCCTCCAGAACATCAACTGATGTTGAAAGTTTTTTGTTTCCCTTTGTGGAAAGCCCAAGCCTATCAAACAAAATTGAACCCAACTTCTTCGGTGAATTTATGTTAAACTCTTCTCCAGCAAGTTCATAGATTTGTTTTGTGAGTTTTTCAATTTCCGCCTGATAATTTTTGTTTAATTCGTCCAAAAACTTTTCGTCAACGCATATTCCATTTTCTTCCATGTCTTTCAAAACATAAACAAGTGGAAGTTCAACATTGAAATAAAGTTCTTCCATTTCATCATTCAAAATTTGCAACTTTGCTTTTTCAAAACAAGCCAAAAGTGAACTTGCATTTTGTGTTCCAGTTTCACCAAAGTATTCCATGATTTTTTCAAAATATTCAACCTTTGTGTTGCTGTTCAGAAGATATGTCATAAGGCTTAAATCATGGCACAAGCCTTCAACTTTTGTTTCATGCAAAACCTTTTTAAGTTCGTGGAAAACCTTTTTTATGCCTTTGTTCAAAAGAATGTCTTTTATTGTCTCAAAGCCACCATTAGCAACATAATATTCATCTTTATTTATTGCAAGTTCAATTGTATTGTTAACTGGCAAAATTGCAACAACATTATCTTTTATTTTATCCAAAATTTGTGAAGCACTTTCAATCTCTATTCTTTTTATTTGCTTAACATCATTTTCCAAATTTTGTGAATCTGAAAACAGTTCTTGCCTCTTTGTTAGAGAAGAAAATTCATATTGTTTAAATATATCCAAAACTTTTTGAGAAAATGGCAAACAAACTTTGAAATCATCTAGGTTATATTCAATGTCACTGTCTGTTTTGATTGTTGCCAAAACATAACTCATTTCACAAGCATCTTTGCCCGCAATGAGTTTTTCTTTGAGTTTTCCAGATGTCTCATCAATGTGAGCATACACATTTTTTGATGTTCCATATTTTTCAAGAAGAGACATTGCCGTTTTTTCTCCAATTCCAGCAACGCCTGGAATGTTGTCGGACGCATCACCCATAAGAGATTTTAGGTCAATCACTTGTGTTGGAGTTAGGCCAAACTCTTCTTTCAGTTGCCTTGTGTTAACACTCAAAATTTCTGATATGCCATGCTTTGTGAGCCACACTTCCGTTTTGTCATCAATGAGTTGCAAGCAGTCTCTATCTCCAGTTAGAATAATGCTGTTATAATTTATGTTTTTTGCAATTGTTCCAATGATGTCATCAGCTTCAATCCCAAGTTTTTCAATGGTTTTGATGCCCATTTCTTTCAAAAGATTTTTAAGTGGTTCAAGTTGGCACCTAAGTTCTTCTGGCATTGGCTTTCTGGTTCCCTTATAATCACCATAGATATCGTTTCTAAAAGTTTTTCTTCCAGCGTCAAAAGCAACCACCATGTGTGATGGTTTGTGCTCGGTTAAAAGCTTTATTATTATGTTTGTGAAACCAAAAACTGCGTTATAGATGTGCCCATCTTTTGTGAGCAATGGTGGAAGAGCATAATAAGCCCTGTTTATCAAACTGTTTCCATCAATGATTATTAGTTTATCCATATTGTTACCTCTATTATCCATTATAAACAAAAAACAAAAAATTTACAACTTTATAACAAAAAAATTGCTGTTCCCAGCAATTTTATATTATTTCTTTCTAGTTGATTTTTTTGGTTTTTCATCTTCGTCATCATCGTCTAAATCTTCATCTAGATCATCGTCATCATCGTCGTCATCGTCGTCATAATCATCGTCGTCGTCATCGTCTAAGTCGTCATCATCATCTTCGTCATCGTCGTCTAAGTCGTCGTCATCATCAAGGTCGTCGAAGTTCATGTCATCATCAAGTGAAATGTCGAGGTCTAGATCTCCAATGTCACCACCAAGGTCATCAGCATCACTAACTCCCATCATGTCACCAAGTTCATCTTCTTCTTCAAGCCTATCGTTTTCATAGTCGTCTTGGTTTTCAGTGTCTTCATAGAGCATGCTGTCTCCATGAAGTGCTCTATCCATATCACGCTCACGAGCACATTGAGCACACATGTCTTCTTCCTCACTTATGTAATTTGTTTTGCAAACTGGGCAGATGTCAAAATCAAGTGACAAATCAATGTCGCCATCGTCCTCTCCACTTTTGTATGCTGCTTCAACTTCTTTTTTACACACTGAACAGAGTTTATCTTTCTTTAGTATGTA
>JAEEGL017263955.1_pt1 | contig 11365 bp, 7 predicted proteins | sample 9134231 | NCBI WGS metagenome assembly JAEEGL01 (sample SAMN16246548, study PRJNA631951) | gut metagenome | biome: gut microbiome; feature: rumen; material: fiber-attached | host: Bos | place: Iran: Karaj | collected 2018-10
GCAGAAGGACGGGATAGCCGAGCGTCTTCGCCGCTATCATGGCCTCATCCAGAGTCTTTACGCCGCAGCCCTTCGGGCGGCGGATATTGAACTTTTCAAGCAGCGCGTCGAACCTCTCTCTGTCCTCGGCGAGGTCGATGCCTTCAGCCGAGGTGCCGAGTATGCGTATGCCGCGCGAGTCGAGATACTGAACGAGCCTTATCGCGGTCTGACCGCCGAACGCCACGACGACGCCGAGCGGCTTTTCAAGGTCGATGACGTTCATGACGTCCTCGCCGGTAAGCGGCTCGAAATAGAGCCTGTCCGAAATGTCATAGTCCGTCGAGACCGTCTCGGGGTTATTGTTGATGATTATCGTCTCGTAACCCATGGCGCGGAGAGTCTCAACGCACTTGACGCTCGAATAGTCGAACTCTATGCCCTGTCCGATGCGTATAGGGCCGCTGCCGAGCACGATTATGCGGCCGGCGCCGACTTTCGGGTAGCCGTCCGTCTCGGCAGGTTCGTCGTCGTAGACTGAATAGTAATACGGCGAGACGCCGAAACCGCCGGCGCACGTATCGACTATCTTGTAGCGCGGGCGTATGTGTCGCGGCACTTTCTGCCCCGATATGCGCTCCATCGCGCCGTCGGTGTATCCGAGCTTCTTGCCGCGCAGACACGCCGCCTCGTCAAGACCGTTTTTGGCTATATAGTCCTCGAAATCTGCGAGATTGCGGAGCTTGTCGAGGAAATACTTGTCTATCTTGGTGGTCTCGTATATCTCATCATCCGACATGCCGCTCTTTATCGCCTCGAACACGGTGAAAAGGCGGTAATCGTTGACTCTCTTGAGCCGCTCCGCAAGCGATTTGTCCGTAGTATGCGAGCGGTTGAGCGTGTCCATGCCGATCTCGGCGCCGCGCACGGCCTTCATTATGGCGGACTCGAAGCTGTCTCCGATGGCCATGACCTCGCCCGTGGCTTTCATCTGTGTGCCGAGGTGGCGCTTGGAATCCGGGAATTTATCGAACGGCCACTTCGGGAACTTTACAACTATATACCCGACATCCGGCTCCATGAGCGCGCTGCCGACGGCCGTGGGATCGAATTTTATCTCGCCGAGGCGGTAGCCAAGCGCTATCATGGTCGTGACTTTGGCGATGGGATAGCCCGTCGCCTTGCTCGCAAGCGCGGAAGAACGCGACACGCGGGGGTTTACCTCTATGACGTAATACTGGCCCGAGGTCGGATGGAGCGCGAACTGCACATTGCAGCCGCCCTGTATCTGGAGCTCGGTCACGATGTCGAGCGCGGACTTGCGGAGCATTGAAAACTCCGCGTCCGTGAGCGTGAGCGCCGGGGCAACGACGATGCTGTCGCCCGTGTGGACGCCGACGGGGTCGACGTTTTCCATGCTGCAGATGCAGATGGCCGTGCCGTCCGCGTCGCGCATGACTTCAAACTCTATCTCCTTCCAACCAGCTATGTACCGTTCCACGAGCACCTGTGTTATCGGGGAGGCGCGCAGACCGGCAGCCGCCACTTCGCGGAGCTCGCCGGCATCGTAGGCCACACCGCCGCCGGATCCGCCGAGCGTGAACGCCGGCCGGATGATAACGGGATAACCTATTTTATCCGCTGTAGCTATCGCAGCGTCAACGTCGTTTACCGTGTCGGACGGTATCGTCGGACAGCCGATATTCTCCATGGCATCCTTGAAATACTGCCTGTCCTCGGCGCGGATTATCGCCTGGGCGCTCGTGCCGATGACGCGCACGCCGTTTTCGGCGAGAAAGCCGTCCTTCTCCATCTGCATGGCAAGATTCAGGCCCGTCTGCCCGCCGAGTCCGGCGAGCACGCTGTCCGGCTTCTCCTTGAGTATTATCCTCTCTACCGTCTCGAGCGTGAGCGGCTCGAGATATATCTCGTCCGCGCACTCGCGGTCGGTCATGATAGTGGCGGGGTTGGAGTTTACGAGCACCGTCTCTATTTTTTCGCTCTTAAGGACGCGGCACGCCTGCGTTCCGGCGTAGTCGAACTCGGCCGCCTGCCCGATGACGATCGGGCCAGAACCGATAACGAGGACTTTTTTTATCGAAGGGTCTCTGGGCATGACTTAAGCCTCCTCGCTGAGGGCCTTCTGCAGTATGGCAAGTCCCTCGTCTATCTCCTCATACTCTATCGTTAGCGGCGGCAGGAAGCGCAGGACATTTTTGCCTGCGGTCAGCGCCAGAAGTCCGTTGTCGACGAGCTTCGCGGCGAGCGCGGAGTGAGAGCACGATACCTCGACGCCGACCATAAGGCCGAGGCCTCTCACGCCTGTGACGCAGGGAAGCTTCATCTCACTTATACGGCGGCGGATATAATCGCCCTTTGCAGTGATCTTTTCAAGTTCCTTCTCGTCGAGTATGTCGAGCACGGCACAGGCCGCTGCGGCGCATATCGGGTTGCCGCCGAAGGTGGAGGCGTGCGTTCCCGCGCCGAGCACGGCGGCGCACTTTTCATTCGCCATGAAGCCGCCAAACGGGAGGCCGCCGGCTATGCCCTTTGCAAACGTGCAGACGTCGGGCATTATGCCGTAATGCTGGAAGCAGAACAGCGAACCCGTTCTGCCGACGCCGGTCTGGACCTCGTCCGTTATAAGCAGTATATCGCGCTCCTTGCAGAGTTTGACGGCTGCGTCGACGAAAGCCTTGTCAAGCGGGAACACGCCGCCCTCGCCCTGGATGAGCTCGACCATGAGAGCGCATACGTCGCCTGTGAGCGCCTCTTTGAGCGCATCGATATCGTTTGCGGGGGTGTACTTGAAGCCGTCGGTGAACGGGAAGAAGAATTTGTGGAACACATCCTGACCGGTGGCCGCAAGCGTCGTCACCGTACGGCCGTGGAACGAGTCAATGAGCGTCACGACGGTACTCCTGCCCTCGCCGTACTTATCGAAGCTGTACTTACGGGCAAGCTTTATCGCGCCCTCGTTCGACTCGGCGCCGGAGTTTGCGAAAAACACGCGGCTCATGCCGGTGCGCGCCGTGAGCTTCTCTGAGAGCTTTGCGGCGGGCAGAGTATAGTAGAGGTTCGAGATGTGCGCAAGCTTTCCCGCCTGGTCGGAGACTGCCGCCATCCACTTCTCGTTGGCAAAGCCGACGGAATCTACGCCGATGCCGCTCGTGAAGTCTATGTACTTCTTGCCGTCAAAATCGTAAAGCGTGGCGCCCTTGCCCTTTTCAATGGCTATCTTGAAGCGCCCGTAGGTCTGCATCACATGTTCGTCTGTCAGTTTTATAACATCAGCATTTGTCATATCGGTCAGTCCCCTTTCACAAACATAGTTCCGATACCTTCATCGGTAAGAAGCTCGATGAGTATCGAGTGCGGTATGCGCCCGTCTATTATGAACACTTTTTTTACTCCGCAGCGTATCGCCTCTGTGCAGCACTCCGTCTTCGGTATCATGCCGCCGGATATGACACCCTGCTCTTTGAGTCGCTCGGCGTCGGCGAGGCTCACGGTGCGGATTATCGATTCCGGGTCGTCCTTATCTGCGAGGAGCCCTTCTATATCCGTCATGGATATAAGGCTCTCCGCGCCGAGGGCGCCGGCTATACGCGCGGCGGCGGTATCGGCGTTTATGTTGTATATATTCCCTTCCTTATCGCAGCCGACTGTCGATATGACAGGAATGTATCCCTTTTCGAGCAGGTCGGTCACCGGGGATATGTTTATATTCGTTATCTCGCCCACATAGCCGAGGCGCGCATCCTTTATCTTCGCCTCGATAAGGCGGCCGTCCGCGCCAGAGAGGCCCACGGCGTTGCCGCCGATGCTCTCGAGCATGTTGACGAGTCTTTTGCCTATCTTGCCGGCGAGGACCATCTGGACTATCTCGGCCGTCTCGGCGTCGGTCACGCGCAGGCCGTCCACGAATTCGGACTTTTTGCCGACAGCGGTAAGCATTGATGTTATCTCCGGCCCGCCGCCGTGCACCAGCACGACCTTTACGCCGGTGAGCTGCATGAGCACGAGATCCTTCATTACCGCCTTTTTAAGGTCTTCGTTCACCATGGCGTTGCCGCCGTATTTCACAACGACTATCTTGCCGTAATACTCGCGGATATACGGCAGAGCCTCTACGAGCACCTGCGCGCGTTCAAAGTTGTCTATCTTCATCATCACACCTCACGTTCTATAGTCGCCGTTGATGCGGACGTAGTCATATGTGAGATCGCAGCCCCAGCATGTGGCACTCCCGCTCCCCTCGCCGATATCAGCAGTTATCACTACCTCCGGCTCGGAGAGGACTTTTTGGCAACGTCCTCGTCAATATCAACTCCGCGGCCGTCCCTGCAGACGAGGACGCTCCCCGCGGACGAAGAGAACTCTATGCGGGCGCGGCACACGTCAAAGCTCTCGCCGGAGTAGCCCATGGCGCACAAAACGCGGCCCCAGTTAGCGTCACACCCGAATATGGCGGACTTCACGAGAGGAGAGTTTATTATGCTCATGGCCATCGTCTCGGCTTTCTTCTCCGAGGCGGCGCCGCTCACGGTGCAGGTCATGAGGTGCTGCGCACCCTCGCCGTCAGCCGCCATGCGTCTGGCGATGTCGGTGCATATCGTCTTGAGCGCGGCGGCGAACGCGTCGTAATCGGCGCCCGGGGCGGTTATCTCGGAGTTTCCCGCAAGGCCGTTTGCGAGGATGATGCACGAGTCGTTCGTGGAGGTGTCTCCGTCGACGCTTACGCGGTTGAACGTGACGTTCACTGCGGCAGTGAGCGCAGCCTTGAGCATTGCGGCGCTTATTGCGCAGTCGGTCGTTATGTAGCAGAGCATTGTCCCCATATTGGGATGTATCATGCCGCTGCCCTTGGCTATGCCGCCGAGGCGCACGGTCCTGCCGCCGATCGTGAGCTCACAGGCGACTTCTTTTTTCTTCGTATCGGTCGTCATGATGGCGTGCGCGGCATCACCGGAGCCGCTGTCGGAAAGAGCGGCGGCCGCTTTGGGCATGCCCGTCTCTATGGCGGCGATATTGAGCGACTGGCCGATAACGCCGGTCGAAGATACCAGCACAAGGCTCTCGTCTATACCGAGCGCGGCGGCGGCCGCGGCGCTCATGCGCGCGGCGTTTTCAAGCCCGTCGGAAACGCAGGCGTTTGCATTGCCGCTGTTGGCGGCTATCGCCTGCGCCCTGCCTGCGGCGATGCGCTCTATATCCAGGAGCACCGGCGCGGCCTTGACGACGTTACGCGTGAAAAGGCCCGCGGCGGCGCACGGTTTTTCGGAATATATTACGGCGAGGTCCGGTTTTTCGTTATTCTTCCTCACGCCGCAGTGTATGCCCGCGGCCTTGAACCCTTTGGCGGCGCAGACGCCGCCGTCTATATAATTCATGACTGTTTCCTCCTTTACACGACAAGCCCGGTGTAACTGTCAATACCGAGCATTATATTCATATTTTCAGTTGCCGCGCCCGATGCGCCCTTGCCGAGATTGTCAAAGCGCGAGACGAGCGTGAAGCGCTCTTCATTGCCGAAAACGGATATCTCCATCCGGTCACTGCCGGAGAGAGCGGCGGCCGAGAGATAGCCGCCCTCGTCGGCGTCCGGCACGTATCGGACCAGAAGGCCTTTGTAAAGCCGCTCGTATGCCGCCTTTACATCCTCTATCGTCCTGCCGGGCGTGAGCATATCTGCGGACATCGGCACAGCGACGGCCATGCCGCTGTAAAAATCGTCGACTATCGGCATAAATACGGGCGCATGCTCCAGGGAGCAGACGGCCGCCATTTCCTTTAGATGCTTGTGGGTCTGGCCGAGCCCGTAATGGCGCGGCGCACACAAAAGCGCGTCCTTGTCCGCGGCCTCATACGCGGCTATCATCTTCTTTCCGCCGCCGCTGTAGCCTGTGAGCGAAGTGCAGGAAAGACGCGCGTCCTGCGGGAGTATGCCCGCGGACACGAGCGGGTATATGAGCGATATGAATCCACTCGCGTGACAGCCGGGGTTTGCCACGCGCTTCGACGCGGCAATATCCGCGCGGTGCTTATCAGAAAGCTCGGCAAAGCCGTACGTCCAGCCCGGACTCGTCCTGTGGGCGGTCGACGCGTCGATGATCTTTACAGACTCGTTTTCGACCATGTCCGCAGCCTCTATCGCCGCGGCGTCCGGCAGGCAGAGAAAAGCGACGTCACACGAGTTGAGCGCATCTTTCCTCGCCGCGTTATTTTTTCTGAGCGCCTCAGGAAGGATAATGAGCTCTATATCGCTCCTCTTCTCGAGTCGGGCCTGTATCCCGAGACCGGTCGTACCTTCGCGGCCGTCAATAAAAACTTTATACATATTCATTCCCTCGCCCGATATTCCGTATGATTATGAATAATTATGCAACTTTTATGCTTATATGTCAATAAAAATACCAAAATAAAGCATGCTGCAAAGTCCTTTTCGCCGTTTTAACGCTATTCCCCTGCTCAAGGCCTGCCTTTTTGGTCACTTTTAACGCCCCACGCCGGACATATAACACCGGGAGAAGCCGCGCGGCCTCTCCCGGTCAATATTCGCGTCTGTTAAAACAGCAGGGATCTCGAGATGCTGAAATACACGAGAAGCGAGAGCGCGTCGACTATCGTGGTTATGAACGGGCTGCTCATGACGGCGGGGTCGAAGCCGAGCTTGTTCGCTATCATCGGAAGCGTACAGCCGATGACCTTGGCGACGAGCACGGTGAGCGCCATCGCCGCACAGACGACCGCCGCCACGATGACCGTGACGTCGGTATTGCCGAGGAGCAGGCGGTCAATGAGGATGATCTTGAGGAAGCACACTCCAGCGAGCGCGACTCCGCACAGGACGGCGGCCTGTATCTCCTTCCAGATGACGGAAGGCAGATCGGCAAATTCGAGCTCGCCGAGCGAGAGGGCTCGTATTATCGTGACGGACGCCTGTGAACCGGAGTTGCCGCCGGTGTCCATGAGCATCGGTATGAATGCGGCAAGCACGACCTGCGCCGCGAGCGCGTTTTCAAAGCCGGTTATTATCATGCCGGTAAAGGTGGCCGAGATCATGAGGAGCATGAGCCAAGGCACCCTCTGCCTGAATATGTCGAGCGGGCTCGAGCGGAGATACGCCTTTTCCGACGGCAGTATGGCCGCCATCTTCTCTATATCCTCCGTGGCCTCGACTTCGATAACGTCCATCGCGTCGTCGAACGTTATGATGCCGACCATCCTGTCGTCGTTATCGACAACGGGCAGGGCGATGAAGTTGTACTTTGACATCTGCTGGGCTATGTCTTCCCGGTCGTCCGTGGTGTGGACGAAGATGACGTTTTTGTCCATTATGTCTTTTATCTTCGTCTCGTCGTCCTTGACGAGGAGCAGGTCTTTGAGCGTCAAAACGCCGATGAGCTTTCGCGCCTCCGTGACATAACAGGTATATATCGTCTCCTTGTCGACAGCCGTGCGCCTTATGCGCTCTATCGCCTCATCCGCGGTCATATTCGGGCGGAGCGATATATACTCCGTGGTCATTATGGAGCCGGCCGAGTTTTCCGGATAGCGGAGTATCTCGTTTATCTCCCGGCGCATCCGCGGGTCGGCCTGTGCAAGGATACGCTTTACGACATTTGCGGGCATCTCCTCGACAAGGTCGGCCGCATCGTCGACATAGAGCTCGTCGACTACTTCATGCAGTTCCTTATCCGAAAAGCCCTTAATAAGAAGCTCCTGTACCTCGGGCTCCATCTCGACGAACGTCTCCGCCGCGAGCTCCTTCGGGAGCAGGCGGAACAAAAGCGGCGTGCGCTCCTCGCCCAGGTCCTCGAATATGAGCGCGATATCCGCCGGATTTATGGTGACGAGAACGTCTTTAAGGGTGGAATACTTTTTCTCTTCTATAAGCGTTTCGAGGGTATTTACTATCGTTGCAGTGCTCTCTGCCATCGCAACATCCTCCTCTCTGAAAATTTGGAAAGTCAGGAAATTGCGACACACGCAGACCGGCGGCGCTCACCGCGCCGCGCGCAAAACGGACCACGGACACCCGCATAAGTGCCCGGGCATGCTACTTCGGCCTGCCGATATGCCGCTGCCTGTGCCGGCGTCCATGTTTTTTCCCCCTTTACAGTTATAGTTATATTTTTATTATTAGTATCGCTATATGGAAGATTACCCTCCCGAGCCGTTTTTGTCAATATGCGGGAAAGGAAAATCCGTATTCAAGCAGACAGGAAAAAGATTAAATTCAGCCTTGACATTATCGCCGCGCTGTGTTACTATTCTACACGTTCCGGCGATGTGGGGGTATAGCTCAGCTGGGAGAGCGCTTGAATGGCATTCAAGAGGTCAGCGGTTCGATCCCGCTTATCTCCACCAAAATGAAACAGCTCCACTTTTGTGGGGCTGTTTTTTTTACTTCCCCTCCGCTGACCTTTGAATTTTGATTGAATTTTGCCGGCGTTCCCGCCGGACAGGTCAGCGGTTCGATCCCGCTTATCTCCACCAAAAGAAAGACAGGCTTTTTGCCTGTCTTTCTTTTTTCGCGCGGTCATGCCGGCCGGCTGCTCCCGCAAAGCAGAGTGCGGTGACCGCGAGAGATATGCTTTTTATGTGCTTTTTGAATAAGCTTTGGCAGAAATGATAAGCAACGCCCTCTCCAGGCGAAAGGTCGCCCGAGCCGCAGCAATGTTGACTTGTCCCTGTTTGTGTTGTACTATATATAGTGTATCGATTATGTATAAGACCACGTTTGCCGGGTGTTGTTGGCGCCGTGTGAAAGCAGTGTGGTCTCGGAGTTCGATCGGGAAACCGACCGCTCCTTCCACAAGGTCTTAAAACGAGCGAACGGCTTGATATATGAGCGCAAACAGCAGCTTGAAATCACAGATGCCGTCGCAAGGGATTAGCTTTCTCTGGCTGAAAGACAAAGGCGATTGTCTGCTGCCGATATGCACCGAGTGGGGCTCATGATAAGGAAACTCCATTCGGCGCTGTTTGTTTCAGCGCCGACAGTTTTTTGCATCGACCGCAGCGCCGGCCAGAGGCATAGTATGGTAAAATGAAAAAATCGATTCTGCTCCAGGAGGACAAGCCCATGTCGGATTACACATCAGAATCTCAAATCAGCCTTGAAAAGAGAAAAATACTCATCGTTGAGGATGAGAAGGTCAACCGTGTAATCCTCGGGACCATGCTGCAGAGCGTCTATGACGTCGTTTTTGCGGAGACAGGCGCACAGGCGCTTACGATATTGGCCGACAGCTTCCGCTCATTGAGTCTGGTGCTGCTGGACCTGAATCTTCCCGACATGCGCGGGGAAGATATCCTGCGCAAGATCAAAGCGGAGGCCGTTACCGCCGTGCTGCCGTTCATCGTCATGACGGCGGATCAAGATGCGGAAGTGGAATGCCTGCATCTCGGCGCCACAGACTTTATTGCGAAGCCCTATCCCAAGCCGGAGGTCATACTGGCGCGCATCCTGCGAACGATCGAGCTCTATGAGCGGCGCGACCTTATCCGCTGGACAGAACGGGATCATCTCACCGGGCTGTACAACCTTGAATTCTTCTATCGCTATGCGGCGCAGTTCGACGCCCGTCATCCGGAAATACCGACAGACGCGATTCTGTTGGACATCAACCGTTTCCACATGCTCAACGAACGCTACGGGAAAGCCTTCGGCGACAAGGTGCTCATGCTCGTCGGAGAAAGGCTGCGGCAGACGGTGCGGGACGCCGGCGGACTTGTCTGCAGAAAAGGCGCGGACACTTTCCTTGTCTACTGCCCGCACCGGGACGATTACAACGAAATGCTGAAGCTGATTTGCGAAGGGATCTATGAAGACTATCACGCCCGCATCAGGATGGGCGTGTACACCGACGCAGACCGAAAGATCGATATGGAACGGCGCTTCGACCGCGCAAAGCAAGCTGCCGACAAGGTCAAAAACAGTTTTTCCGGCGCCGTCGGCATTTATGACGATTCTCTGCACGAGAAAGAGATCTTCAACGAGCAGCTGTTGGAAGACTTCCAAACTGCGCTCCGGGAACGCCAGTTTAAAATATTTTATCAACCGAAATTTGACATTCGCCCCGAAACGCCCAGGCTTACCAGCGCGGAGGCGTTGGTGCGCTGGAACCATCCGCGGCTCGGCATGATCAGCCCCGGCATCTTCATCCCGCTTTTTGAAGAAAACGGATTGATCCGGGATATGGATTTCTATATATGGCGGCAGACGGCCGAACAGATCAAATCCTGGAAGGATCGCTTCGGGTGGACGATCCCGGTTTCCGTCAACGTGTCGCGAATCGATCTGAACGACCCCCCGCTGTTGAAGCAGTTGGAAAAGGTCGTGGATGAGGCTGGGATCCCCCATGCGGACTTTTTGCTTGAGATCACGGAGTCGGCTTATACCGACGATGCCGAGCAGATAATCAGCGTGGCAAGTTGGCTGCGGGAACGCGGTTTCCAGATCGAAATGGATGACTTCGGGACGGGGTATTCCTCTCTGAATATGATCACAACACTCCCCATTGACGCGCTGAAGCTGGACATGAAGTTCATTCACACGGCATTCCGGGACAGAAAAGACATGCGGCTGATCGAGGCGGTCATCGGCCTTGCGCGGTCTCTTGGTCTTACCACGATCGCGGAGGGTGTGGAAACGGCGGAGCAGCTGAACGCTCTTAAAGCGCTGGGCTGCGATATCGTACAGGGCTATTATTTCTCAAAACCTCTGCCCGCAGATGAATTTGAGTGCTTTGTCCGGGGTCTGAATGAATCATGAGCATCGATCGTAAGAGCGATCACAGTCTGTGTCATGAACGAAGCATTATGCTTGAACTCAAATCGCTGCGCCGATCCGGCGCGAACACATAAGACGGCCTTGCCCGCTGCCCGAACGACGAGAAATTCTATCTTAGTCTGGTGAATACGGTATATCGCATTGGAAAAAGGAGGCCGACAGGATGCGCACGGAACTAAACAATCCTCAAAAACACACAGGCAGACTTGTTGTTTGCCTGTGTATCATTTGTGCTTTTGCCTTTTTCCAGCTGCCTGTACCGGCGCATGCGGAGGAACCGCCTGTTCGTGTCGGTTATTATGAGAACGAGGTCTTTCAGGAAGGCGCGTCGGACGGCGCCGTCAAGACGGGCTACGCCTAGGAGTATGACCGCAAGCTCTCCGAGTATACCGGCTGGAAATACGAATATGTATACGGTGGCTACAGCGACCTGTATCAGATGCTTCTGGACGGCGAGATCGACCTGCTGGCGGGTCTGGCCTGGCGGGAAGAGCGCGTCGGTCTGATCGGCTATCCGGACGCCAACATGGGAAGCGAGGCCTACTATCTGGTCAAACAGGATACGGCAACTGAGATCACCGCCGA
>JAEEGL010211468.1_pt1 | contig 11364 bp, 9 predicted proteins | sample 9134231 | NCBI WGS metagenome assembly JAEEGL01 (sample SAMN16246548, study PRJNA631951) | gut metagenome | biome: gut microbiome; feature: rumen; material: fiber-attached | host: Bos | place: Iran: Karaj | collected 2018-10
ATATTTCATTTCTGCATCAATCTTATCATTGATTGTAAAAATCAAACCAACGGCAGTTTCTGTTCTATAAGCTTCGTCAGTATCATCTTTTGGAGCTACGAAACCAAAATGACCGGCAAACCTTACATTATCAGCAATTTTTCTTTTTCCATCCAAACCAAATCTTAACCAAGTTTCATCATCTTTGGTATCATCGGTATATTTTTCTTTTGTAAAATCAAGACCGAGAGAGCAAGAGAATACAGTTTCTTCTCCTTTAATGAAGTAATTAATCATACCAAGGCCAAGCTTATATTGGTCTTTATAACCGGCAAATTCGTCTTCCATATAACCAAAGTTGGCATACCAGGAGAATTTGTCATTCTTTATAAATTCACTGGAAAACTTTAACTGTTTCTTGTCGGCATTCTTTTGGCCATCTGCTTTGCCGTATATTGCTAAAGCATCGTATCCGAATTTTAACTGTTCAGTACGTTTTTGAGTCAAATTCAAAGAAAAATTCATCTTACTTTCATCAGTATTTCCTGAACTTTCAGTATAACCAAGACCAACACGGCCTTTTGCTGGTTCTAAAGACTTGGCACTTGCAGATGTTAATGGTGCCATCATCAAACCAATTAAAAATACTGATAAAATATTAAAATTACGCATATTTGCCTCCGAAATAACAGCTTCTATTTGGGATTTGTTTTGTTTATATTTGTTTGTTTATGTCTAAGCTGTTTATATAGTTATCGGAAGCCAATACAAAAATAATTAATACCTCTTTAATGCAAAACCTGCTTTCTAGCAAAAATCAAGTTTGCAACAACATAAAATATTATTGTCCAAACAAAGCAGAACCCCAAAGGTCCTGTAACTTTATCTGCAAAAATACTGATTTTTCCATTAAGAAGTTCTTGAATAGTATTGATATAAAAAAGATCTGTATAATATCTTGTAAAACAGAAATACTTACTAATACTTTCAAAGCTGTTTATTAACAATTCAAGGCTAGAACCTTTTGTTAAAAAACCTGAAAGAAGTGCCTTCAAAATATCTGAGGATAAATAAAATACGTGAATACCAAGAATCGCGCTTAAACTGCAAAAAGCCATAAGTATCGCAGATTCAAAATACATAGAAAAAACAATGAAAAAACCAATCATCATTATATTTGCTATAAAACTAATAACAAATAATTGAAGAGCAGAAGTAGCCGTTACCATTGATAAAGAAGTATCCATAGCCTTCGTCTGAAGCTGTGCTGGAAGCACTCCCATTGGCTGTGTTATACCCCTGGCTATAAGCAAATCAGTCTGCAATATCAAACCACCTATTACAACCGCTATTAATAAAAAAGTAATGATAGAAACAGACTTTGCAGCTATAACTTGCCATCTTTTCACAGGCGTTATAAGCAACATCTTCATATAACCGCGACCAAACTCTGTTGAAAAACTATCACCGACAATTAAAGCCAAAAAGAACGGGGCAATATATGAAAAAAGAGTAAAATGACCAGTAAACATAAACTGAATTGCCTTTTTCATACCCATAAATTGAATATCGCCTAATCCTAGACCTCTGCAGGTTATATAAGTCAAAAGCAAAATCAAGCTTGAAACAATAGGCACCATATTAAGAACCAGCAGAAAAAGAAAGGCTTTTTTATTGTTAAGAATCTTTTTTAATTCAAAAAGAATCAAATTTTTCATTCTATCCATAATTATTTAACTTCCTTATTTTCTTTATCTTCTTTTTGAACCGCTTCTGGTTCTTTTGGCTGCTCAGATTTTTTAGCATGAGTATTAGAAAAGTTTGCTTTATTTTTTTCAGTAAGCTTAATAAAAGTTTCTTCTAATGAGCTTTCTAATGGAATTAATGCCTGAACCTTAATTCCTGCTTTTACCAATAATTCATTTATAAGATGTGAAGTACCGTTTTCTATATCAACAATAAAGCCTCTAGGAGCTAATGTTAACGATTTTACAATATTCCTGGCACCTTCAAGAATACTTTTTGCATTATCTATTAATTCATCGGCGACTCTAATTTCAAAACGTTCTTCGCTAGAAGCCAAAATATCGGAAACAAATCCTTCGGTAACCATCTGACCTTTATTGATTATTACAACATAGTTGCAAAGTTTTTGTACTTCATCCAACAAATGACTAGACAAGAAAATTGAAGTTTTTTCCTTTTCGTGAATATTCAAAAGGATTTCTCTCATCTGATAGCGGCCTGAGGGGTCCATACCACTAGTCGGCTCGTCAAGAATCAGCAATTCTGGTTTATGCAATAAACTAAAGGCTACTCCCAAACGTTGTTTCATACCAGATGAAAAAGTGCCGAATTTCTGGTTAACCGAATCTTTTAAGCCAACCATTTCAATAACTTCAAAAATTCTTTTTTTCTCAACAGGTAAATATAAGGAACCAAACCAATAAAGGTTTTCAAAAGCAGTCATAGTATCAATAAAACTTGGATTTTCAACAACTGCTCCAATTCTTTCTAATGCCAAGGCCCGATCTTCGGGAATTTTATGTCCTAAAAGTTCTATTTTCCCTTTGGGAGCAGGAAGAAGACCTAATAACATTCTAAGAGTTGTTGTTTTACCAGCTCCATTAGGTCCTAAAAAACCAGCAATAGCATTATTAGGAACATTAAAGCTCAAAGAATCCAGAATTTTCTTATTTCCAAAGCTTTTACTTAAAGATACTACTTTTATTGCATCATTCTGGCTGCTCATTTTTAATTGGCTCCTGATCATATAAAGCATGATATAACTCTATGCCTAAAACCTTCATTATAACAGTAACAGGAACAGCAAGCAACATTCCCACGATGCCAGCAAGACTTCCTGCGATAGTTAGAGCTAACATTATGGTTAATGGACGTAAACCAGCATTTTCCCCTACAACATAAGGCTGTAAATACCAAACATCTATAAATTGTGCAATTCCTATTGTGACAAACAAACCAATCCAAAGCCCTGCTCCAGATTCTCCAACCTGCGTAATAGCAGCAAAAAAAGCCAGTATTGCAGAAAAAAAGCCTCCTAAATAAGGAATAAAATTAGCTATTCCAGAAAGAGGCCCTAGAAACAAGCAGGCTTTTAACCCAGATAAAGCAAAACCAATAGTCATCATAATAGCAAAAATAGAATTTTCAATACATTGCCCTCTAAGCATGGCGCTTAGCTGAGAATCTATTTTGTTCAAAATATCTAGAGTTTTATCTTGATAACCTGGTGGAATAAGCTTTTTAAACCCCTCAAAAATATCATCCATATCCAAAAGAATATAAAAAACCAGCATTGGAATAAAAAACAGGTTGAAAACTCCAGTGAAAGTATTGCCTAAAAAACCAAAAACTTTACCAGAAAGTGTCATTAGCCCATCTTTAACAACAACTACAGCATCAGTCAAATATTCCTGCAATTTCGTATTTTGCAGAATATCTGACAAATTATCTTTATATTCCGGGAACCATTCCTTTAGTTTAGTTTTTGTTTTTGTCAGAACCTCAGAATATTGTTTATTCAATCTGGTTGTATCCAAATTCTTAAGTTTTACTCCCAATTCTGTAGCCTGAGTTATCATAGAATACAGAATAGGAACTACAACAAGAATAAAAATACTTATAAAAAAGATAAAAACCATTATAACAGCCCAGTTTCTAGAGAATTTTTTCTTGGTAAGAAACTGAACAATCGGATTCAAAATATAAGAAATAATCAAAGCCACTAGAAATGGTGCAATAACATTATAAAGATAATAGATAAGGAAAGCAGCTATAATAAAACAAATAAAAATCAGAGTATTTTTAACAGTAGAACTTAGATTTCTAATTGCCATAGTTACCAACTTTCTTTGCTTCAAGCATTCTCTCATTCATTTTTATTATAAGCTGAATTTCACTTCTGCACATTTTAAGTTCTGAAGCAATCTGAGGAATACTGATACCCTGCTCATACTTTTCCATTATTTCTTTAACAACTAACTCTTTGCCCTTAGGATAATACTCTATATCTATATTTTTAGGAATCTTCAGGTCAGAATCTCTTTTGTGAGTAACAGAAGAATCAACAAACTTAGGGAACAACTCTGTTACATTGCTTTCTAGCTCATTAATGCCGTTTTTGTTACCAGATAGCATTTCATCAGCAATAACAGCAGTTTCGGCTATATCTGCAAATTCTTCATCTAAGACACTTAACTGTTTTGAAATTTCATTCGTAACAGCTTCAGAAATAGAATTTTCGATATTTTGAATATCTCTCTTTATTGAAGTTATCTCGGATTTTAATTCTTTATCAACTCCAATAGCTTCAGAAGAATCACCGGATAATTTTTCTTCAAGTATCTCTATACGGTTTTTCAAGAAACTAAAATGTTTATTCAAAGTAGTAAGCTCATTTTTATATCCATCAGTCAGCGCTGCTACTCTATTTTCTACTAACTCCATAATCTTTTCTTCATCAATAGGGGAAGAGATAATCTGACTACCAAAAGACAAATTTCTTTCTTTTAATGTTTGTGCTCCTTTTTCAACAGCTTCAAGAAGTTCTTCAGCAAATAAACATTTTTTGTCTGCAATAGTTAAAAGCTCCTTCATGCTTTCTATTTTTTCTTCCATTGTCTTAATATTCAAATCAGCTGTGGTTTCCATCTCTTCACATAAAAACTTGAAGCTTCTTTCCAAATCATCAAGATTCCTTTGAAGAGTAGCTATACGGTGTTTATTCTTATGCTTTTTTACTAATATTGCAACAATAACACCTAATAAGGCCAAAATAATACCTATCCCAAGCCAGAATTGCCAAATTTCCATAAAATTTTGACCTCTAAATTTTAATTTTGAAAAAATACTTACTAATGGTACCATGCTATTATGTCAAAATACAAAAAAATTTGGGGAATATTTTTTAGTTTATTTTTTCTATGGTTAGCACTTAGAAAAATAGATTTTCAAACCATACCAACTGTTCTATCCCAAATAAACATCAATTACTTATTCTTACTGATTTTATCCTATACTTTTGAAATGATAACCAGAGCTCACCGATGGCTTATTATTCAAGAAAAAGAAAAGCTGACTTTCAAATATTCTTTTTTCGGTTTAATTTTGACTTTCTTTTTCAACAACATTTTACCTGCAAGAGCTGGAGAATTTTTTAGACCATACTACTTTGCCAAAAAAGATTTAGCAGATTCAGGGGAAACTCTTGCAGCGGTAGTTCTAGAACGTTTTTTTGACGGAGTAATGCTGTTAACCCTTATTTTAATTTCTTTCCAAAATTTTACCAACAATGAAACCTTAAGACAGGCAAGCATTTTTACAGCAGTATTTTATACTATTATTCTGCTAGGAATCCTTATAGCAATTTTCAATCGAAGTTTCTTCGAAAAAATGACAGGTTTTATTTTTGGATTACTGCCTAAAAAGATAGAAAATTTTCTTTCTAACCTTACTCATAAATTTATAGACGGTTTATCTACAATAAAAGACTTTAAACGACTTATAAAAATAATACTTTCCTCCGGCATCTGTTGGTTTTGCTCTGTTATAACTGTCTGGTTAGGCTTTAAAGCATTTGGATTAGAAGACAATTTAGTCTTAGCCTCATTTGTTTTAACGGTTTTATCTATTTCTTCAATGATACCAGCAAGTCCCGGCAATATTGGAGTTTATGAATATTTTTGTATATTTACCTTTAACGTTCTAGGACATTCTGCAGAAAAAGGTACTGCTTTTTCCATAGTTATGCACGGTACTCAATATTTGTATATTTTAATCCTAGGTATTGTTATTGCAATAATTGAAGGCATAAAAGTAAAAGAATTTTCTCCTCAACAGCCTAAAGATAAAGAACAATAAGACTTAATCCTCATTATAATCATCCAAACATAAAATTCTAAATACTTGCTCTTTGCATGCCGATAAAAACAATAGGCATTAGGAGGCAGGTATGAATTATCAAAAGAATAAAAATAAAAACAAATCCAAAACACAAATTGGCCTATTCCTGTTTTTCTTGAGTGGTTTATTCATCTTACAGATTATTTTTTCTTTCACAATTCATGGAGACATTGGGCCAAGAACTGATATCATTCCTGGAATAGAAAAACCGGCTTCTCCAATTCTTATTGGAAAAATAGACAGTTTTGTAGACAAAAATTACAGAATATCCAGAGTTGCACCTGAAGGAGCTTTTGCCCCAGCTTCACGTAATTTGACAGCTTCTGTTCCTCAAGTATCCGCTAGAATAGATGCTCATACCACTGAAAGTCTGGAAAAAGAAAAGAATACCCTTCACAGCACTAACATAGACAGATTTGCTGAATACAGAGTTCAGAAAGGCGATACATTACAAAAGATTTCTCGAAAACTTTATGGCAATAACAATATGGTTCAGCCTATTGTAAGACTAAACAGAATTACCAGTGAAAAAGCTTTAAAACTTGGTTCAACTCTTAAGGTTCCTCGCTCAGGTTTAGTTGCTTCCATAAAAATAGAAGAATAAAACAATAATTTCAGGGAAATCATATGCTATCACGATTATTCAAACCGCTTAACATAGTCTGCACCCTTTGCTACATACTTTTTATGTGGTTTGCCTTTAACTCAAAAATAGTTGACGCATTAGTTCTTTATGTGTCAGAAGGAAAAGGTAAAACCGTTTATGTAACAAAAAAGCAGGAATTAGCAGCTGTAACAGGTCAGGGTAATAATCCCAAACCATTAATCGCTATAAAATACAATACTAAATCTTATGATTTAAAAGAAGAAACCACTGAAAATCCAGAATTAAGCGGTCTTGAAGATAATGACGGCAAAGAAATAGAAAGTAGTGATGAAGAAAAGGCAGAAATACCAACTTCTTCAAATGATGATGATTCTACTGTAGAAGATGCTAAAACAACATTAACAACAAAAGATGAACTCATACTCGAAAGCAGTATAGTTAAAGTTCCTGAAAAAGTAGAAAATAAAAAACCTGAGGTTAAAAAGAGCACAAATAATCCTTTAGACGAAATAAAAGAAGTCGCAATTCAGAAAAAATCCGATTCTTCTTCTGATGATAATACTCCTGCATCAGCAAAAGCTTATATTGATGCAATTCAAAAGAACAAATGGGAATATGCTGAGTTAAATGATAGATATATTGTTCGTTATGATCCAGATACTTATATTGTTCTTACAATCAGACCTAGTCTGCAAAAAATGATGGAAAGCATTCTTGCGAAATACGATACAAGAATGTCTGTAGGAATTATAGAAGACCCATTTACTGGTGAAATTCTCGCTATTGCTTCAAGTCATAAAAACAAAGTTCTTAAAATAGAAGACGATGACTTTAAAACTTCTAACTGGGCTTTTAAATCTACTTTCCCCGTAGCCTCAATATTTAAAATAATCACAGCTTCAGCAGGGATTGATACTGGAAAAATAACATCCAACAGCAACTTTTTAGCTTATAAAAAGTCGTATATGAAAGTCTGGAAAGCTTTTGCCAGTTCCCACAACGGCGTATTCGGCTCTGTTGCTAAAAAAACAGGCAGAGAAACAGTTAACAAATATGCAACAGCTTTTGGATTTAATAAAAGCTTTTTCTTCGATCTTCCAGTAGGAAAGTCTATTTGCAGTCTATCAACCAATAAAGTAAAAATGGGGCAGGATGCGGCAGGGCTAAATAGAGATTTTCTTGTAAGTCCAATGCATGTAGCCAGCATTGTTTCAACTATTTTAAACCGTGGCAAAACGTTAAAACCATATCTGGTAGATTATGTTGTAAGAAAAGGAAAAGTAGTTTTTAAACGTCGTCCTTTCCAGCTTGCACAACCAATTAAAGAATCTACAGCCAGAGAAATATATAAAATGATGTATGCAACTACTGCCGTTGGAACAGGTAAAAAAGGTTTTGGCGGTTATAAGAAGTGTCCTACTCTATCTAAAATGTGCGGTGGGAAAACAGGTACTCTTACTGGTGCTTCCCCGAACTACTTATTCACCTGGTTTGGTGGATTCACAAAAGTTACTGGTCGTGATCTCTGTATAGTAACATTATCTGGTCAAAAGAATCATTCCGGAACCAAAGCTGCTTCTATTGCCGGACAAATTGCTTATGAACTATACATGAAGAGACAGAACGATAATGCAACAGAAGTGGCATCCAAATAAATAGAGCTAGGATTCTATACCTACAGCTTTCAACAAAGCTTTTCTTTCTTCAAACGTAATTTCACGAAGCTTACCTGACTGTAGGCTACCTAGTTTTATTGGTCCAAAAGAAACTCTGTGAAGATTAATAACTTTCCGATTGAAAAAATCAAACATTCTTCTAACCTGACGTTTTCTGCCTTCTTTTATTGTTACCGAATAAGTATTATAAGTTTTTAGCGGCTTTATACAGCAAGGCGCAGTTAAACCATCATCTAATTCTATTCCTTTAGAGAATTGTTTTAATTCAGAATCTGATAGTTGTTCACCAATTATTTTAACTATATATTCTTTTGGAACTTTATAAGAAGGGTGTAAAAGACGGTTTGTTAAATCCCCATAATCAGTAATAAGCAACAAACCAGTAGAATCATAATCTAATCGCCCTATTGGATAAAGCCTTTTATTTTTGGGTAAATAATCTGCAATAGAACGTCTGCCTTGTTCATCTTTTAAACTAGTAATTACAAGTTTGGGTTTATTAAACAAAAGAATCGTATAATCTGTATTCTGCGAAGGAATTATTTTTTTACCATCTAATAGAATAACAGGAAGGTTATCTTCGTCTATTAAAAGACCTTGTTCTGAAACTATACGGTTATCGACAGATATACGACCTTCTGCTATAAAACTCTCTATTTTTCTTCTTGAAGCAACACCCCAGGAAGCCAAAAGCTTCTGGATTCTTACCAGCGACATCTTAATGAAAATACCATGTATCTACCAATTTCAGGATCTTCCATATATGTGCCTCTTTCAAAGAAAGGCTGTCCATTTATACCGGTATCATTATCATAATATGTTTCTCTGGTAAAAATCTTGCTTCTATCAAAATTCTTTTTTGAAGCGAATCTATCAGCATCAAGATTTTCCTTATCTGCTCCAATAGCAGAAATTCTAGGAGTCAGTTTTGTAAAAATAAGATTTGATTTTATTGTCTGACCTTTTATAAGAAAATCTTCACCAAATTCTGTTTCTATCGTCGTTACATAAGCTTCTTTATTATCTAGAACAGAACCTTTCCAAGGCAAAGCACCAGATGCAACAAGTTTTTGCAAAACTCTGAAACGTCTCGAAGAATCATTCTGCGTTTTTGTAATATCAAGAAAAACAGCGGCAGATTCACCAATAACCTGTATAACCAAGGCTTTTGGATACCATCCATCACCAACAACCATAGTCAGCATATTTTCTAATTCATCTCTAGGAATAGAAAGAGTAAGCTTTGTATAAGTATCTTTTTCTGTTACTATAACATTTCCGTATTTCTTCTTGAGCAAATTTGCTGCAGAACAATTGCTGTCTGCTTCAGTCAAAGTTTCTGCTTCACTAAAATCTGCCGGATTATATTCATCCTGTGAAAAAGCAGAAAAAGAAATCAACATTAAAAAAGCAAGAACCAAAGAAAGCTTATTCTTCTTCATAAAATCTCCTCATCAATCAATAAGAATACTAAGCAGCAGCAGGTAATTCTATAGAAACAAGAGTACTTGTATTAGGAGTACTTTTAATCGTAATTTCTCCTTTTAAGGCATGAAGTAATTTCTGAGCAACAGCTAAGCCTAATCCTAAAGAGTTTTTGCCTGCATTTCCGAATGGTTTGAAAAGATTTTTCTGTTGTTCTACAGGAATTCCACAACCATTATCAAAAATAACCAGCTCAACCATATTATTAGTCTTAGGTTTCAATCTTGTTACAACTTTTATTTCTCCGCCTTTTGCTCCAAGACCAATCAGTGAGTTTATAAAGACATTAGAAATAATGGTTGAAAAAGCTTCCATATCTACATTTATTGGAGGCAGATTGACTGGAAGATTCTTTGAAAGCTTAAGATTTTTGCCTATTTCTTTTACACCAGAAAGCAATCTTGCTGTAACAACATGACTCTTCACATTAGCAAAAATTTCTTTTTCTACAAGCTGATTAATCTGAAATTTACCGATTTTAGGAGCAAATTCAGAAAACTGGGTTATCAGATTTTTAACGTTGTGTTCCATCTTCTGCCCCTGAGCTTGAATAATCGGCAAAACTTTTGCAGCTTCCGTTGTCTTGGAAGCATAAGTCTTTATGGCATTAAGAGGAGCAGCAATATTGCTCTTCAGAATAGCATCACTTACAACAGCATTATTAGCTATTGATGTATTAGCAGGGATAGAAGAAACCTTAGCCAAAATAGAATTAAACTCATGCAATTCTTTGGTAAGAGCATCAACATTCGCAACATTCACTGGAGTTCCTGTTGTAATCTGTAAAGGAGCTTGATTTGCTGCTTCTTCTTTTTCTTCTTCAATTCTGCGCTTTTCAGCAGCTTCTTTTGCCTTTTGGGAAGCAGCCATAGTTTTATCGTTAGATTCTTCAGCCATTTTCGGCTTTTTGGCTGATGGATCATCTTCTTCACGGCCGCCAGCATCTACTGTTGTTCCAACAACTTCACCAACTGTTGTTCTGCCTGTAATCAATTTATAAAGAGCAGATTCACGAAGAGAAAGCATACCATCTTTGATTGCTTGACGGCGCATGTCTTCTGTTGTTGCATTACATTCAATAAGTTCTCTAAACTTAGGTGTTATTTCAAGAACTTCATAAATACCCTGACGTCCTTTTAGACCGGTATTATCGCATTCTTCACAACCTTTTCCTTTATGGAAAACGATAGTATCTAAACTATACTGATCATCAAGTCTTAATCTCTTTAATGTCTTTTCATCAATATTTAAAGACTGTAAAAGATCTGGTTCTGGTTTATATTCTTCAGCACAATGCTTGCATATACGTTTAACAAGACGCTGTGCTTGAACAATACGCAAAGAAGAAGACAAAGAGAATGGTTCAATGCCCATATTCAACAAACGGGCAACTGTTGCAGGAGCATCGTTTGTATGAAGTGTAGAAATAACCAAGTGCCCTGTCATAGCTGCTTTAATAGCAATACTAGCTGTTTCAAAGTCACGAATTTCTCCCAACATGATTACGTCAGGGTCTTGTCTTAAGAAAGAACGCAAGGCTGCCGAGAAATCCAAACCTATATCAGCATGACACTGAACCTGATTTATCCCCATAAGGTTGTATTCAACCGGGTCTTCAGCTGTCATAATGTTTTCTGTCGGCTTATTTAGCAAGAACAAAGAAGAATATAGAGTTGTAGTCTTACCAGAACC
>JAEEGL010749870.1_pt1 | contig 11364 bp, 9 predicted proteins | sample 9134231 | NCBI WGS metagenome assembly JAEEGL01 (sample SAMN16246548, study PRJNA631951) | gut metagenome | biome: gut microbiome; feature: rumen; material: fiber-attached | host: Bos | place: Iran: Karaj | collected 2018-10
GCTTTTCAGCAACAAGAGAGCGGTAATGGGCGTGTTGAACATAGTTTTCATCGTACTTCTGATGTGGTACGGCGTGGCGCACGGCAGAGATGTGAAGCTGAATACCTATGAGATACAGACGGCAAAACAGGTCGAGGGCAGCGACGGACTGAGGATCGCGCTGGTCGCCGACATGCATCTGGGCTACAGCATCGGCTGCGAACAGATGGAGAAGATGGCGGACCTTATCAATGCTTCTTCGCCCGACATCGTGATAATTGCCGGCGATATCTTTGACAATGAGTACGAAGCGCTCGACGATCCCGAGCGGCTGATAGAGATATTTGCGTCGATAAAGAGCAGATACGGGACTTACGCGGTCTACGGGAATCATGACATAGAAGAGAAGATTATCGGCGGATTCACGTTTGATTATCAAAACCCAAACAAGGCTGCCGGCAAAGAGATGAACGAGTTCCTCAAAAAAGCCGGGATCACACTGCTTTTGGACGAATATGTGCTGATAGACGATACTTTCTATGTCTACGGCAGGCCCGACTACAGCAAGCCCGGAAACGGAACGGGAAAGAGAAAAAGCGCGGAAGAACTGGTACGGGGACTGGATCTTACGAAGCCTCTGATCGTGATAGACCATGAGCCGAGGGAGCTGCAGGCGCTCGCGGACGCGGGAGTGGATATAGACCTTTGCGGACATACGCATGACGGGCAGTTTTTCCCGATGAACATCACGAGCAGGCTGTTTACCTGGGAGAATTCCGCAGGCGTGTTGAAGAAAGGCAATATGTACAATATCGTAACCTCGGGAGTCGGCCTCTACGGTCCCAATATCAGGATCGGAACCGACGCCGAGGTATGCATAATAGACGTTAAATGGTGATCATTTTTTAATAAGTCCGATCTCTCTTTTTATCACGGCGACGACCTCATCGAGGCCTTCGCCGGTTTTTGCGCTTATAGGGAAGATCTCAGCCTTCGGGTTGAGCTTCAGGATGCGCTCTTTGGCCTTATCAAGGTCGAAGTCAAAGTATTCGAGCGTGTCGATCTTGTTGATCAGTACAATGTCGCTGACCGTAAACATCAGCGGGTACTTGAGGGGCTTGTCGTCGCCCTCGGGGACGCTTAAGAGCATGACGTTCTTATGCGCGCCGGTGTCAAATTCGGCGGGGCAGACGAGATTCCCGATATTTTCGAGTATCAGAAGATCGAGGCCTTCGGTGTCGTACTCTGTGAGCGCTCTGGTGACCATGTCGGCGTCGATGTGACACAGACCGCAGTTATGGATCTGCATGGCTTCGACGCCCGTGGCGTCGGCCACGCGCTGAGCGTCGAGACGCGATTCGATGTCGACGTCCATCTCGCCGATCCGGTAATCGTCTTTGAGGCGGTTGATCAGAGCGGTGAGGGTGGTAGTCTTTCCGCTGCCGGGGCCCGACATGAAATTCAAAAACAAAGTGCCCTGCGCGGCGAGCCGCTTGCGGAGCATATCTGCCGCCATATCGTTATCGGCCGTAATATTCTGATTTACACTGATTATTCTGACTTCTCCCATGGTTCTCCACTTCCCGGTTTAATGTGCTAAAGAGCGTTTATAATAGTTGCTTATGATGTACATAATTAAAACTAATGCGTATTTTTGAAATTAATTGCAAAATGAATTGCTGTTCGTGATTATTTAGCTGCTTTTGTGTGATTTATTTTGGAAATTATGTAGTTTGCGAGTTCCTCGGTACCTTCGCCGGTTTTTGCACTGATCCTGAAAACTTTGATCGCAGGATTGAGTTTTTTTGCAGCCGCTTCGGCGGCGTCGGGATCAAAATCGAAGATCGGGAGCGTATCGATCTTATTTATGACCATGATATCCGACTTCTGATACATGAGCGGATACTTGACGGGCTTGTCATCGCCTTCGGGGACGCTTAAGACAGTCACGTTCAGCATCGCCCCGGTGTCAAATTCAGCGGGGCAGACAAGATTACCGATGTTTTCGAGTACCACGAGGTCGGGAGAGATGTCCCCGATCTCACGGATGCCCTGTTTGGTCATGTCGGCGTCGAGATGGCACATGCCGCCGGTGTGGAGCTGTATCGAGGGGATGCCTGCCGCGATCATCGTGCGGGCGTCCACATCGGAATCGATATCGGCCTCCATCACGGCCCATTTGAGCCTGTCCTTAAAGAACGGTGCGAGCGAGAGAAGAGTGCTCGTTTTGCCGCTGCCGGGGGCGGACATCAGATTGATCAGGAATATGCCGCGGCTTTTAAGCTCGGAGCGCAGCACGTCCGCATCGCGGTCATTGTCCTCGAGGATGGATTCCTTCAGTTCGATGATTTTTATTTCGTCCTTATTGTCCATAAAACACTCCCTGTGATAAAATGAATACAGTGTCCGCCGCCGCGCATCGATGCCGGGAATTCTGGCGGATACGGAACGGAGTTTTACATGAATGATATCGAAAACAGCGGGAAATACAGGTATTTGAGCGAAGACTGCATCATGCCGCTCAACTTTTACAACTATAAACAGGCCTTCCTCGGAAGCTGCAAGGGAATGCGCTACCGGATCAAAATGGGCGAGAGGGAACTGCCCCTGCCCGAGGATGCGAAGGAAGGCGATAAGCCTGATAAGGAGAAATTCCTGACCGTCGAGACCTGGCCCGAGCCGTATTCATACGGAGCTACGGACAAAGAGAAGATAAAGTCCCGGGAATATCCCTTCACGCAGGAGGCGTACGGGCAGCTGCTCGCGGACCTCGACGCGGCAGTAGATGATTTCAAAGAAGCGCAGGGCTGATGCTCTGCGCTTGATCTTTATAATGCCTTTTTGATCGCCTCAAGGAATTCGTCGTATTCTTCGAATGCGGGGAACTCGGGATGGTCTGCCTTGATCTGCTCGGTGCTCCTGAAGAGGAAACCGGCCTTGCTCGCTGCGATCATGCCGAGATCGTTGTGGCTGTCGCCCGCTGCGATGGTTTCAAAGCCCACGGACTGGAGTGCCTTAACAGTTGAGAGCTTCGAATCCTTTACGCGCATCCTGAAGCCGGTGATCTCGCCGTCCGGAGCCACCTCAAGCGTATTGCACATGATGGTCGGCCAGCCGAGCTTCTCCATAAGAGGAGAGGCGAACTGCGTAAATGTATCGCTGAGGATTATAACCTGGGTAATGGAGCGGAGCTCGTCGAGGAACTCCTTTGCACCCGGGAGCGGATCGATCTTCGCGATGGTCTCCTTGATCTCCTTAAGGCCGAGACCATGCTCCTTTAAGATGCCGATCCTCCAGCGCATGAGTTTGTCGTAATCGGGCTCGTCTCTGGTGGTTCTTTTAAGTTCGGGAATACCGCTCGCCTCCGAAAAAGCGATCCATATCTCGGGGACCAGTACGCCCTCCAGATCCAGACAAACTATGTTCATGTCACTCATGATATTCTCCCCCTGCTTGTTTTTTTCGATTATAAAGCACTGTATCGATAAATGCCAGTACTATTTTAAAAGTGAGAGGCGAAATATTCGCGTCCGGCTTCCATATCCTTATGCATCTGCGCCGACAGCTCATCTACGGAAGAGAAGCGTTGCTCGGGGCGGCGGAACGCCAGGAGAGTGACAGATATTTCGCGGTCATAGAGATCGCCTTCAAAATCGAAGATAAAGGTCTCGATGGTGACAGCGGGCTTTTCTTCGCGTCCGGCTGTCACGGTAGGGCGGATGCCAATATTGGTGACGCCCTGATAGGTTCTGCCGTCGATATCAATTTCCGAGAAGTAGACTCCGAAATCGGAACGGCTCAATCCGGCAGAAGATTTTTCGTCACTGTCAGGAGCAGTGGCTGCAGGGCCGGGGATGAGCGCATCTGCGTCCGGGACGAGGTTTACCGTAGGCATCCCTATGGTCCGGCCGAGTTCCTTGCCGTGGCGGACTCTGCCTTTTATCGTATACGGAAGTGTGATCATATTGCTCCTGTGTTTCAAGCGGAATTACTGTTTATTTGCGGCGCCTTTAAGGATAGGAGAGAGCGGCTTGTAGATCAGCATGCAGATCGCTACCGAGATCAGTCCCTTTACGATGGTGAAGGGAAGGTTGAATACCAGCAGGCTCTCAAATACGGACTTCATCGAAGGAAGGAGCTTCTGGTAAGCAGCGAGCACAGTCTCTTCGGGCATGAAGTTGTAGTAAAAAGGATAAACTACGAAATGGTTCGAGGGAACCGATATGATACCCATGGCCAGTGCGCCGAGCAGACCGCCGACGAGAGCGGCTTTTTTGTTCTTGTGCGTCTTGTAGATCAATCCTGCGGTGAATACGAATGCTGCGCCTAGGATGAAGTTCGAGAGTTCGCCGACCGTAGCGCTCTGTGAAGCTGCGCAGTGGATCAGGTTCTTTAAGAGCTCAATGATCACGCCTGCAACGGGGCCGTAAGCGAATGCGCCGAGGAGCGCGGGAAGGTCCGAAAAGTCGAACTTGATGAAGGGAGGCATTACCGGGATAGGGAACTCCAGGTACTGGAGGACTACCGCTGCCGCGGCGAGCATTCCGACTCCTGCGAGGAGCCTGGTGCGCGCTGCGGCCGACTGCCTGGTCATTACTTTGTTCTGTGCTGTGAGTGTCTGTTCATTTTCCATTTTCTTTCTCCTTACACTTCGTTTCAGGCATTCGCAGTTTCGCCTTCGGCGAATTCTGCTTGCCTTAGATATAGAATTCTAAAAGAAATCTCTCCGAAAGAAAAAGCCCCGTGTCCGAAAACACAGGGCATAACGATCGTATTTAGGCAGCCGCCAAAGAAGAGGCGCTGCTGTATAACAAATCTTCTCTCATCCAGACTATACTGTCGGTTCCGGAATCGCACCGGATCGGCTGCAAAAGCAGTTCGCGGACTGTACCGCCGGTGGGGAATCGCACCCCGCCCCGAAGAATTTCTTTCGTTTGAAATTTTAATATTCGTATCGTGATATGTCAAGCGGTAACTTTAAGACTCAACAGGGAAGTAGATCTTCGATACTTCTGCGTCCTTCGAACCGTATGTGATCTCGGCAAAACGGGCAACGACCTCGTTGAAGGTATCCTGCGAATAGTTGACTCTGAACAGGTTCGCGATCTTGTTGAAGTGGCGGGGTGAAACAGCGAGACCCCACTTGCTGCCTTCAGCGACATACTTGCGCTGTCTGAGCGAATCGGGAGAGATATTGTATTCGGCGCCGTCCTTTGTGTTCTTGCAGATGATCTCGGCCATACCGGAATCCGCGATCCTGAATACGAGCTCGCATGCGGATCTGTCGACTGTGCTTCCGTCGGGAGCGATGATATCAACATTGCCTGCACTGAGGATAGCGGCGGTAGTGTCGTTGTTGAGCATTACGCCGTGGCTGTTGTTAAAACGAATGATATCGACAAGCTTATCGATACTGCTCTGGTCGAGTACGTCACCTATAGCGACGGGCTCCGGAGTGTCACTACCCTGCTGAAGGAACGAGACCAACGCATCAATTTCAGACTGTGATAATAATGTTCTGTTTTCTGCCATAATTGCCTCCGAAAGCTTATATTTGTGTAGATTATATCACTTTTTGAAAAGAAATACCAGCGATATTTGAAAAAATACCAATGAAAAACGGCCGGGCATACAGGATGTAATGCCCGACCGGATTTTATCGTTTGTTACTGTTTATTTGGTCACCTGACCGTACGCACCGAACAGCTTCTTGTAACGCTTAAGTCTCTTTGCGGGAGCCACAAAGACGAGAGTGTCTTTGCTGCCTGCCTTTGAGAATGCGGACTTGCCGATGTTCGCGGCCTTGAGCTTGGTGGTCTTGAAGATCACCTTTTCAAGGTTTGTAGCCTTGTAGAAGGCCTTGGCGCCGATCTTTGATATGTATTTGCCTATCTTGACCTTCTCGACGGTCTTATTGCCTTTGAACGCGTTTGCCGCGATGCTTGTAACCTTGTAGGTGATGTTCTTGATCGTTACCTTTGAATAAACGGTATGGCTCTTTTTCTGTTCAATGGGTCCCGCATACTCGAGTATTCCCACTTTGCCGTTTACATCGCCGCCTTCGATGACATTGTATTTTGCGTTGAACTTTGATGATCTGAGCGTGTCGCCAGCCTCTGTGTATTCAGCAACATCGGTATACGCAAGAACGAATGTCGAGCAGTTGCTGAACGCAACCGAAGCCTTCATGTTTTTCTGATTAACATCAACCGGAAGAACTTCCTTCTTTCCGTTATCCATCAGATGGATCATGAAGAATATTCTGCGAATGAGCTTGTTGGTGTTCTTTAACTTTTTATCGATCTGGAAATTGATGGACACTTTCGCTTTTCCAAGATCATGGATCTCCACGGGAGCGCTGTTTCCGACCTTTAACGCAACCGAGAAATCATAAACATCGGCAACTACAACCTTGGGCGCTTCCGCCTTGCCGTCTTCATCTGCAGGAGCGGAAAGCTCGCCGGAGAATAGTGTATCGAGCTCTTCGGGAACCTCGATGTCTTCAGCAGATGCTCCGCCTTCTTCGAGCAGAGCTTCGAGATCTTCGATGCTTTCTTCGCAGATCTGTTCTTCCACGGGAGAGAGATCGGTTGTGGCAGCAGAAACAATGATCGCTACCTGCTCATCCTTGTAAGCTGCCTGCTGCGCGTCGGTGAGAAGCGCGTCAAGAAGCGCTGCGCCGTTTTCATCTTCGGGATCCGGAACTACACTCATTTCAGCCGGATCTTCGCCGATCACGCCCGCGTCAAAGACTGCTGTAACAGTATCGCCTTCCTCCTCGGGAACGACTATCTCCTCAAATACAGGCTCCTGTGTGGGAGCGGCAGTCACTTCGGGAGTGGGCGTCGTGGCGGGCGCCTCGGTAGGTGCTTCGGTGGGATCGGGCTCGTAGTAGGTGCTGCCTACAGTTGCTGTGGTGGTAGCCCATGAGCCGCCTTCGTAGTCAGCTACGGAGACGGTGTAGGTGCCGGCGGAGAAGGAAACACTTTCAAGTGATGCTGAGAAAGAACCGTCCGAAGCTACCGCGAAACTCTGAAGAGCAATCACGTTGTTTGAGGCATCTTTTATTCTTACCATGATTGCATGTGCGCTGGTAGTTCCTGTAACAACAGCAGAAGATGTTGTTAACGTACATGAGCTGATGGTAACTGATTGATTTCTTGCACTGACCGGAACAACAGTCGGAAGGATCAGACATAAGGTCAGCAGCATAGTTATTATTATTTTTTTCATCACAGTCCCCCTTGGTTACTGATTTAGTATTTTAATCTGACTATACGGAAAAAAGAGAACATTAATACCACGAAATATGGCCATCCCAATAAATTCCCATACCTGAACCAACTTGAGCGCCACCAAAGCTATCATCACTGTCCCAGCCTGCGTTAAGAACGCTAGCGTAAAAACCACCGAAATCTACACTTGTTTTATTGCCAATCCATACGTGACCATCGAATGTCTTGGCTTCGGCAAAACCGATCAGAAAAACGGTAGTTGCGACTGAGCCAGGGTTGTTAATTGCATCAGGCGTGGCTGCAAGTTTGCCTTTAAATCCTCTGGAAATGGTAGTCTTATCACTCATGGTCAGCGTATCATCGTTATTCGCTGTGATAACACGATGCGTTCCGTTCGTAAAAGTCAGGTAAAGCGAAAGATCGGAACTGCCTCCGGTAGGATCATTTGTAGGTGTATAGTAGATACCATATACCATAATCTGCTCGCCTGCAAAATAGTCATATTGTACATTGATTTTATCACCTCTGTGATCAAATCCCATTTCAAGGACATCAGGTACGTCGCTATCATAATCAGTTTCTCCGCTGAGATACTGATATTGGATTACTAGACCTACACGGTTGATAGTCAGCTTCTTTGTTATGCCACCCGTGTATGTGATAATCAGAGGAATGGTGGCATAGAAATTTGAGTCGAAAGTAATCTGTATATCGCTATTGGTTGTAGCAATATGCACACCTACAGCGAGGGCTTCGTCTGCTAGTTCAACGGCTGTAATCTCCCGTACGGTTACTCCTGTTTCTGCCGACAGTGATTTGAGATGCAGGGTATCATGACCTATGTAAACCATGGCCTCAGCAGTATCGTCATTGCGTGTGTTCCAAATAGTATCAGTGCCGAAACCGTTATTACCAATACCGCCATAATTCTTTGTTTCGCCGCTTCCAGTCAGCATGACATATGTTTCTGACGCTTTCATAATGCGAACTTTTGTACCATAATTTGCAGGGTCAGAATCCTGACTCGAGCCGCCTTCCTGGTTCGCATTCAGCCAACGTGAGTTAAATGTGAAGGAATAAACATTGTCACTGTTCTGAACAGATGTATCAGCGCCCATTCCTCCGGCAACAATCTTTGTCGGAGCAAGGGATGATATAACAACAGGAATAGCTGAATCGCCTCCTCCGTCAAAGAATACTTCGTCCGCACGGCTACGGATATAGAAGGTACTTCCAGTGCCAGTACTCTTATCAAAGTTTGTACAGATCAGGAAATTCTCATTATCATTATTGGGGTCACTATCATTATCAGTCAGAGTATATACAGGGATGGTACTAACAACAGAAGTTCCGGTATCCATGTCATTTCCCCATGCAATCTTGTATTCTGTTACAGGGATAGTAACAGCTGCTCCGTTTTTGTCTGTTGCGGTGATACTACTAGAGCTGCCGGCAACTGTAGTAATACGATTTTCAAGATCACCGGCATTCCCAAGTCCAAAATTCTCAAACATAGGTACATTTATAAAGCGATTGTAAAGTTCAGTGGCAAGATAACCTTTGATGGCCGCTTCATTACCTACATATGCATAAAGGTAATCATCTACAGTATCTACAATTTCCGATTTTCCGCCATTAGTGTATCCAACAGAAAGACTTACCTCATCGTACAAATTGAATTCTTGTTCAAATACATTGCCCGAAAGGTTTCCAAATATCGCAGGATAGGTGTTAACGATTTCCCAGCGTAGTAGGGTCCTTGTGGGTTTTGTCCCCGGTGTAAAAGTTATCTTTATCCAAATCGTTTTGTCACTTTCAGGAATATTATCTAATGAGAGTACGTAGCAAGTTGTATTATGTACGTGATCATAGGTTGAATTCGGATTTGCATCGATATAACTGTTCCCAGAAGGATATTTATACTGAACGCTTATAGTTTCGTTAGTCGTTGGATCAAGACCATCCATATTAAAGTGGAAGTCATATGAGTTAATAGGGAAAGGATATATCCAATTACTATTTTCGTATCTAAACTCAAAATCCCTGGCGTTGGGATTAGTAGCGAAGTATGTGGATACATCAGTGGTATCAGCGAAGAGTGTAAGCCCTGAAACTGTGGCTCCGCTACATACTCGCAAATAATGGTCTTCTCCTGATCCTGTGATAGATCCGGTATGATTGCTATCCGTTTCAACAGTAAGTGAATTTTGCACCAGCAGATGGCCGCCTTCTTCGATACTGATATGACCTGTGGGAGCTACAGTGATGTCATTGTAACCAATCCAGTTGGGAATGATGATATCATTGCCTGTTTCATCCTGCTCCAGAGAACCAGCGATTACCATATTGCCGTCGACGGTAAGGTCATAAGGATCAGCATATATACCATTTGCAGAATCTATAAAATAAGGTGTGGTGTCGGCTTCATAATGTGACTGAAGTTCTCCTAAAGTTATAGCAGCTCCGGAAGCAACGTTTGTCGGGTATTCCGGAAAGCGAGTAGAGGTTGAGGATACAGTATAAGTAGGATACTTATAGCTACTGTTTCCGGACAGCTTAAACTCATGGGCCCTAACACTACCCACTGCTACTTCCGCATTATCTGCAATTATAACTTTACCTTCATCGTCATTGCTTAGCGTATAAGTTCCGCCAGCTATAAATTTTCCAACCAAATCCTGTCCATCTACGGGACCTGAATTCGAAACACTCTCAAAAACGGGTTCTCCTTTATTATTATAATGTCCGTAGATTTCCCAAACAGTTGCTGTATCTGTGTCATCTGCACGAACCTGTATTTTAATACCGTTCATGCACGGAATGATAAGTGCCAAGGTAAGCAGCATAACCCAGAAGGCTTTAAAAGATCTGCTGTTCATTCCCTTTCCTGTATTATTTCTCATAAAAATCTCCTTTCGGTTTTACTTCCTTTTTTCTATTATTCTATATCTTTCGGGTCGATCAGCCCGGTTCCCAGACACATTGAGCAGACGCCCTTTTTGTGCGCGCCCTGTTCCGTGCACATTCCGCATGGAGTGACGCCCGTTCCTTCGCAGGCGAGGCAGGTATCGGTATAATGACCGCCGCAGACGTTGCAAAGGAATTTTCCCTGACCCTGACAGGCGGGACACCAGTTGGGATTGTCGATCTCTTTTTCAAAGGTTTCGGTACGGTATTCGACCTTGTCGCCGGGGTGATGACAGTAGATCTCGCATGATCCGTCGCCTTCGTGGCCTGTGCCGTTGCATTCGTTACAATGCTTTTTGCCGGTTCCGTCGCAGCGTTCACAGTTAACCGTTTCTTTTGTCTTGTCGAGGAATTTCTTGCCAGTGCCGCCGCATTCGGTACAGAATGTGCGGCCTAACCCGCCGCACATGTGGCAGGGATTAAAGTATTGGCCGGTACCGTTGCAGAGAGGGCAGGGCGCGTCTTTCTCACTTCTCTTATGACCGCATCTGGCACAGTATTCGACTTCCTCCGTTACGGTAGCAACGATGAACTGCTCGGATTCGGTATTGCCGCCGCAGCTGTTGCAGGTTATATAGCCTTCTTCGCAAAACTCGCAGAATGTTGCGCCTTTTCCGAAGCACAGCTCACAGGGGCCGCAGGTATCGCAATAAATGCATTTGCCTGAGCCGAGGCAGTCGGGGCAGAGGACCTTTCCGGGCTGTTCAAGCTCGGCGGTTACGACATTTACCGTAATCTCATGCTGAGCTGCCGTTTCGTTGACGGTTTCCTGAGTCTTTTCCCGGAGCGCGTCGCAGTCGGCACTTGAATTTAGGACTGCGATATCTACTTTTATGTCTTTGGCTTCGGTGAGATACTCTTTCTCGATCGCGGCTTCGATGACCTGTTTTGTACATTCCTCGATGCTCATGCCGGAAAAGTTGATGTCGGAATAAGCTGCTATGGCGTCATCGTTGAGGCAGTCGCCGTAGATGACAATGTTGTTTTCATCCACATACAGAGCCAGCTCGGGGTTTATCGTAAGATATACCACCGCGGTGCTTAGTTTGATCACCGTCTGCATATTGGTCTCGCCGGACGCCGTTTTCGGAGGTCCCGTAGGTGCTGTAGTCGCGGTTGGCTTTGCTTCGGATGTAACGGCTGCCGATTGATCCGGCGGATCTTCATCCGATGCCTTTTTAGA
>JAEEGL011816798.1_pt1 | contig 11364 bp, 12 predicted proteins | sample 9134231 | NCBI WGS metagenome assembly JAEEGL01 (sample SAMN16246548, study PRJNA631951) | gut metagenome | biome: gut microbiome; feature: rumen; material: fiber-attached | host: Bos | place: Iran: Karaj | collected 2018-10
CTTTTATTGATTATTGCAAAATAATAGGCTTGCGGGCGGTCATGCCCGCCCCTACAAACAAACCGATAATCACAGCGTTTTCAGAGGCGTGAATTCTTATAGTTCATTTTTTAATTTCAACATCTCGTTAAACTGAAATTTGAACGCATTGCTTATGTAGGGGCGGGGGGGTTTACCTGCCTTCCTGCAGCCCCCGCCTTGTTAATTGTTAATTGTTCATTGTTAATTGTTCATTGAATTTCATCATTCATCATATTTTCCGCCAGAATCCCGTACCCGCTTTTGGGGTCGTTTACAAACACGTGGGTCACCGCGCCCACGAACATGCCGTCCTGCAGAATAGGGGAGCCGCTCATGCCCTGCACGATGCCGCCGGTGAGCGATAACAGCGTCTGGTCCGTGATCCGCAAAGTCATGTTTTTCTCGCCGTCGCCGGGGTCGCCGATCTTTTTGATTTCAACGTCGTAGGTCTGTTTTTCGCCGTCCGCGGCCGTGCAGATGATCTGCGCCGGGCCGGTGTGCACTTCGCTCGCCGTGGCCACGGGGTAAACGTCCGGTTCGCCGTCGATGCAGCCCAGCTCCCCGAAAACGCCGCTGTCACAGTTTCTGGTCACCGTGCCCAGTTCTTTGCCGCCGATGATCCCCGTGATCTCGCCGGGGGCGCCGGGGGCGCCTTTTTTTACCGAAGATACCGTGGCGGTGCAGATCTCACCGCTTGAAACTGTGAGAAGGGAAGCGGTATCCGCGTCGTAAATACCGTGGCCCAGCGCCGCGATGGTGCCGGTCTCAGGGTCGCTGAAGGTGAGCGTGCCCACGCCCACGGTGGAATCCTTCACCCATACGCCGCCCTTGTAAGCGCCGGTGGCGGCGGTCTTCCGGGGCGTGATCGCAAGGGTATGCTCTTCGCCGTTGCGCAGTACCAGAAGTTCCACCGCCTTCCCGCCGGAATTTTCGATCTCCTGTACGAACAAAGCGTTTTCCGTCAGATCTTTTCCGTTTGCTTTCAGCAGTATATCTCCCTTTTTCAGCCCCGCGTCCGCCGCGGGGTTAACGTTGAGCCCGGCCTCATTCTGGAACGGTTCGGTGCTCACCACCAGCAGTCCCTTCGTTTTCAGCCGCACGCCCACCAGCTCGCCGCCCACGGCCACGTACCTCCGTTCGGTCACGTTCACGCTTACGGTTTTTACAGGTATCAGATTCAAAAATTTTACCTGATACGTCACCGTCTGCGTTTCGGCGCCGGAGAACGCTGTGGCCGCCTGCGGTTCGGCTTCCCCCGAAAACAGTACCGAGCCGAAGTCCGTCCGCCCGTTCACCGCAGAGCAGCAGTCCGGCAGCGTCAAAGCGCCCCACGCCGTGAAAATCAGCGCCGCGGCACACAGCGCCGTCAGGCAAAAACAGGCGGATCTGAAAAATTTTCGCATTTCTTCACCTCCGAAAGTATGCTGTTTTTATGTTGTCCGCCGCCGAAGAAAATATCAGAGGCAAACCTCGCGCACGCAGGCTTATTCTGCATGATCTGAGAGAGATATGTAAATTCGCCCGCATCGCCGAAAAAAATTCATTTTTCTATTGTAAAATTTACAAAAATGTTGTATAATACTGCGCGGTAATTAATTGCAAAACGGAGGACATTTTATGAGCGAAAAAATCCTGGTGGAAACCAGCGCGCGCCACGTGCACGTATCCAAAGAAGACCTTGCCGTCCTGTTCGGCGAGGGCTATCAGCTTACCAAAAAAAAGGATCTCTCGCAGCCCGGGCAGTTCGCCTGCCATGAGCGCGTTGCGGTGATCGGTCCCAAATCGAGCTTTCCGGCGGTGTCCATTCTCGGGCCCGAGCGCAAACAGACCCAGGTGGAGCTTTCCGCTTCCGACGCCAGAAGCATCGGCGTTACCTGCCCGGTGCGTGAATCCGGCGACCTTGCCGGCAGCGCGGGCTGCAAGATCGTAGGCCCCAACGGCGAGATCGAGATCGGCGAAGGCGTGATCATCGCCAAGCGACACATCCACATGACCCCCGCTGACGCCGCGGTTTACGGCGTGGAAGATAAGCAGGTGGTGAGCGTGAAGATCGATTCTCCCGAGCGCAGCCTTGTGTTCGGCGACGTCGTTGTCCGCGTGAGCGATTCTTACGCCCTTGCCATGCATATCGATACCGACGAAGCCAACGCCGTGCTTGCCGGGCCGAACGCCTACGGCGAAATCATTAAATAATCTCATAAGCTGCTGGCTCAGCAGCTTTTTTGTTGAAATAATACAACATTCTTCGTTTTTTATTGTTATTTTTTACTTTTTTTCTTTCAATTTCTTATAGACGAAAACGAATGTTTGTGATATTATTAACAATGTAAAAAATCATACGTTATATTGTATGTAATTTTAATGGAGGAAAACACGATATGGTAAAAAAGATCAGTAAGCTGCCGTTCGTTGAAACACCCGAACAGGCCGAAAAGCTGGCCGCCGCCATCGCCGCCGCCAACGGCGAAAAAACGATGCTGATGGCTGTGATGCAGGAAGCGCAGGAGATCTACGGTTATCTGCCCTACGAGGTGCAGTGCCGCATCGCCGAGGGGCTTGACGTGCCGGTAGAAAAGGTTTACGGCGTTGCAACGTTCTACGCGCAGTTCGCGCTCTCTCCCAAGGGCAAATACAACATCTCGGTGTGCCTCGGCACTGCCTGCTACGTAAAGGGCAGCCAGGCGGTTCTTGATAAGATCTGCGAGGTTCTCGGCATCGAACCCGGCGAATGCACGAACGATACCAAATTCTCGCTGGAGGCCTGCCGCTGCATCGGCGCGTGCGGTCTCGCCCCGGTTATGATGATCAACGAAGACGTTTACGGCCGTCTTACCCCCGATATGGTCGAGGGCATCCTCAAAAAATACGCCTGATTCAAAACGATGAAGATTTCAGAGATTAGAGACCTCCTGAACGCCGAAGTGCTCTGCCTTGAAGAGCAGCTCGATACGGATGTGCACTCCGCCTGCGGCAGCGACATGATGAGCGACGTGCTTGCGTACGTAAAAGATCAGGCCGTGCTGCTTACGGGGCTTGTAAATTCTCAGGTGATACGCACCGCGCAGATGATGGATATGGTATGCGTCGTTTTCGTGCGATCCAAACGCCCCACGCTTGAAATGATCGGCATCGCCGAAGAAAACGGCATCGTTCTGCTTGCAACCGAAAAACGGATGTACGAGGCATGCGGCACGCTGTATCTGAACGGTTTGGGCGGTGCTTCGCATGAGTGAGCATCTGAACTTCCATTACAACGTAGACGGCGATAACTTCGTTTCCGCAGGGCAGGCGAGCGTACGCATCAAAAAGAACCTGCGTGAGCTCGGCCTTCCGCCGGAGGTGATCCGCAGGGTATCCATCGCCATGTACGAGGGTGAGATCAATATGGTGATCCATGCGGACGGCGGCAGCGCAGACGTAGATATTTACGAAGACCGCATCGTGATCACTCTTGACGACCATGGCCCCGGCATTGCGGACGTATCTCTTGCAATGCAGGAGGGGTACTCCACCGCCAACGAAAGAGTGCGGTCGCTCGGGTTCGGCGCGGGCATGGGCCTGCCGAACATGAAACGGTATACCGACGATATGCGCATCGATACCACGGTGGGTGTAGGCACGAAGATCACGATGACAATCAAACTCTGATCAAAAGATCGCAACCGAAAGAGAAGGTGAGCAGGTGAATTCCTACCGTCATTCGGTGGTTCTGGACGAGGAGAAATGCACCGGCTGCACCACCTGTATCCGGCGCTGTCCCACCGAAGCGATCCGAATACTGAACGGCAAGGCAAACATCGATACCGAACGCTGTATCGATTGCGGCGAGTGCATCCGCATTTGCCCCCACAAGGCGAAAAAAGCCAAGAGCTCAAAACTTGAGCATTATATGTACTACAAATGGAAGGTGGCGCTTCCCGCACCCACGCTTTACGGTCAGTTCAACGGGCTTGAAGACGTGGACGACGTGCTCGAAGGGCTCCGGCGCATCGGCTTCGACGAGGTCTACGAGGTGGCGAAGGCTGCCGAAATGGTTACGGCGTATACCCGCGCGTACCTGAAAACGGATCACATCAAAAAACCCGTGATCTCCTCCGCGTGCCCGGTGATCTCGCGCCTGATCGCGCTGCGCTTTCCTTATCTGAAAGACAATCTTCTTCCCATTATGCCGCCTATGGAGGTCGCGGCCATCGAGGCCCGCAAAAAGGCCGAACGCGAACACCCCGAGCTGAAGCCCGAAGAGATCGGTATTTTCTTCATCTCCCCGTGCGCCGCCAAGGTGAGCTATATCCACAACGGTTACGGCGGTTTCAAAAGCAATGTGGACGTGGTGGTATCGATCAGCGATATCTACTTTTTGCTGATCTCCGCCATGAAGCGCGGCAACACGCCCACAATCAGCAGTGAATCCGGCATGATCGGCGTCGGGTGGGCCTCTTCGGGCGGTGAAGCCACGGCGCTGATGAACGATTCCTATCTATCGGCGGACGGCATCGAAAACTGCATCCAGGTGCTCGAATCCATCGAAAACGGCAATATCCCGCAGCTTGAGTTCGTTGAGCTCGACGCATGCATCGGCGGGTGCGTGGGCGGCGTTTTGGCTATAGAAAACCCGTTCATCGCAAAAACGCGTCTGCAGACGGTGCGCCGGTACCTGCCGGTATCGCGCAATTTCCTTGCGGAAAACGAAGCGTTCATCCCGCCCGAATATATTGTTGAAGACCAGCCGGAGTATAAACCGATCACAAGGCTTTCCGATACCATGGGCGAATCCATGCGCATGATGGCGCAGATCCAGCGGCTGAAAGAAACGCTGCCGGGCATCGACTGCGGCGCCTGCGGTTCTCCTACCTGCCGCGCGTTTGCCGAAGATACGGTGCGCGGGCTGGTCGGCGAAGGTCGCTGCTGCGTGGTGCAGAAAGAAGCCGGCGCAAAAACGGAGGGAACCGCCGATGACGGTAAATGATCTTATAAAAGCAACCGGTTTTTCCCCCGTCGCCTTGCCTGACCCCGAAAAAGAGATCGGCGGCTGCTATATCGGCGATCTGCTGAGCTGGGTGATGGGCAACGCAAAGGCCGGGGACGTGTGGATCACGATCATGAGCAACGTGAACACCGTAGCGGTGGCGTCGCTGGCAGATGTGAGCGCCGTTCTGCTTGCAGAGGGCGTAACGCTCGAGCAGAGCCTTTGTGAAACCGCGGCGCAGAAAAACGTGAACATCCTGGCAACGCCTTTGCCGGCATACGAGGCCGCAATAAGGCTGCACGGCGTAATATGAACGCGTATTACGATTTTCACGTCCATTCCTGCTTATCCCCATGTGCGGATAACGATATGACGCCGAACAACATCGCGGGCGTCGGCGTGCTGGCAGGGCTCAGCGTTATGGCGCTTACCGACCATAACTCCTGTAAAAACTGTCCCGGGTTTTTCACCGCGGCAAAACGGTACGGCATCGTTCCCATTGCGGGCATGGAGCTTACCACCGCCGAGGATATCCACGCGGTGTGCCTGTTTGAAACGCTTGAAGGCGCCATGGCGTTCGACGCGCTCGTTGAAAACCGCCGTATGAAGATCCCGAACAACACTTCGGTATTCGGCGACCAGCTCATTATGGACGGTGAAGACAGTATCATTGGCGCCGAACCTTATTATCTGCACCCGGCTTCGGAATTCTCCGTAGAAGAGCTCCCCGCGCTTACCGCGCGCTACGGCGGCGTGAGTTACCCCGCGCATATCGACAGAGAGGCGAACGGCATCATCGCAACGCTCGGCACGTTCCCGGATATCCCGGGGCTGAGGTGCGCTGAATTTGCCGATAAAGCGAACGTAGAAGCCTATACCGCGAAATATGCGGGGCTGGCAGGCAAGCGGATCCTCGTTTCTTCCGACGCGCACAATCTCTGGGGCGTACGCGATAAAGATGCGTTTCTTGCCGTGAACGGCGCGCCCGGTTCCGATGAGCAGCTCCGCGCAGAAATATTCAAAGTCCTCAGAGGGGAGGCCGCCGGATGAAAGAGCTTTCGCTCAATATTCTCGATATCGCAAAAAATTCGGTCAAGGCCGGCGCGCAGAACGTAGAGATCGCGCTCACCGAAACGGATGAGCTGCTCATCATCGGCGTGAAAGACGACGGCTGCGGCATGTCCGCCGATTTTCTGCGCGAGGTCACAAACCCGTTTACCACAACGCGCACCACGCGCAAGGTCGGCCTCGGCATCCCGTTTTTCAAGCTCGCCAGCGAGCAGACGGGCGGCACGTTCAGCATCGTTTCGCGGTGGGAAAAAGAATACCCCGAAACCCACGGTACCGAAACGAAAGCCTCCTTTTATAAAAACCATCTCGATTTCACCCCGCTCGGCGACGTGGTTTCCTCGGTGGTCACGCTGATCCAGGCGGACCCCGATATCCACTGGGTATTCCGGCACGAAACGCCCGGTAAAACCGTGAGCCTCGATACGGACGAGTTGAAGGCCGTGCTCGGTGATATCCCGCTCAATTACCCCGACGTGATCGCGTGGATCACCGGTTATCTGAAAGAACAGTACGCAGAAAACGCGTAAAAGTATATAAATAATTTTTCATTTATATAAGAAAGGATCAAAAAAATGAAATCTTTAGCAGAGCTTCAGGCAATCAGAGACAGAATGCAGGGCAAAGTTGTGATGCGCGAAGGCAGCGGCGATATCCGCGTGGTCGTGGGCATGGCTACCTGCGGCATCGCGGCCGGCGCAAGGCCCGTGCTGAACACGTTCGTAGAAGAAGTGGCCAAGGCGGGGTTGTCCGATAAGATCACGGTCACCCAAACGGGCTGCATCGGTATCTGCCAGTTCGAGCCGGTGGTTGAAGTGTACCAGGCCGGGCAGGAAAAGGTCACCTACGTGAAGATGAACGCCGAAAAGGCGAAAGAAGTCGTTGAAAAACACCTCAAAGGCGGCAACGTGATTGAGGATTATGCAATCAAGAACATTTAACATTATTTGGAGGTAGATTTATGGTTCGTTCTCAGGTACTTATATGCGGCGGTACCGGCTGTACTTCTTCGGGCAGCGCAAAGCTGATCCCCGAATTTGAAAAGCAGCTTGCGGCCAACGGCCTGGCGGAAGAGGTCAAGATCGTCCGCACCGGCTGCTTCGGCTTGTGCGAGCTCGGTCCCGTTGTTATCGTTTATCCCGACGGTACCTTCTATTCCCGCGTGGAAGAAAAGGACGTTGAGGAGATCGTGAAGGAGCACCTTCTCAAGGGCAGAGTGGTAGAGCGCCTCGTTTATAACGAAGTGGCTGCAGACGCTGTGGTCGAGCACGGAAACGTCTCTCTGAACGATACGGTGTTCTATGCAAAGCAAAAGCGCGTTGCGCTCAGAAACTGCGGTGTGATCAACCCCGAAAGCATCGATGAATACATCGCCATGGACGGCTACGCCGCTCTGGGCAAGGTGCTCACCGAAATGACGCCCGAAGACGTGATCAAGGTGGTTTCCGATTCGGGGCTGCGCGGCCGCGGCGGCGCAGGCTTCCCCACGGGCAAAAAATGGTATTTTGCTTCTCTTTATAAAGACGACCAGAAATACGTGGTGTGCAACGCCGACGAGGGCGACCCCGGCGCGTTCATGGACCGTTCCATTCTCGAAGGCGACCCGCACTGCATCGTTGAGGCCATGGCGATCTGCGGCTACGCGATCGGCGCAAGCGAAGGTTACGTTTACGTCCGCGCGGAGTATCCCATTGCCGTACGCCGCCTGCAGAAGGCGATTGACGACGCGCACGCCTACGGTCTGCTCGGCAAAGATATCTTCGGTTCCGGCTTCAATTTCGATCTTCACATCCGTTTGGGCGCAGGCGCGTTCGTATGCGGCGAAGAAACGGCGCTGATGACCTCCATCGAAGGCAACCGCGGCGAGCCCCGCACCCGTCCTCCGTTCCCGGCGGAAAAGGGTCTGTTCGGCAAGCCCACCAACAACAACAACGTAGAAACCTACGCCAACATCCCCCAGATCATCCTGAAGGGCGCGGAATTCTTCAACTCCATGGGCACCGAAACCAGCAAGGGCACCAAGGTATTCGCGCTGGGCGGCAAGATCAACCACACCGGCCTCGTAGAGATCCCCATGGGCACCACGCTCAGAGAGATCGTTGAAGAGATCGGCGGCGGCGTACCGAACGGCAAAAAGTTCAAGGCCGCGCAAACGGGCGGCCCCAGCGGCGGCTGCATCCCGGCGGAATTCCTCGATACCCCCATCGATTACGAGAGCCTTGCCAAGATCGGCTCCATCGTGGGCTCCGGCGGTCTGATCATCATGGATGAAGACAACTGCATGGTGGATATCGCCAAGTTCTTCCTGGGCTTCACCGTGGACGAGTCCTGCGGCAAGTGCACCCCCTGCCGCGTGGGTACCAGACGTCTTTACGAGATCCTCGAAAAGATCACCTCGGGCAACGGCACCATGGAAGACCTCGATAAGATGGAACAGCTCTGCTACTACATCAAGAACAACTCCCTGTGCGCTCTGGGCCAGACCGCGCCCAACCCGGTGCTTTCCACCTACCTGCGCTTCAAGGACGAATACATCGCTCACGTGCGCGATAAGAAGTGCCCCGCCGGCGTATGCAAAGGCCTGCTCACGTTCACCATTGATAAAGACGCGTGCATCGGCTGCGGCCTCTGCGCGAAGAACTGCCCCGCCGACGCGATCAGCAAAACCGATTACATCGCTCCCGGCCACAAGCTCGCTTCTTATGCGATCGATCCCGCGAAGTGCGTCAAGTGCGGCGCCTGCATGGACAACTGCAAGAAGAACGCTATCAGCAAGAAATAAGGAGGGACGAAAAAATGGCTGACGTAACAGTAAAAATCAACGGCATCGCCGTAACCGTGCCTGCCGGCACGACCATTCTTGACGCCGCCCGCAAGGCCGGCATCGATATCCCCACCCTCTGCTACCTCAGAGACGTCAACGAGATCGGCGCGTGCCGCATCTGCCTTGTTGAAGCCACCGGCGCCAGAGGCCCCGTGCCCGCGTGCGTAGCCAAGGTAGCCGACGGCATGGAGGTAAAAACCAACACCCCCGCGCTGGTAGAGGCCAGAAAAATCAACCTCAAGCTCCTGCTTTCCAACCATAAAAAAGAGTGCCTTTCCTGCGTGCGCTCCGGCTCCTGCGAACTGCAGAAGCTCTGCCACGATTACGGCATTGAAGACGAAAACGCCTTTGAAGGCGCGAGAAACGAATACCCGATCGACGCTTCCGCCGCCCATATGTACCGCGACAACGAAAAGTGCATCCTTTGCCGCCGCTGCTCCGCCGTGTGCAACATGAACCAGGGCGTGGGCGTGATCGGCGCGAACGCGCGCGGCTTCGATACCCACATCGGCTGCGTGATGGAAAAGCCCCTTGTGGACGCCGCCTGCATCAGCTGCGGCCAGTGCATCGTGGCGTGCCCCACCGGCGCCCTCAGCGAGCGTGACGACACCGCCAAGGTGGTTGCCGCCCTCAACGATCCCTCTAAGCACGTGATCGTGCAAACCGCGCCCAGCGTGCGCGTGGGCCTCGGCGAAGAGTTCGGCATGCCCATCGGTTCCATCGTGACCGGCAAGCTGGTGGCCGCCCTCAGAGCTCTGGGCTTTGCCAAGGTGTTCGATACCAACTTCACCGCCGACCTCACCATCATGGAAGAGGCGAACGAATTCATCCAGAGATACGTGAACAAGGATCATCTGCCGCAGATCACCTCCTGCTCTCCGGGCTGGATCAAGTTCTGCGAGACCTATTTCCCCGAGTTCATCCCGAATCTCTCCTCCTGCAAATCCCCGCAGGGCATGTTCGGCGCCGTAGCCAAAACCTACTATGCCGAAAAAATGGGCATCGACCCCAAGGATATCTTCGTGGTATCGGTGATGCCCTGCACCGCCAAGAAGTTTGAGGCGGAGCGCCTTGACCATACGGCCGTGAAGGGCCTGCCGGATATCGACGTGGTTCTCACCGTGCGTGAGCTCGCCCGCATGATCAAGAAGGCCGGCATCCTCTTTAACGAGCTGCCCGACGATACTTACGACGCGCCCTTCGGCCTCGGCTCCGGCGCGGGCACCATCTTCGGCGCCACCGGCGGCGTGATGGAAGCGGCCCTTCGTACCGCCTACGAGGTCCTGACCAAGGAAGAGCTCCCGAAGCTGGAGTTCGAGGACGTCCGCGGCACCCAGGGCATCAAGGAAGCCAGCTACACCATCGCGGGCAACGAGATCCGCGTGGCCGTCTGCTCCGGCACCGCCAACGCCAAGAAGGTGCTGGATATGGTGAAGAGCGGCGAGAAGCAGTATGACTTCATCGAGGTCATGGCCTGCCCCGGCGGCTGCGTCAACGGCGGCGGCCAGCCCATCGTTCCCGCAAGCGTGCGCAACTTCACCGACGTGCGCGCCATCCGCGCGGCCGGGCTCTACAAGGACGACGAAAGCCTGCCCGTGCGCAAGTCCCACGAGAACCCCGACGTCAAGCGCGTGTACGACGAGTATTTCGGCGCCCCCAACTCCCACAAGGCGCACGAGATCCTGCACACCGGCTATACCGTACGGAAGAAATATTAAGCAAGAACCGGAATCGCCCGCGTCAGAAGCGCGGGCGGTTTTTTTATCACGGCGCAGGGCAGGAAACGCTTCGCGTTTTGTCACAAATCGGAATTTGTCGGGAGCATCATATGCGGAACATACCGGACCGTGTGGGAAGGCAAGGTCAAAAATCGGAATCGCGTTGCGGGGACGTCGATGCGCCGTCCCTTACGATCATATGTCGCTCCCGCGACGGAACGACGGCGTCGAATGTGTACAGATTCTGTGTTTCTCACTTGATAAAGATTCTATTGTCTAATAGAATAATCGTTTCACGGCAGGACCATGCATTGTGTACCACGCGGAAGCGTTCATCATCGCCGAAGGCGATTAAAATTGTAGGGGACGGCGCGTCGACGTCCCCGCAACGCGATTCCTTATTCTCAATGTCGCTGATTCCCAATCATATCAGACGCACCGTCGCGGGAGCGGCATAGAATCGTAGGGCACGGCGTCCCCGACGTGCCGCAGGGGCGAAGCCCCTCCGAATTTAAATACGCACACAAAAGAGCGATGAAAGCAACTATGAATCTGTACACGGTTGACAGCGTATCCTTTGTATCTTCAAACGCTTTCCTTCTGATCGTATAGGACGGCGCGTCGACGTCCCCGCAACGCGATTCCGATTTTTGACCTTGCCTCCCCACACGGTCCGGTACGTTCCGCATATGATGACCCCGACAAATTCCGATTTACCTTACGGCTTCGCAGGTTTCCCTTTTTGCGAGCCGGCGTTTATGATACGC
>JAEEGL012416660.1_pt1 | contig 11364 bp, 10 predicted proteins | sample 9134231 | NCBI WGS metagenome assembly JAEEGL01 (sample SAMN16246548, study PRJNA631951) | gut metagenome | biome: gut microbiome; feature: rumen; material: fiber-attached | host: Bos | place: Iran: Karaj | collected 2018-10
AGGTGTTAGATTTTGCCCTAATGTTCCATGTCTAGAGGCTTATACAGCTCCTATTAAATATGGTGTTAATGGAATATTAGTTTCATCAAAGCCTGTTTATTATAAGGGCTATGTTGTTGAAAATTATAAGGTTAAATTTAAGAGCGGTAAAATTGTCGATACTAATTTGGATAAAAATATTTTACTTGATGATACTATGTATTATTGTGGTGAAATATCTATGGTAGATTATTTCAATGAAAGTAATTTCTATTCAGTTTTGTTAAATGAAAATACTGGCTGTCATTTAGCCTTAGGATATGCATATACATTTGGCATTAAAAATAAAAAGCTTATTAATAAATCTGATCATCACCTAGATTTGGTTTTTGGCGATGATTCAACTAACGTAGTTGGAATAGATTATGAAGGTAATAAGATATTAATTTTTAAAGACGGTAAATATATTTATGAATAATAAAATTAAAAAATATTTAGATGATAATATTGTTGATTTAAAAAATAAGAATATCTTACTTATTGGTAAAGGATTTATTGGAAGTGCAATTTATGAGGAATTAAAATATAAAAATGCTAATGTATTTTATTCTTCATCAAATAATAATGATGCCGATATAATTATAGATTTTAATAAAGAAATTAATTTTGATGAAATCAGAAAATTAAATTTAGATTATATTATTATTAATAGCGGTGCTGATATTAATGATAATATAAATGAACAAATTAATTATTTAGGACCAAAAAAATTAATTGATGAATTAAAAGAAGGAGTTAAATTTATAATTTGTGTATCTATATCTAAAAGAAAAGATTCATATGCTTTAGCTAAAAGAAAACTTTTAGATTATGCAGATGAATTAAAAAATGATTATGATATTAGAATATATCATCCTGGAATTTGTAATTCTAAATTGTTTAAAAAAAGAAATAAATTATCATTTTTATATAAATTTTTTTTAAATAATAAATATAAATCAGCTTTATGTGCGCTTTATTGTTTTAATGATAAACAAAAATTTAATTATTGGGTTTGTCCTAAATATAATATTAATGGCTATCCGAGGTTGAAAAGATATGAAGATTGATATTCATTCAAATAAAGAAACCAAAGAACAAGCCTTATATAATTTAATGACGCATATTAAAATGTGTAAGAGATTAAAGGATAGAGTCTTATATGTAGTTGTTGGATATGGTTCAACAAGTGGTAAGCATATTATTAAGACAAACACTTTAGAGCTTGCAGAAGAATTAAAACAAAAGAATCAAATTAAGGATTACATTTTAGGCGATGAACTCGATATATTTAATGCTAAATATCAGAAGTTTAAATATAAAGAATTAATTAATGAAGATGAAAAAAGAATAAAAAATCCAGGGCTTATTGTATTAATATTGTAGACAAAAAAGAAAAAACGTTTTCAATTAATTGAATTTTGTTTGAACAATTCAGCTTAATTCATAAAATAACGAAAATAATTCTAAAAGATTTTTAAAAATACGAATTATATTTCGTTAAAAGTTGAATTTGAAAAACTATGTTCGAAAAATGGGGCGTTTTTTTGTTGACAATTATTTTGTTTATGTATATAATAAACCTATACGAAAAAATCTAGGGACTTATATATATCTATATATATAACCCCACTTAGAAAGGAAGCGTGACATATATGGCGAGACACACATTATCAGTTCTTGTAAATAATCACATGGGTATTTTGTCGAGGGTTGCAGGACTGTTTTCTAGAAGAGGCTATAACATTGATAGCTTATCTGTAGGTGAAACAGAAAATCCTGAATTTTCGAGAATGACTATTGTGGTTGATTGTGAAGATGATGTATTTTCACAAATTAAAAATCAATTAGCCAAGCTAATGGATGTTATTACAATTTCTGATTTGCCTTTAGATGATTCCATTAGAAGAGAGCTTTGCTTAGTTAAGATTGAGGCTCCTAAGGATAAGAGAAGTCAAATTATAGAAATATGTAATATATTTAGAGCTCATATCATCGATGTTTCTAATAATTCAATGGTATTAGAGGTAACAGGTGATCATAGTAAGGTTTCAGCTATAATTGAAATGCTTAATGAGTATGGTATTAAAGAGGTTATTCGTACAGGTATAACAGCTATCGGTAGAGGCGATGGCGAGCTTAAGAAAGCTAATAATGAAGAAGAATTTATATAAGAAAGAGGAAAAAGAAAAATGGCAGAAGCAAAAATTTATTATCAAAAAGATTGTGATTTAAACAAATTAAAAGGAAAGACTGTTGCAATTATCGGTTATGGTTCTCAAGGACATGCACATGCATTAAACCTTAAGGAATCTGGAGTTAATGTAGTAGTTGGTTTATATGAAGGCTCTAAGTCTTGGGAAAAGGCTGAAAAGCAAGGCTTAAAGGTTATGCTAACTAAGGATGCAGTTAAGGCTGCAGACATCATCATGATTTTAATCAATGATGAAAAGCAAGCTAAGATGTATAAGGAAGATATCGAACCAAATCTAAAGCCTGGTAAGATGTTAATGTTTGCACATGGATTTGCAATTCATTTTGGTCAAATCGTTCCACCTAAGGGTGTAGACGTTGCTATGATTGCTCCTAAGGCACCTGGTCATACAGTAAGAAGTGAATATCAAGCTGGTAAAGGTACTCCATGTCTTGTTGCAGTTGAAAAGAATGAAACTGGTAATGCACTTGATTTAGCACTTGCTTATGGTGCTGGTATCGGTGGCGCAAGAGCAGGTTTACTTGAAACAACATTTAGAACAGAAACTGAAACTGACCTATTTGGTGAGCAAGCAGTATTATGCGGTGGTGTTTGTGCATTAATGCAAGCAGGTTTCGATACATTAGTTGAAGCTGGATATGATCCTAGAAATGCTTACTTTGAATGTGTTCATGAAATGAAGCTTATCGTTGATTTAATTTATCAATCTGGCTTTGCTGGTATGAGATATTCAATTTCTAATACAGCTGAATATGGTGATTATATCACTGGACCAAAGATTGTTACTGAAGATACTAAGAAGGCTATGAAGAAGATCTTGAAGGATATCCAAGATGGTACATTTGCTAATGACTTCTTAACAGTTATGTCTCCAGCAACTGGTCAAGCTAAATTCAAGGCTTTAAGAAAGCTAGCTTCTGAACATCCAAGTGAAAAGGTTGGAGCTGAAATTAGAAAGCTTTACAGCTGGAATAACGAAGAAGATAAATTAATTAATAACTAATTTTGATTAAATGGTGATGGTTAATACCCTCACTATTTAACATTTATTTACAAGGAGGTGAAAATGTGAAGGTTGATATTTTTGATTCTAGCTTAAGAGATGGAGCTCAAGCTGAAGGTATAAGCTTTTTAGTATCAGATAAAATTAAAATTGCTAAGGCTTTAGATGAATTAGGCATAAGCTTTATTGAAGCTGGAAATCCTGGCTCTAATCAAAAGGATTTAGAATTCTTTAAGGAAGCAAAAAATCTCAATTTAAAAAATTCTCACCTCGTAGCCTTTGGTTCAACAAGAAGAGCAAAGACTGATGTTAAAGATGATTTAAATGTTAATGCTTTATTAGAGGCAGAAACAGAATATGTGTGTATATTTGGTAAATCTTCACTATTTCATGTAGAGCATATTATAAACACTACTAAAGAAGAAAACTTAAATATGATATCTGATACGATTAAATATTTAAGAAGCAAAAATAAAAAAGTATTTTATGATGCTGAGCATTTCTTCGATGGTTATAAATATAATAGTGAGTATGCTTTAGAAACATTGAAGGCAGCAGATGATGCTGGTGCTGAAACAATTATTTTATGTGATACTAATGGTGGTACATTCCCAAGTGAAATGGTTGAAATAATTAATGTTATTAAAAAGACTATTAAATGTCCACTTGGTATTCATGCTCATAATGATTCAGGTATGGCAACATCAGCCTCAATTGAGGCAGTGCTTGCTGGATGCACACAAATTCAAGGTACATTCTTAGGCTATGGTGAAAGATGTGGTAATGCAAATTTATCAACAATAATTGCTAATTTAGAACTTAAGAAGAATATATGCTGTCTACCTAGCGGTAATTTAGAAAAACTAACTTCAACAGCTAAATTTATAGCTGAGGTTTCAAATTTCCAAATGGCTAAGGGTATGCCGTATGTTGGCGATAGTGCATTTGCCCATAAGGCTGGTATGCATATAGATGGTGTATATAAAAATCCTAAATCATTTGAACATATTGAACCTGATAAGGTTGGAAATGAAAGAAGATTTTTAATTAGCGAGGTAGCAGGTAAATCAACTGTAATCGCTAAGATAAATAAAATATATCCTGATATCAAAAAAGATGATCCTGCAATTGATGTAATTATCAATAGGGTTAAAACCTTAGAGTATATGGGATATGCATTTGAGGGTGCTGATGCTTCATTCGAGCTTTTAGTTCATAAGGCTTTAAAGAATTTTAAATCATTCTTTGAGGTTGAAAACTTTAAGACTATAGGTGAAGGACCATCACTTGAAAACGAATATTCAGCTTCAGCAATTATCAAAGTAATTGTAGAAGGTGAAGAAGAGGTTACAGCAGCTAATGGAGATGGACCTGTTGATGCTTTAAATAAAGCATTAAGAAAAGCGATAGGTAAGTTCTATCCAATACTAAATGAGGTTTCTCTATCTGATTATAAGGTAAGAATCCTAGATGGTAAGGAATCAGCTACTGCAGCTATTACAAGAGTTATTATTGAATCTACAGATGGCAAGAGCACTTGGTCAACTGTAGGTGTTTCAAAGGATATTATCGAGGCATCATTTAAGGCCTTGATAGATTCTGTAGAATATAAGTTGTTTAAGGAGAGTAAATAATATGGGAATGACAATGTCACAAAAAATCTTAGCTGCCCATGCAGGGTTAGATAAGGTTGTTGCAGGACAATTAATTGAAGCTAAATTAGATTTAGTTCATGGTAATGATATTACTACACCAGTTGCTATTAAGGAATTTAATAAAATTGGTGTTAAGGAGGTTTTTGATAAGGACAAGGTTGTAATTGTTCCAGATCATTTCACTCCAAATAAGGATATTAAATCAGCAGAACAATGCAAATTTATTAGAGAGTTTGCGCATGATAAGAATTTAACTAACTACTTAGAGGTTGGTCAAATGGGTATTGAGCATGCTATTATTCCTGAAAAGGGCTTAGTAGTTGCTGGTGATTTAACAATTGGTGCTGACTCACATACTTGTACTTATGGTGCTTTAGGTGCTTTTTCTACAGGTGTTGGTTCAACAGATATGGCTTGTGGTATGGCTACAGGTAAGGCTTGGTTTAAGGTTCCAGAGGCTATAAAATTTAATTTAGTTGGTAAGCCTGCATTTGGTATTAGTGGTAAGGATGTCATTTTACATATTATTGGTATGATAGGTGTTGATGGTGCTTTATATAAATCTATGGAGTTTTCTGGAGAGGGCTTAAAGTATCTATCAATGGATTCAAGATTTTCTATGGCAAATATGGCAATTGAGGCTGGTGCTAAAAATGGTATATTTGCAGTAGATGAAAAAACATTAGAATATTGTAAGGAGCATTCTACTAAGACTCCTACTGTATATGAGGCAGATGCTGATGCAATCTATGCTGAGACTTATGATATTGATTTATCAAAGATTAAGCCAACAGTTGCATTCCCACATCTACCTGAAAATGCTCATACTGTAGATGAGGATGTTTGTAAGAAGACTACTATTGATCAAGTAGTAATTGGTTCTTGTACAAATGGTAGAATGGAAGATTTAAGAATTGCTAGAGACATCTTAAAGGGTAAGAAGGTTAATAAGAACGTACGTTGTATTGTTTTACCTGGTACTCAAAAGATTTATTTACAAGCAATTGTTGAAGGAATTGTTACTGATTTAGTTGAAGCTGGTTGTGCATTCTCAACTCCAACTTGTGGACCATGTCTAGGTGGACATATGGGTATACTTGCTGCTGGTGAAAGATGCGTATCAACAACTAATAGAAATTTCGTTGGTCGTATGGGACATGTTGATAGTGAGGTTTATTTAGCTTCACCTGCAACTGCAGCTGCATCAGCAATAGCAGGTTATATTGCTGATCCAAGAGAATATATGGAGGAAAAGTAATATGAACGCTAAGGGTAGAGTTTTAAAATATGGTTCTGATATCGATACTGATGTAATTATTCCTGCAAGATATTTAAATACATCAGATCCTAAGGAATTAGCTAGTCATTGTATGGAAGATTCTAAACAAGATATTAATGCTGGTAAGGAGTCTTTTGCAAAAAGAGTTCAAGTTGGTGATATTTTAGTTGCTGAAAAGAATTTCGGCTGTGGTTCATCAAGAGAGCATGCTCCACTAGCTATTAAGACTTGTGGTGTATCTTGTGTTATCGCTAAAACATTCGCAAGAATTTTCTATAGAAATTCAATTAATATTGGTCTTCCTATTATGGAATGTCCAGAAGCTTGCGATGATATAAAAGATGGTGATATCGTATCAGTTAATTTTGATACTGGTGTTATCACTAATGAATCAACTGGTCACAGCTTCCAAGCTGCACCATTCCCACCATTTATGCAAAACATTATTGCAAAGGGTGGTTTAGTAAATAAAATTAAGGGAGAATTAGCAAATGAGTAATTTCAATATTGTAACATTACCTGGTGATGGTATTGGTCCAGATATCGTAAGAGAAGCAGTTAAGGTTTTAAATAGAATTGGTGAATTATATGGTCACAAATTCAATATAGTTGAAAAGAGAATGGGTGGTATCGCTATTGATATGGATGGTACATCACTTCCTCAAGATACTATTGATGAATGCTTAAAATCTGATGCAGTATTACTTGGTGCTGTTGGTGGTCCTAAGTGGGATCATTTAACTAATGGCGATAGACCTGAAAAAGGTTTATTAGGCATTAGAGGCGCATTAAAGCTATATGCTAATTTAAGACCTGCAGTATTATTTAAACAATTAAAGCATACTTCACCATTAAAGCCTGAAATTATTGGTGATGGCTTAGATATTTTAGTAGTTAGAGAATTAACTGGTGGTATGTATTTTGGTGAAAAAGCTAATTCACCAGCATTTAATCCAGAAAAGCCTGATTGCTGGGCATCTGACTTAGAAAAATATTCAGTATATGAAATTGAAAGAATCTTAAAGACAGGCTTTGATGCTGCCTTAAAGAGAAATAAAAAGCTTTGCTGTGTACATAAAGCAAATGTATTAGAGTCTTCAAGATTATGGAGAGCAGTATTCGAAAGAATGAAGAAGGATTATCCTGATGTTGAAACTTCTGAAATGTATGTTGATAATGCAGCTATGCAATTAATTAGAAATCCAAGACAATTTGATGTTATTGTTACATCAAATATCTTCGGTGATATTTTAACTGATGAATCTTCACAGGTTGCAGGTTCAATCGGTATGCTAGCATCAGCATCACTTGGTGCTGGTAAGCTTGGCTTATATGAACCAATTCATGGTTCAGCACCAGATATCGCTGGTAAGAATTTAGCTAACCCAATCGCTACAATCCTATCTTTACCATTAATGTTTAGATATTCTCTAAACTTATTTGAAGAAGCTGATTGTATCGATAGAGCAATTAACGAGGTTTTAGATGCTGGTTATAGAACTGGCGACATTTTCACACCTGGCTTAAATGATGAAGCTAAGAAGGTTGGAACAAAGGAAATGGGCGATTTAATCGTTAAGGCTTTAAAAAAATAAAAAAATGAGGTGTTTTTATGAAGAGTGATGTAATTAAAAAGGGTGTAGAACGTGTTCCTAACCGTTCACTTTTAAAAGCTCTTGGTATGACAAATGAAGAAATAGAAAGACCATTTATTGGTGTTGTTACTGCAAAATCAGAAATAGTTCCAGGTCATATGTATCTAGATAAGATTAGTGAGGCTGTTAAAGCAGGAATTTTAATGGCTGGTGGTACTCCAATTGAAATACCAGCTATTGGTGTTTGTGATGGTATCGCTATGGGACATACTGGTATGAAATATTCTTTAGTTACTAGAGAATTAATTGCTGATTCGCTTGAATGCATGGCACTAGCACACGCACTTGATGGTTTAGTATTAATTCCAAACTGCGACAAGATTGTTCCAGGTATGCTTATGGGTGCTTGTAGAGTTAATCTACCTACTGTAGTATGCTCTGGTGGTCCAATGCTTGCTGGAAGAGTTAATGGTCAAAAAACATCACTTTCATCAACATTTGAAGCAGTTGGTAAATATTTAGCTGGTAAGATTACTGAAGAGGAATTAGAAGAATATGAAGATCATTCATGTCCATCTTGTGGTTCTTGTTCAGGTATGTATACAGCAAATTCAATGAACTGCATGTGTGAGGTTTTAGGTATTGCCTTACATGGAAATGGAACAATTCCTTGTGCATATTCAGATAGACTTAGATTCGCTAAGAAGAGCGGTATGGCTGTCATGGATATGGTCAAGAAGAATATTAAGATTAGAGATATATTAAATGAAAAAGCATTTATTAATGCATTAACTATGGATATGGCTTTAGGCTGTTCAACAAATACAATGCTTCACCTTCCTGCAATTGCACATGAGGCAGGTGTAAATATTAATTTAGAAATAGCTAATGAAATATCTTATAATACGCCAAATTTATGTCATCTAGCTCCTGCAGGTCATACCTATATGGAGGATTTAAATGAAGCTGGTGGTGTAAAGGCTGTTATGAAGGAAATTTCTAAATTAGGTAAATTAAATTTAGATTTAATGACAGTTAATGGTAAAACTATAAAGGAAAACTTAGAAACTGCAGTTAATAAGAATCCTGAAATTATTAGAACAGTTGATAATCCTTATTCAAAGACTGGTGGTATTGCCGTATTAAAGGGTAACTTAGCAGTTGATGGCTGTGTAGTTAAGCGTAGTGCTGTTGCCCCTGAAATGCTAAAGCATACAGGACCAGCTAAGGTATTTAATTCTGAAGAAGAAGCAATTGCCGCAATTGATGGTGGAAAAATCGTTAAAGGCGATGTGGTAGTAATTAGATATGAAGGTCCTAAGGGTGGTCCTGGTATGAGAGAAATGCTAGCACCAACATCTAGAATTGCTGGTATGGGCTTAGATAAGGATTGTGCATTAATTACTGATGGTAGATTTTCTGGTGCAACTCGTGGTGCCTCAATTGGTCACGTATCTCCAGAGGCTGCAGAAGGTGGTTTAATTGGACTAGTTGAAAATGGTGATTTAATTGAAATCAATATTACTGATTGTACTATTAAATTACTTGTTGATGATAAAACATTAGAGGAAAGAAAAAAGAATTTCAAAATGCCAGAAAGAAAGGTAACTGGTTATTTAGCTAGATATGCTAAGCTTGTTACTTCAGCTTCTACAGGCGCAATTTTTAAAGATTAATTTTTAAATAAGGAGGGGACTATTATGTTACTTAGTGGTTCACAAATTATAATTGAATGTTTAGTTGAACAAAAGGTTGATACAATCTTTGGTTATCCTGGTGGTGCAGTATTAAACATTTATGATGAATTATATAAGAATCAAGATAGAATTAGACATATCCTAACATCACATGAACAAGGAGCCAGTCACGCTGCAGATGGATATGCTAGATCTACTGGTAAGGTTGGTGTTGTTATCGCAACATCAGGACCTGGTGCGACTAACCTAGTTACAGGTATCGCTACAGCTTATATGGATTCATCACCTATGGTTGCCATCACAGGAAACGTTACAACTAATCTATTAGGTAAGGACTCATTCCAAGAGGTAGATATTACTGGTATTACTATGCCTATTACAAAGCATAATTATATCGTTAAAGATATTAATAAGCTTGCTGATACAATTAGAGAAGCCTTCAAGATTGCAAGATCTGGAAGACCTGGACCAGTATTAGTTGATATCGCTAAGGATGTAACAGATCCTAAGAATAAATGCGAATATACTCCAAAGACAATCAGCTTTAATGAGCCTGCAAGACATATTCCAGTAATTTATGATGAAAAATTACAGAATGTTGCTAAGCTTATTATGGAATCTAAAAAGCCATTCATCTATGCTGGTGGTGGTATTATTAGATCTGATTCAGCAAAGGAATTAAATGAATTTGCTAAATTAATCGATGCACCTACATCAACATCATTAATGGGTATTGGTGGATTTGACCAAACTAGTGATTTATCAACTGGTTTAATTGGTATGCATGGTACTGTTGCTTCTAATAAGGCAGTAGTTGAATGTGATTTGTTATTAGCACTTGGTGTTAGGTTTTCTGATAGAGTTTATTCAAATAAATTACATTTTGCTGAAAATGCAAAAATTATCCAAATTGATATTGATTTAGCTGAAATTAATAAAAACTGTCCAACTGATTATTCTTTAGTTATGGATTTAAAGGAATTCTTCTTAAGAATTACTAAATATTTAACTCAAAAGAATAATAAGGAATGGGTAGATCATATTAAAGAATATAAGAAGATGTTTGCTGATAATCAGCAATCAACATCTCTAAAGCCTAGATATTTTATGGAAGCTATTGAGGAAGTTACAAAAGGTGATTGCTATATCGCAACTGAGGTTGGTCAGCATCAATTATGGGCAGCTCAATATTTCCATTATAGACAGCCTAAAAGATTAATTACATCTGGTGGCTTAGGTACAATGGGTTTTGGTCTTGGTGCTTCAATTGGTACTCAAGTAGCTCATCCAGATAAGACAGTATTTAATATTGCTGGTGATGGTTCATTTAGAATGAATTTCAATGAATTATTAACAATGTCTAAATATAATATCCCAGTAATTGTTGTTGTAGCAAATAATGGTGTACTTGGTATGGTTAGACAGTGGCAAACTGCTTTCTATGAGAAGCGTTATAGCCAAACTATCCTAGACACTAAGCTTGATTATGCATTACTTGCAAAAGCATGTGGCGTTGACTATTATTATGCTGATACTAAAGCTGAATATAAGAAGGCTGTAGAAGAAGCTGTAAGGAATAGAAGACCAGCTATAATTAATGCAATTGTTGAAATTGACGAAAAGGTATTACCAATGGTAGCACCTGGTAAGCCAATTGATGACATTATGCTAAAATAAAAAACAAGAGCATCGCAAAAGATGCTCTTTTATTATGCATAAAAAAAGAACATCCAGCGATGTTCTTAATCTTTTTTATTTAGCTTATTATTGATTGCTGATATTAAAGCATGGATTGATGCACAGATGATATCATCATCGATACCAGAACCCCAATATTCCTTTTCATCAATCTTAATTGATACATAGGCAGCGGCTTCACTTCTAGAAGTAGAATCAAGTGAG
>JAEEGL012869236.1_pt1 | contig 11364 bp, 11 predicted proteins | sample 9134231 | NCBI WGS metagenome assembly JAEEGL01 (sample SAMN16246548, study PRJNA631951) | gut metagenome | biome: gut microbiome; feature: rumen; material: fiber-attached | host: Bos | place: Iran: Karaj | collected 2018-10
GAGCACAAACTGCCCTTCCGTGATGTAACCGGTGAGATCGGGAATCGGGAGCGTGATGTCGTCGTTCGGCATCGTGAGGATCGGAATCTGCGTGACCGAGCCCTTTGCCGTGTTGATGATGCCCGCACGCTCATAGATGGTTGCAAGGTCGGAATACAGATAGCCCGGAAAGCCCTTTCTGCCCGGAATCTCGCCCTTGGAGGACGAGAATTCGCGCAGCGCTTCGCAATAGGACGTCATATCCGTCAGAATCACGAGAATATGCTTGTTCTCCTTGAAAGCCAGATATTCCGCGGCGGTCAGCGCGCAGCGCGGCGTAATGATACGTTCGATGATCGGGTCGTTCGAGACATTGAGGAACATGACGACGCGATCCATAACACCCGCAGCTTCAAACGACTGGCGAAAATATTCGGCCACGTCATTCTTGACGCCCATGGCGGCAAAGACGATTGCAAAATCGTCGCTGTCAGCAATCGAGGCCTGCCGCACAATCTGCACGGCGAGCTCGTTGTGCTTCATGCCGGAGCCGGAAAAGATCGGCAGCTTCTGGCCGCGGATCAGCGTCGTCAGACAGTCAATGGAGGAAATGCCGGTTTTGATGATGTCACGCGGATAGACGCGCGACACGGGGTTCATCGGCTTGCCGTTGACGTTGCCCATCTCCACGGGAAAGATATCTCCGAGGCCGTCAATCGGGCGGCCGAGCCCGTCGAACACGCGGCCGAGAATCTCCGGCGACAACGGGATTTCCATCGGCTTGCCGGTCAGAACCGTGCGCGTGTTGACCATGGAAAGACCGCGCGTGCCTTCAAACACCTGCAGCGCCACCTTGTCGCCCTCAATGGCCACAATGCGGCCGGTGCGTTCGCTGCCGTCGTCCAGCTTTAAATGCACCAGTTCTTCGTTCAGAGGGTGCTGTACCCCTTCGAGGATCACGAGCGAGCCGTTCAGCTCCCGCAATCCGCGGTGTTCCGTAATCATGCTCCCCCTCCTTATTTGCGCACATAGGCGCCCAGCGCACTGTCGATTTCGGCGATGTCTTCGTCGAGCAGCTCGAGCTTTGCGTTCGGCACGTCATATTTCATTTTGGTCAGCTTGTCGAACAGACCGGTTTCCAGCAGGCGTCCGATCGGCACCTGAAGGGCCACGATCTGCTGACATTTATGATAGAGATGCAGAATCACCCGCATCATTTTGAGCTGTTTTTCGGGCGGCACATAGGTGTCGTCCGGATGGAATGCGTTCTGCTGCAAAAAGCCCACGCGAATCAGCCGCGCGATCTCCAGCGTCAGCTTCTGGTCGTCGGGCAGCACGTCGGCGCCGATCAGCTTGACGATTTCCATCAGCGAGGATTCCTCATAGAGAATCGACGAAATCTCCTCGCGGCACTGCATGAAATCGGGACCTACGTTGTCGTGGTACCACTGTTCCAGGTCGCCGAGATATTCGCTGTAGGAATTCGTCCAGTTGATGGCCGGATAGTGCCGCGCATAGGCCAGCGCCTTATCCAGCGCCCAGAAGCAGCGCGTGAAGCGCTTGGTGTTCTGGGTCACCGGCTCGGAAAAGTCGGAACCCTGCGGCGAGACGGCGCCGATGATGGACACCGAGCCTTCGGCGCCGGAAAGCACCCGCATATAGCCGGCGCGTTCATAGAACTCGGAAAGGCGGCTCGGCAGATAGGCCGGGAACCCCTCGTCGGCGGGCATTTCCTCCAGACGGCCGGAAATCTCGCGCAGGGCCTCTGCCCAACGGGACGTGGAATCGGCCATAATGGCGGTATGATAGCCCATATCGCGGTAGTATTCCGCAAGAGTGATTCCGGTATAGATCGACGCCTCGCGGGCCGCAACGGGCATATTTGACGTGTTGGCGATCAGCACCGTGCGCTCGAGCAGCGATTTGCCGGTGCGCGGGTCGATCAGCTCGGAGAACTCCTGCAGCGCCTGGGTCATTTCGTTGCCGCGTTCGCCGCAGCCGACATAGACGATGATGTCCGCGTCGCACCATTTGGCAAGCTGGTGCTGCGTCATGGTCTTGCCCGTGCCGAAGCCGCCGGGAATCGCCGCCGCCCCGCCCTTGGCCAGCGGGAACAGCGTATCCAGCACGCGCTGCCCGGTAATCAGCGGACGTGACGCGGGCAGACGCTTCGCCACCGGACGCGGCATCCGGATCGGCCAGCGCTGACAAAGCGTAAGGTTATGACGCGCCCCGCTTGCGTCCTCCAGTACGGCGACGGTGTCGTTCACACGGTAGGCGCCGTCCGGCTCGACCGAGACGATTTTGCCGGAAAGCAAGGGCGACAGCATGATTTTATGCAGAATGGCGGGGGTCTCTTCGGTTTCGGCATAGACGGCGCCGCCGCTAAGCGTATCGCCCGCTTTGACGGTCATACGGACGTTCCAGCGCTTGTCTTCGTCGAGCGCGCCGGTGTTGAGCCCTTTATCGATGAACGCGCCCGACTGCACCTGCAGCGCGAGAAGCGGACGTTCGATGCCGTCAAAGATATTTTGCAGAATGCCGGGGCCGAGTGTGGCGCAAAGCTGGCTGCCCGTGCCGACTACGGGTTCCCCCGGCGCAAGGCCGGCCGTGTCTTCATAGACCTGAATCGTCGTCTGATCCTTGTCGAGCGCAATCACTTCGCCGACCAGCTTCTGATTGCCGACATAGACCATCTCCAGCATGGAGAACGTCGTTTTGCCGCGGACGGTGACAACAGGGCCGTTGATCCCGAAAATCCGGTTGTTTTCGTACATAAAGAACCCTCCTTACGGCAAAACGGAAAGCCGGCATTCAGCCATGAACCGCGCACGGTCGGCAGCCAGGCGGCTCTCAAAGGTGTCGTCCAAATGGATGGAGCCGTCGGCGTTTTCGGCAAAGGCAAGCCCGAGGCGGATCCGATCGTCGGTGTGGACGGCTTCCACCTGCGGTAATTCTTTGCAAATCTCTTTTGCCGCCTGCGCGTCCTCGGCGCGCACAAAGACAACCGCGCGCCCGCCCGAAAAGCCCTCGGCAAGCGAAGCGATGCAGCTTTTGAGCAGCGGCAGGTAGTCCGCCGTTTCTGTGAACGCAAGAATCTTTTTTTCCGCTTCGGCATAAACCTGCGCCACGATGGCGGCGCGGTGGTCGGCGGATCGCTTTTTCAGCGCGGCGGCCCGCTCCGCAAGCATCTGGTTCGATTCGCGCTCCAGGCGCGTCAACGCATAGGCCTTCCGCGTTTCCAGCTCCTGCCGCGCTTCTTCGCGGAACGACGACAGGGCCGAGCTTGAAAGCCGTTCGGTCTGCTTTTCAATTTTCTGTACGCTCTTTTCCGCCGTGCGGTTAATCTGCGCGGCGAAGCGTTCCAGTTTATCGTTTTGGTTCAGCATGCAATCACCTGTTTACGAGGATGGGTGCGTCAAACGGATGTGCCGACAGCAGCGGCCACATAACGCGTGATGGATTCGGTGTCCACAGTGGGATGTGTCAGATCGGGTATTTCGGAAACCAGCAGCTTCGCGTTGCGTTTCAGGGCGTCGACATGCCGGGGAAACTGCATCGAAACCGCGCGCGTGACCAGCACGATTCCGATGTCGGATCGGCTGCAGACGGCGTCGATTGCCGCTTCGAGCGCAGCTTCTGTTTCCACAAGGCAGCCGTCGATCCCGGCCAGCCGAAGGCCGGTCAGCGTGTCGCTGTCGTCCGAGAGCAGATACAGCTTCATACTCAGACCTTGTTGAGAATCAAAATGGAGATAACCACGCCGTACAGAGCGATGGATTCACCGAGGGCCACAAAAATCAGGCTCTTACCGAACGACTTGGGATCCTCGCTTGTGGCGGCAATGGCGGCCGGGGCGCCCGCGGCAACGGCAATACCGCCGCCGATGCCGGAAATCGCGGTGACAAGCGCGGCGGCCAAAAGGCCCATGCCCTTGGAAGACCCGCTGTCGGAGGCCGGGGCGGGCGCGGCTTCAGCCGTAACCTCGGCGGTTTCGGCGGGCGCAGCCACGCTCTCATTCGCGGCGGAAACGGCAAAGGCGCAAACGCTGACGGCAACGATCAGAATCAGGAAGGTGGCGACATTGACGCGCATCACGCGGCGCACGGACTTCCCCTGCATACGCTGCCTGAACGTATGATAGGCGGAAAACATGAGAATTAGGGCGGGTACGAGAATCAGCAGTGCGGTCAGAAACGTTTTCATGGAATTATCCTCCGATCAGAAATAAGATATAGCAAAAAGCGTTGTCAGGCTTTTTTTGTTCGTTTGTCAAGATAGGCATAGAGTTTCGCGGCGTTGAACGCGCGGCCCTCGCCTTCATAGAAGCGCGAGAACATCTCATAAAACTCGAGACGCAAGCCCTGAATGCCCGAGAGCAGACCTTCGAGCGCCACAACCAGCGCGTTGCCGAGGACGACGACGATGATGCCCTTGACGCTTGTCGGATCGCCCGCCAGGGTAAAGACCACCATCATCATCGACGCGTGGACAATCACGAAAGCGCCGACGCGCAGGAACGACACCGTGTTGCTGAAATAGGACAAAATATACTCGATGGTCTCAAAAAGGTTCTGCATCAGGTAGTCCGATATGCTTTCGGGCTTGCAGAAGCGGCGTTCGTCAATCGAGCCGGCAATGATCTCCTTATTGAACAGAATCAGCAGCCCGACGGCCAAAAGCACCGCGGCAAGCTTTGCGGGAATCAGCTCCTTGTGGGACATGAACGTGTACGCCATGGACGCGGCGCTGAGATAAACGACGATTCCGGTCACGCCGTTTTCGGAAAACAGCGCGGAGCCGAGCTTCTTCTTTTTGAGGCAGGAAACCACGTTGAGCAGCATGGCGACCACCACAAGCGTGACGCCGATCGCGATGGCGACCAGCAGCACCGTGTTGATCGACTCCATCACCGACAGGGGCTTTCCTTTCCAGCCGAGCTTGTGATAGACCGGGTCAAGCAGTTCTTCAAACCCGAAGACCGAGCCGAACACAAAGCCGAAGATCATGCTGCAAGCCCCGCAGGGCACCAGAATCTTGCCGAGATCAAGCCCCTTCAGCTTCCACATGAGAATGCCGATGAGAATCAGCAGCAGACCCTGTCCCATATCGCCGAACATGATGCCGAACAGCAGCGTATAGGTGATGGCGACAAAGGCCGTAATATCGATGTCGTGATAGCTCGGCACGCCGTACATTTCCACGAAATACTTGAACGGCCGGAAGGCGACGAAGTTTTTGAGCCGCGTCGGCGGCGTCACGGCGCCGTCCTTTTTCGGGTCTTCAAACTCCACAACGAATTCCGGATACTTCATCAGCTTTTCGCGCAGCGCCGGCTCCCCTTTTGCAGGAATCCAGCCGGTGAAGAAGCAGCTTTTGTCATGCGCGACGGCATAGCGCCGCAGTTCAAACAAATCGGAAAGCTGCAGCAGCTTGCTGTAGAGCGCGCGAATCCGGTCGCCCTCCTCGGCCCAGATTTCGCTGACCTGTTCGTTCATCGCCTGCTTTTGCTCTTCGATAATCCTTATGTTCTCTTCAAGCGAATCGACAATCTCCTGGGTTGTGCCGACAGCGGACGGAATATGCAGCCTGTCGAACAGCAAAGCAGCAAAGATCTTGTCGACCTCCTCCTCCTTGTCGCGCGGCGCGAAATAGCAGCCCCAATAGCCCTTCTCGTCCACAGAAGCGGGCACAAAGAGAATATACGGATTGTCGCCGTAGCCTTTGGTGAGCTTCAGATAGCTGTCCTTCGGCAAATGGCCGAAGCGGATGGAAATAAACTTGCAGGCAAAGACTTCCTCCAGCGGCACACCGAGACCTGTAAAGTGTTTATACTTTTCAATGCCTTCCCGGCATTCCTCGATCTGCTCGTTGAGGGCGTTGTTCTGCTCCACCGCCTCGCGCACACGCGCACCGAGCGAATCGACGTATTCCCGGGTTTTGTCGTCGATCACGGTGCCCTTCTGGGGCTTTGCCGCCGTCAGGTCGATGGAAAACTGCTGCGCCAGCTCACGCACCGCGGAAAGCGTCGGCGTATAGGGGTTCTCCTCGTTGAGCGGCGCATAGCCCATCGTGGGCGAAATGAACGACGAGGCGGGCTCCGGGTGGAACATTCCGTCGCCGCAGAGCACCGTAATCAGCTTGTTGAGCTGTGACAGCGGCCCGCTCGCCATGACGAACTTCATTTTTTCAATGGACAATCGGCATCCCTCCCGTTCCAAATGGTGTGGTTACGATTCAAGAATGAGATTTTCCGCAATCACCTGGGGCGAAACCTTGAATTTGACGCCTTCGATGATGCGCAGCAGGTTTTTGGTTTCCGCGGCGGAAAGCTGCAGATAGCAGAACATCACAACGCCGGGGTAGGTGGAATAACGGATCAGACGGCGGCAGGTGCGAAACAAATGCGCCTCCAGCTGATATTCGACGCTCTTTTCACCGGCGCCGTCCAGCCAGCCGCGATAGACGCTTTTTTGAACAATGTGTTCCATTTGGGACATATCTCCGCAGGCGGCCAGCGCTTTTCGTTCGCGGTCGGAAAACAGCGTCAACGGAAGGTCGGGCGCCGTCAGATCGGCATAAAGCTCCGGCGACGACGGATAGAACCGTTTGGCACGCCAGACGCGCTCGAGCAGCCGGCAGTCCTGCGCCTGCGAAAGCAGCTCCAGAAGCGCCTTTCGCTCCGCGCCCGTAAAGCAGCGGCGGCACAGCTGATAGACCTCGCCGGAAAAATAGGATTCAAAGGTTTGTTCAAAGGTAAAATAATCCACCTTCGGCGCGGCAAGACACCCGCGGTACAGCGCACCGTATGCCGTTTTATCCAGCGACCGGGCAATCTCCTCAAGGGAATTTGCTCGGCCGAGGGCGAACAGATCGATGGACAGGTGCTTATCCAAAAAGGAATTGACGCGCTGCAGATAGATTTCGGTGTTGCCGCCGAGCAGCAGCAGGGTCGCGCGTTCAATCTGGTCGATCTCGTCTCGCATGATAAAGTAGCGGTAAAACGCATTGCCGATTGCCATTTCATAGCGGCAAAGCGAAACGAACGAGGAAAAGCGGTGCTTGCTGACCAGCTCTTCCAAAAAGCGCGCGGGAAACGATGTGACGCCGCTTTCGGCAATCTCTTTGCCGTAGGGCGTTCTGAGCGTCAGATATTGGGCGACCTCATTGACGCTCGCGCAGTGAAGCAGCGCGTCGTAGTCCCCTTTTGAAAGCCGTTTGCCGTAATATGCGCGCGAGAGCGCCAACAGCGCGTTAGAGCCAAGATTCAAGCCGCTTCACCTCCCGAAAAAAACGTTCTTTACGCCGTCATTTTGTCACGGCGTCCACAACGGAACGCACCCACTGTTCGCGGTTTTGCGCATACCGCGCGTCCAACTGTTTGATGACGAGGGCGTTCTGGCGTTCCAGCGCCTCCAGCGCGGCAGCGCGTTCGGTTTCTTTCTCCAGCTTCTGCTGTTCCACAAACGACGCAAGGGAGGCTTCGTTTTCGGCCCTGACGTCGGCCTTGTCGCGTTCCAGCTGTTCGAGCGCAACGGCGCGCTGCTTTTTTGCTTTCGCAACGCGCTGGCGCGCCTGCTTGTCGACCTGCACCAGTTCTTTGATCAGATTGTCCATGCGCCATCCTCCTAAAAAAGAGAGCAGGGACGCCGCGTGGTGTTGCGCCCCGTTTGAATGATTCCATTATAGCACATTTTCCGATTTTTGCAAGGCTAAAGCAAAAACTTACAGGGAACATTTGCGTTTCTGCCGCCGATCTGCTATAATGCTCCTATCGGAAAAGGAGGTTTTCGACCATGGAGATTCAGACAATCATCAAAAACTTTCAAAAACACGGTTTTTCGGCCGTTTCGTTCCGGACAAAAGAAGAGGCGGCCGCCTATCTCAACGCCGAAATAGACGGCGTATCCGTGGCCTACGGCGGATCCGTGACGGTCGCGCAGATGGGACTGCTCGATCTGCTCAAAGCCCACAATGACGTGATCGGCCATTGGGACATCCCCGCCGGCATGACCAAGGCGGAGGTCTATGTCAAAGCGGCGGCCACGGACGTCTATCTCACAAGCGCGAACGGCGCGAGCGAAACCGGCGAGCTCGTCAACATCGATGGCTTCGGCAACCGCGTCTCCTCTTCTCTGTTCGGCCACAAAAAGGTCTATTTCATCGTCGGCATCAACAAATTTGAGCCCACGCTTGAAAAGGCCATGTGGCGCGCGCGCAACATTGCCTCGCCCCAAAACGCCAAGCGGCTTGGACGAAAAACGCCCTGCGCCGTCAAGGGCGACCGTTGCTACGACTGCAGCAGTCCGGAACGTATCTGCAACGGCTTTGTGATCCACGCGCGCAAAATGTCCTCCTGCGCGATGGAGGTCGTCATCGTCGAGGAGCCGCTCGGCTTCTGATTGCTTGACAAAGCGAAAGACGGCATGGTATAATGCTGGCATCCCGACGGAAAGGAGAACTGAAGAAATGTACGAATGCCCCTGCGGTTATGTCTATGATCCCGCCCTCGGCGATCCCGACAACGGTATCGCCCCCGGCACTGCGTGGGAAGATGTCCCGGAAGACTGGGTCTGCCCCATCTGCGGTCTCGGCAAGGATATGTTCACCGAAGCATAAACGACGGCACAAAAAACAGAGCGGTTTTGCCGCTCTGTTTTTTTGAGGATGTTACGGCTTAAAAGCCGAAGAAGCCTTTGAGATAATAGGCGATGTTATGGAAGAACTTGATCACGCCGCCGAAGGTGCCCTCGTGCGCGTCGCCGCAAAGCGGGCAATGGTAGCGCAGCTCGGCTTTGCAGTCGTCGCAGTAGCCGTCTTTGTTGACGTCAGGATGGCCTTTTTCCTTAATTTCTTCCTGACCGGAAAGAACGATTCCGCAAACGGCGCAGGAAGTGCCGGCGGTTTTGCCTTTTGCAGTGCAGGTGGGCTCCACTTTAGGAACATCGACGGGAGTATGATCGGGCTGTTGGTTGGGATAATACTCGTAAACGCCCTTATTACAAGCGCTGCAGGAATAAAGCGTATAATATTTTTCATTCGGCTGAAGCTTCTCTTTGTCAAGACATTTATTGGTCTTCAGGACGATCATGTTACCATTGGATTTCACATGATAAAAGCCGGGCGCTTTCCCGCATTCGGAACCGTATGCAGCATAATCATCAGGATCAATGGAATCGGCAACTGCAAAAACGGCAAGAAGGCCGAACAGTACGGTAAGTGCAAGCAATACGCCGAGCAGACGTTTCGTCGATTTTTTCATTGGTTCATTCCTCCGTTATTCATTCTTTTCCACATTATACATCATTGGGAATTCATTTGTCAAGAGTCCGTCCGGTTCAAAAGGTCAAAGTTTCCGGAAAGCAACCGAACGTCTATTTCAGGTTGACCTTCAGCGTGGCGGAAGGTTTGGAAAGCAGCGTCGTTTTGGCTGCCGCGTCGCGGTAATAAGAAATAACCCTGAAGAAATACACCTTGCCGGGCTGCAGCTTTTTCAGACTGAATGCCGGTTTTGCCGTGGTACCGAGCTTTTTAAAATCGCCGGTTTTTCCGACGCGGTAATAAACGATGTATTTCTGTGCGGTTTCCGCCGCCTTCCAGGTCAGCTTTTTATTCTTGACCGAAAGCGCGGTTGCTCTGTCGGGCAAAATCCTGAATTTCCGGGCAAAGGTGCCCTTGTATTCCGGGCCTTTCATTTTGATGGTGACCGCATAGACGCCGGGCGTCTTTCTTTCCCCTTGATAAGTCACCGTGTATGAAGCGTTCGGGATGATTCTGCCTTCGCGGTCCTTGACGGTGACGCGGGGCTTGCGGCCTTTGCCGTTGGCGGTGTATTCCGTCACATTCAATGTGACGGAGGCGATGCGCGGAATCGTTTTGTTGACGGAAATATCATGACAGCGGTCACACTCCTCGCGCTGATAGCCGTCGCGCTTCGCCGTTGCGGCAAGCGTGGTTTCCAGGTAATTGTGCTCATAGGGCGCGATGAGCGTGGTCACGATCGTTTTGCCGCAGCGCGTGCAGGTCTCCGTCTGCTCGCCGTCCTCAAAACACCCGACCGGCTTCGTGATGACCGGTTCGCCGTAGACATGGGCGCCCTGATGGCTGACTTCATAGCAGCTTCGGCAGGTTTCGCAGCGGAAGTACTCCTTCCAGGTGCCCTCGCAGGTCGGTTCGTCCGCCTTATATTTCACGTCTGCGTGCGTGCGGCAAAACTGGGTAAAGCCGAGTTGATACCACTCCATACCGCACCCGTCGCGCAGCATCGACGTCCAGATTTCAAAAACCTCCCGGAAGCAATAGATTTCGTTATAGAGGTTCTTCATGGGCTTGTCTGCGATTGTGTCCGTGGGCTTGCGGAACGAGGCGCGCGGTTGCTTTTCGATATAATCCTTGTTGGCGGCGCCTTCCGTTTCGAGATTGCGGTAGGCAAATTCATAGCGCAGATCGGGCGTCAGCAACAGCTCACAGACCGCATTGTCGCTGCCGTTGGTCATGCGGAACACGACGCCGTCGCGCCTGTCGTTCAGCATCAGCGCGCAGGTCACGTCGATGGTGGTATTGTACTTTTGAGAAGTCAGCGTCGCCGTTTGCAAAAGCTGCTGCGGAAACGGCTGTTCTTCCTGAATCAGATCCTGCAGCTTTGCCAGCAGGCACTGTTCATTCGCCGTGTAGTAATCCCGATCCCAAAGCGTCGTTTCGCTTTCCATATGGCATGTTTTGCAGCGCAGAACATCAACGGCAGCGTCTGTCCCGGCTATGGAGCCGCTCGGGTCGTAAACAAGCTGATGGTCGGGACAAAGACCGCAGAAGCCGAAATCATAGAGATGCAGACCGACACACTGATTCACGAGCGCGTCCCAGCCGACAAACGTCTCGGTTTCCGACATCGACCATGGAATATCAACACGCACAGAACCGGCATTGTGATTGAACGTCATCACTTCATCCGGCTTCAGGTCGGCGCGGTTTTTCGTGACGATGGAATTACCGATCACTCTATGGTAGAAAGCAGCCTTTCCGTCCGGCAAAAGCTCCATGATCAGCACGACGTTTTCCCAGTCATGCGGATAGAAGCCGAATTGAAGCCGTTCGGTTTCAGAATCGTAAGCCAGAACATATTCGACCTCGGCCGGCTCGGTCAGATCCGGCAGCAGCACGGATCTTGTCAGCATCAGCTTCGCGTGATCCGCGGCGTCCTCGGGCGTATTCTCTTTCACGAACGAAATCAAAGCCGCCTCGTTTGCGGCAACATAGGCGTCGCCGTACAGCGGCGTTTGAGTTTCGGCCGCGAAGGCGGTGCAAATGCCGCACAACAGCAACGCGGCGACAAGAATCAAAGACAGTTTCTTCATGGTATCTCCTCCTTTGCAATCATTGTATCAA
>JAEEGL013654806.1_pt1 | contig 11364 bp, 4 predicted proteins | sample 9134231 | NCBI WGS metagenome assembly JAEEGL01 (sample SAMN16246548, study PRJNA631951) | gut metagenome | biome: gut microbiome; feature: rumen; material: fiber-attached | host: Bos | place: Iran: Karaj | collected 2018-10
CACAAACAGTAGCCAGCAGTACAGTGTTGTTCATGCGGAGCATCACACTGCCATCGGCCTGCTTTGCCACTTTCCCGGTTTCAATTGTGATGGTTCTTCCATCAGGCAACTGAATACTTTTCGTAATTACGTTCATCTTGTTTTAAAACATCTAAAAATAAAAAACTGTTGCGTCTTTGCGCAAAAAACGTCGCAAAGGTACACATTAATATATAAACAAACAAAGAAACACCCTATTTATTATTGTTTTTTATGAAATAATCTAAGTTCAAGGAGTTCTTAACTCACTATTTTATTAGAGATAACACAAATATAAGCAAGTTCGTCAGATTCATTAATCAGGGCATTAAGCACTTGTTCATTTCCCATCTGAAAAGTATTTCGCCCAGACCGTAAATCGTGGTGCATTACTCTGTGATGCGAATCTTCAGCTGGTGTTTCTGCTTCGGGTCGATGGTGTATTTCTTCAGGACGCCAGGACCGCAGGAACTGTTGCCCAAGCCCATGACGGCACAGTCGATGGAGAGATAAGTGTAGCTTTGGTCCTGGAGCTGGTAGTCGTGGGTCTTGGAAGCCAGATACTGTGCTGAGTAAGGGAGTGCTGAGAAGGAGAAGGCATCGCCAACGGCCTCGATGCGCAGGCGCCTGCCATCGTTGGTCTTCAGTTCGACAAGGGTGCAGTCCTCATGGTTGCCGGAGTCCTGCGGACGGGGATAGTGCACGTACTGCTGGCTGACGGTGGACTGCCACAGTCCCACGGGGCACGAGGTCTTACGGTCGGGATAGTTGTCCCAGGGTCCTCGTCCCTGCCAGGTCAGCTGTTCGTACTCGCGTGGCAGCCGGATGACAATGCCCAGTCGCGGCAGTGGGGGCAGGGTGTCGGGTATCTCGAAGGTGAAGGTCAGTTGGTTGCCGTCTATCGCCGTTGTCATGGGGATGCGCAGGGTGTCCAGTCCACAGCGTTTCCAGTCTTTCGCCAGCCAGTTGCCAAAGCTCTTGTCGTTGTCCGTGGGGGCACGGAAGCACTGGGGGCTGATGAGAGAGGTCAGATGGGTGATGGCTGATGTCTGATGGGTGATGGGTGATGGGTGATGGGTGATGTGACCTTGAACCTTGTCATCGACCTTTGTCATGTTGACGGGGACGAACGAGTCGCCTGCTAACTGGGCAGCCTTGCCATAGACGGCCTGCACCTCATAGTATTTGGGTGTCAGCGTGCGGTCGCTCATGATGACACCGTTCATGCAGAAGGCGTGCAGGTTGGGCTTGTCGCCAAAGTCACCACCATAGAGCACTTTGCCGTCGCGGATGATGCCCTGGTCTACCCAGTCCCAGATGAAGCCACCCATGAGACGGGTGTTGTGGTTGATTTCGTCCCAGTATTCTGAGAAATTGCCAAGTGCATTACCCATGCAGTGGGCATACTCGCTGGTCATGACGGGACGGGGTCCGCCGTCGGAGCCTTCCCATGTGCAATGGTCACCCTCGCGCTGGGCAATCTCCAGCAGACGCTCCCAGCGTGCATTCTCGGCACGCTCCTGGTCGCTGCCCTCAGCGATGCCCGGATTGAGGTAGTCCTGCATCACCCGGGGGTAGAACCGCGAGATGACATCGACCGTCTGCGGGTCGGCCTTCGTACGGCACATGTCCGATGCGACAGAGGCTGTGCCCTGTGCACCCTCGTAGTGTACCGGGCGTGTGGGGTCGAACTCATGGAGCCAGGCCGACATGGCAGCGTGGTTGGCGCCATAGCCACTCTCGTTGCCGAGGCTCCAGAAGATGATGCTGGGGTGGTTCTTGTCGCGCTCAGCCATGCGTACCGCGCGGTCCATGAAGGCGTCGTGCCAGTCGGGTGTGGAAGCCAGTGTGCCCCGGAGTCCGTGGGTCTCGCAGTCGGCCTCGTCCATGACGTACATGCCTATGGAGTCGCACAGCTCATACCAGCGCGGACAGTTGGGATAGTGGCTGAGACGGACGGCATTGACGTTGGCCTGCTTCATCAGTTGAAGGTCTTGAAGCATGCGCTGCTCTGTCATCACACGGGCGGTATAGGGGTCGTGCTCATGGCGGTTGACGCCACGAATCTTGACGGCCTTGCCGTTGATGAGCAATTGTCCGTCCTTGATGTTGATGCTTCGGAAACCGACCTTCTGCGTCACTTGCTCGACCATGGTGCCATCGGCACGCTGCAGCTGTAGGCGGAGGGTGTAGAGGTTGGGGTGCTCAGCCGTCCACAGGCGCGGGTTGCTGACCTGCATCTCCATGCGGTTGAACTTACGATAGCCTCGCTGCGAGTACCACTCGTTCATGCGGGCAGCCTTGTGGGCAAGGTCGAGGACCTCGTCGGCGGCAATGGTGTCGCTGCAGACAGGGCGGTTGGCGTCCAAAAGGGTGGCTAAGAGGCGGTAGCCCTCGCCCGTCTCGCCATTGTACACGGAGAACTGAGGATTGACGGCGAGCGTCCAGGAGTCTTTGTCGTGGGTGGTGCGGACGGTGACATCGCGCAGGCGGACATCGGGGGTGTGGTAGAGCAGCACGTCGCGATGGATGCCTCCGAAGCGCCAAAAGTCCTGGTCTTCCAGATAGGAGCCGTCGCTGTACTTGTAGACCTCGACGGCTATCTGGTTCTCACCTTTCTTGATGTAGCCGGTAATATTGAACTCTGAAGGCTCCATCGAGCCCTGACTATAGCCAACTCGCTGACCGTTGACCCAGACGTAGAACGCCGACATGACACCCTCGAAGCGCAGGAAGGTCTGACCCTCCTGCCAACTGGCTGGCAGGCTGAACGTACGGCGGTACTGGCCTGTGGGGTTGCGCTCTACGTAGGTGGTCCACTCCTTCTTAGGCTCGCGCGTGACATAAGGCGGGTCAATCTTGAACGGATAGCCGGCAGAGATGTAGATAGGTGTGCCGTAGGTGTGCCCGCTGGTGTTTTGCTCCCAGTTGGCTGGTACGGGAAATGTAGTCCAGCTGCTGGCATCGAAGTCCGTGCGGTAGAAGTCGCGGGCGCGCTCTTCCGGTGTCTTGGTCCAGCGGAACTGCCATGCTCCGTTCAGACTCACCATGCGGTCGCCCTGTTGCTCGGCGTATGGGATGAAGTAGGCACGGGCTGGTTCACGATGGATTTGCAGCACGTGGTTGTCCTCCCAGTCGTGGTGCTCCATGCATAATGCACCTTGCATCATGCATAGTGTAAGAAAGGTAAAGGATGCTCGTTTTATCGTCATATCATGATGAATGATGCATGATTATTGTACTTCCAGTTCTTTAAATTCCACATCTTTGGTGTCGATGCGCAGTCGGTATGTTCCGGCATTAATCTGGGTGCCCGTCGTTGTTGACAGCATCTTAAACTTATTCGGTGTAGGCGGAAAGGTGACATCCGTATCCACCAATATCGTATTCTTGGAGTCGGTAACCGTCATGCGGGCTGTTACTGGCTGTCCGGTAGTGTTCTTGTAACGGAAACGAAGGGCATACTCCTGACCAAGACCAGGGGTGATGATGAAGGACGTGGCATTGCTCTTTGCCTTTCCCACGACCTTCTCAGGCTCATAAACCGAGGCAGGACGAGCCTCCGTGTCCTTGGGCAATTCTTCCTTCGGCAGTTTGGCAATGGTATCGGTATCGAGGGCTTTCCAGTTTACGGCAATAGGTGACAACTGTTGGGCGGAGAGGCTGATGCCTTCTCTCGGGCTGGCTACGGCAATGCCGCAGATGACAGCCTGACCAGCCTTTACCTCGGGGAAGGAGATACGCAGGCGACCGTCCACAGCCTTGGCATGGATTACACGTTTCATGGCTCCACAGTAGCCTGCTTCTGCCCACGGGTCGAGGTCGTCGACCACCGTCCGTCCGTTGACGGCTACATCGAAGATGCGCAATCCCTCATAGTCGGCAGTCTCAGAGGCTTCACGACCGTGCCACGGTTCAGCAAAATAGAGTTCTATGCGATAGGTGGCGGTGTCGGCTTGCTGCGACAAGGCTGAGAGCACGGGCAGGTCGTACCACAGGCGGTGGCGTCCGAAACGGAAATATTGGAACAGCTCGTCGCTCTGGGTGCCTCGGATGTCTGTCGTGATATGGCGCTGGCTGGCCTGCAGGGCATTGATACCTTCGAAATCCTGTCCCCACGAGTGGCTATGCAGGGTGTCATCGGCCAGCCATTGCTGTCCGAACTCGTCTGTGAAGGCATTGCCGCCACAATTGATGCGATAGAGGTAGTGATAGCCCTCGGCACCCTTCACGAGGTCGCGGTTTCTGTCGGCAGCGGTCTTGTTTGTCGCCATTGAATGGCGATCTACGGGAACATAGCGCTGGCGGTACATGTAGTAGGCTGGGGTAGGCTCCTCCCAGGCGGTGACCAGGCCTTTGTAGTTGATGGGGCCTATCTTGTCAATACGCCGCAGTGCACCGTCGGGCTGGACGCGACCGGGGTTGTCGTGCGAGTTGAATATCCACTGGAAGTGACCGCAGACGCTGTCCCTGGCACTCTCTGCCAGACGGGCCTTGGTTTCCAGGAGCTTGGTGAACGACTCCTCGCTGTACTTGGCTGTGCCGTGCAGGTCGATGGTGCGCCAGGCACCATACTCACCGTTGAGCAGTTGCTCGGGCTGTTTCAGTTCGTTGTCGTAGTTGTCGGCAGAGCCTCCGTAGGTGCCGCTCCAGTTTTGGATGACGTTCCAGTCGGTGCCCTCGCCGCCATTGCAGGTGGTGATGGCACGCTGGTCGCGACAGGTGGGGTCGAGGCTGCGGATGATGTCGCTGCACTCCTCGGCGAACTTCTTGGGCAGCACGCTTTCGTTCTGTAATCCCCAGAGAATGACCGAGGGGGAGTTGCGGCGCTCCTTGATCCAACGGACCAGCAGGCGCTTGAAGTTACGGCGGAACTTATGGGTGTCGTACCAGATGTGTGCCGAGAACTGGCTCCAGAAGAGGACGCCCTGCTCGTCGCACAGCTGCTGGTAGAGCAGATGGTGTGGCTGGTGTGCCTCGCGGAGGGCATTGAAGCCGGCATTGGTAATCTGCTTCATGCGCGAGCGAATCTGTTCGGGCGAGAAAGCATGGCTGGCACCTAAGAGGTGCTCATACTCACAGGTTCCGTTGATAAAGGTGGGCTTGCCGTTGAGGTAGAACCGATGGTCGTCCGTCTTGCCCATGATGCGTTCGCGGAGCACAGGCCACGAGACAGAACGGATGCCGAAAGGTGTGCGCACCTCGTCGGTGGTCTTGCCTCCGCGCTTGATCATGGTGGCGAGGTTGTAGAGGTACGGGTCATCAAGGCTCCAGCGGTGAACATCAGCCACAGCCTCCACCTGTCTGACGGTACGCGTCTCGCCAGCCTTCAGCGTGACAGCCTGTGCCAGCCGGAACACCTGCTTGCCAGAGGCCAGCGTGAACTTGTTGACCAGCTCGAGGGTTTGTTCCTGGCGGGTGTAGTTCCTGACTTCGGTCTCGATGAACACGGAGTCGCAGGCAGCATTGTTCCAGATGTGGACACCGAAAGGCTCGATGCGGATGGCATCCGTCTCAATGAGTGATACTGGGCGGAAGATGCCGAAGGGCTGGCTGCCCTCGGAGAATCCCCACTCTGACGAGCAACCGCCACAGACCCATGGTGAGGCGGTCTGCATAGCGGGATGATCTACGCTGACACGCAGGGTGTTGTTACCGTCTTTCAGGTGGTCAGTGACATCCAGTGTCCAGACGGTACGCCCCACGAGTTCCTCGGGATATTGATGACCGTTGAGGGTGACGGTGGCATAGGTGCCGACGCCTTCGAACTGGAGGAAGTAGCGACGACCATCCTGCTTCGCGGTGGTGAAAACCTTGTCGTATACGGCACTGCCGTGCAGATTGCCGTGACGCAGCTGGCGATAGCCATGATAGTCATCGAAGTTGTGGGGGATGTTAATCATCGACACTTTACCGCCCTTGACACTTGCCAGCCAGCCTTCATTGAGCGAGGTCACGGTGCGGCGGCCTTTGCGCTCAGGGGTGGGGAAACTGACCTCGCTGCGTCCCATCGGTACACTCGTGGCAACGGCAATGCCACGCTGCTGGTCGTTGTTGACAGCGCAGTAGAAGTGATAGACCACTCCATCGTGCTTCAACACGTAGCTCTTGTGGGCAAACATCTCGTCGTAGGGCTTCGAAGGGACAATCAGGTCCGGGCCCGTCCAGTCCTGCCAATGCAGCAAGTCACGGCTGACGGAGAAGGTGTTATAGGCGTTATATTTGCGGTCGGGATTATAGGCCGAGAAATAGAACATGACGAACAGGTCGCCCATCTTCACAATCTGGGCATCGCCCGTGATGATGCCAGGAGCCTCGTGGAAGTAGACGGGATTCTTGTCATAACGCTTCCATTTCTTCAAATCGTTAGACAGGGCAATGCCGATGCGCTCAGCCTTGAGATGGTTCTGGGGATTGATGCCACCAGCGTTGTAGAACATGAGGAAGCGGTACTTGCGCAATGCCGGTGGCAGGTCATTCTGGGCTTTGCCGTTCTTGCCTTTCTTTTTAGTTTTCTTCAAGGGTTGTGGCTGCAGGTCGTAGATGGTGCTCTTGTACTGGGTCAGCTTCTCCCACCACTGCACATCGTTGTCGTGGATGCTGAGCAGGGGCTTGTCCTGCGACTGCCACTCGTGGGCTTGGGTGATGGCGCCAGCGGTCCATGCCAGTCCGATGTTCAGAGGCTCGCGCACGGCCTCATAGCCCGTGCCGTGACCTCCGATGTAGGTCATCCAGTAGTTCTTCCTATACTTTGAGATGCCGTTGCTTCCACCCCATGTCCAGTCGATGAGTGCAGGGAATCCGCCTCGCTGGTTGGCATCCCACCGGGTGGTGTCTGAAGGATAGCTGAGCAGCCGTCCCTGGGTCTGCCAGTGCAGCAGGTCGTCCGAGCAGGCAAGCCACGTCTCGTAGCCTCGTCCGTCCAGTCCCTCCTTGCCGTTATAGACTACATAGGTCATCAGCCACTTGTCGCCCACACGGAACACCGTCGGACAGTCTATCTTGTGATAGTTGTCCGCAGGGGCTACCACCATACCATATTTATAAGGTGTGCGCACCTCCTGGTATATCTTGTTCATCACTTCTTTGCTGATGTCAGCAGCACTGCTGCAGACCGATATCAAGAGCGATGCAAATGCTATCAGTATTTTTTTCATCGTGTACCCATTTTACTTTTATCTTTGGAACAGCCAGTCTACTTCGCCCGACGGGCCATTCAGTCCACAGTCGCGGGCCTTGATGTCCGAGGTGGTGAAACCTGCCACCATGAGGATGCCCTTAGGCAGACGAATGGTCTGCCGACCAGCAGGCAGCGAGTATTGGTGGATATTTACCTTCGGCATCTGGACTATACTGATGGCATTGGTCAGCAGGGGCTCGGCCTGTCCATACTCGTTGCCAGTGGCATCAGTCTCCAGCTTGGGAGCCTTGGCGAACTTGGTGTCATCGTCCTTGAAAAGTCCTACGAGTAGTTTGACAGGTGTCGCACTCTCATACTCGATGGTGGTGCCCACAAGGCGTGTGGTGTCGCGATTGAGCACCAGTGCCTGCAGACCCTTAAGTTCAGGAGCGACACTGTCCACTGGCGTGTCAGGGCGATTCTCGAAGAGGATGGCACCCCTCTCGAGACTTTGAACTTTAAACTTTGAACCTTGAACTTGCCAGGCAGGCCAGGCAGGCAGTATCTTGACATCTGCCGCAGCAGCCGGGTGCTTCAGCTTCTCAATGTTCTCCTTGAAGGCATCCAGTTCTTCCTGATAGACTGTGGCCAGTTCGCGCCAGGTCTTCATCTTGCCACCATCGCCACCCACGGGAATGCGGCGCTGGGCGGTCTGCATGGAGTTGGCATAGAGATACCAGTCGTCCGTCATACGACTCAGGTCGTACCAGATGCTGAGGCTTTGCTCCAGCCAGATGACGGCCGCCTCCAGATGACTGATGTCCTGCGTCCACTTGTAGCGCAACACCTCGGCGGCAGCACGCACCTTCAGTTGGAAAGCCTTGGCAAAGGAGGCATAGCAGAGAATGTCGTTCCACACACGCTGGTATTCGTCTGCATGACGGGTAGGCTTGGCTGCTGCTGCCCCCATCTCAACGAGGGCTTTGGCGCCGTGGTTGACACACTGGTCTACGATGTCCAGAGGCAACTCGCCCTTGTGGGACTGACCTTTGTATTCCTTCTCAATATACTCGATGAGTTTCTCGCCCTCGGGGCCGCAACTCTCGTAGAAGCCTGGATAGATGGTGTACTTGTATGGATTTACCAACTCGCCCATGGTCATACCGAGCAGCAGCGTCTGACGGTTGCCCTCGGTGATGCCAAAGCGGCGCAGAAGCTTGGGGGCTATCTCGCCCGCCTCGTCGTAGGCGTTCAGCAGGTGACCGGCAGCAATGGTGTCGATGCCGTAGTAGTCGGCAAGTACTTTCTTCCAATAGGTGCGCTCGGCAATGGACAAACCATTGCTCACAAGAGCGCCTCGCTGGTCAGTCCACGCATAGCGGCCCCAGGCGCGATACCACATCCAGTCGCGGTCCAACTGCTTCAGGCGCTTTCCGTCGGGCAGCTTGTCTGCCGTATAGGGCCAGTCCCAATAGGAAGCCTGCGGATAGAGGTGCAGGCCCTTGGAGTGGTGGACGCGGTGCATGGCCTGTACCGTCTTCTGGATGAAGGCGGGCGATGACCAGCGCCAGGGTTCCAGGTTAGCCAGGATATGCACATTGTCGATATGTACGGGAGCGGCAGCAGCCAGTTGTCTGTGTGTTTCACCCCAGGGACCGCCCGGCTCGTAGGTGGTCAGCGACTCGCCGGTATATTTCGACATGGTGTAGATGTTGGGGTAGAGGGGCAACGACTCTTTGAGAACCAATGGTCCGTCGGTATCGTGCGAACGAAGCACCACGGGCGGAATATCCGTTCTGCCGCTGGCTTTCAGTCCATCCTTGATGCCGGGGATGATAGTTTCCTTCATCCATATCACGTCATCCTCAATGGTAGCCATGGCTTCACCCAGGCATACCAAAAGACCGACGTTGGGATAGTGCTCAATGAAGGCAGCTATCGACTTTCGGGTATAGTCCGAAATCAATGGCGTGATGGGACGGTGGCGGTCTTGTGTCTTCAGGCCGTAATGGTCGGCAAAGGGCTTGCTCAGGATGATGTTATAGAACATCTGGATGACCCAGATGCCGCGGCGGTCGGCCTCGTGGGTAAGGAACGAGAAGATTTCCTCGTTCTTCTTGAACGTCTCCTCGTCCACCTCCAGGGCGAAGGGATAGTCCTTCAGCTTCACCAGCGAGGCAAAGGGATGACCGTTCCACAGGTACAGCGAGTTGTATTTGTTCTCCACCATCATGTCGAGGTATTTCACCCACTCCTGCTTGTCGTAGAACCAAGGGAAGTTCTCAGGGGTGTAAGGGTATTCATAGACACCATGACCAGGCAGATAGACCGTCTTCTGCAGTCCGATGCAGGTGCCTCGCATCACCATCTGGGGTGCTTCCTGAATGGAATGTTGCGACGGCATCGCAACATACTGAGCAAGTCCGCCGGCTTGACGGATGCGGTCTGCCAGTTCCACGCAGCCATAGATGACACCCGTGGCATCGTTGCCCGTTACCATGATACCTTTCTTGTCCTTGGCTATTATGTAACCTTCTGCTGTTCCGCTGTTTGCGTTCGAAAGCGTAATCTTGCAGTCTGCTTTCTTGGGGCTGACGGTATAACCCATCTCGGTCAACTTCTTCTGCAGGTATTCTGCAGCATATTGCTCACGAGCCGATGCTCTCTTTCCCGTCTGGATGCTGATGCGCTGAGCCGTAACCACAGAGGTTAGGCATACCAGTAACAACAAGGCTGATATTCTCTTCATGTGTTAAGTAGTTTTTTTATTATATAAAAAAGACTGACGACACGGGAAAATGTCATCAGTCTGACAAACAGGTTATTTGTCATCATCCAATTACTCTCTAATGACTCTCCTATTCAACTCATGTTTTCCTACACTCCATCCCAGTTCTTTCCTTACTCCATCCATACTTGTTGTCCGATTGTTGTCCGATTGTTGTTCGATTGTTGTTCGATTAATTAACGGACAACAAACGCACAACAGATGAACATTAAACGAACAAAGACAGGCATTAATACTTAGGTGAATTGGGGCAGAGGTTGTGCTTCTTATGCCCTAAGCATGCTTTCTTTATGAGTTCATCTAGAGTTCCATTGGAGTTCATTGAGTTAATTACTGTAAAACGAGTGTTACATGGGTAATATCTTTAATGAAATGTTAAATTTATACCTCAAAGATAAATTATTTGCGAAATAATTTGGTTTATATCGTAAACTTCTTTATATTTGCACCGTGAACCGGACACAATAGGCCAAAGACGTGCTTTCTGCAGGAGCACGAACGAGGCCAGAGAGTAGTAAAGCAAATGTAGAACAACTTTAAAATGAAACAACAATGGAAGAAAAAAGTAATCTGACAGCCGAGCGCAGTCTGGAGATTATTAGAGAATCAATAGAACGCAGTCAGCGAACCATCAACAAGAATTCGGCCCTGCCGCTTATTTGGTGGGGAGTCTGTGTTGCCGTATTTTCACTTTTTATCGCATACCTATGGAAGAATCATGGTGGACCAGTGTGGAATATGCTTTGGGCCGTATTATGGCTGATAGGATATGCAGGCAATTGGATGATTGACAAGCGAAGGGAGAGCGTACCTACAACCTTTGTGGGGAAAACTGTCAGTTATGTGTGGTCAACATTTGGCGTATTCTGCTGTTGTGTAGGCATGATATTCGGTTTTATCGGCTGCGGTATGTTACCAATGGAACTGATTTTGCCTAAAGTGTATGCGTTTGGCTGCATTACAAGTGTCATCTCCTTGTGCTTTGGAATGGGTACAACCATCACGGGACTTGTCATACGAAGCCGCATCATTCAGGTGTGCGGTCTTATCGCGGGTATCGGTGGATTTTTCGGTGCTTTGCATTTCTCTGGCCATACACAGCTGTACGTGATGGCCGTCGTGGCCTTGATAGGTCTGATTGTGCCAGGTATAACGATTCTCTTGCAAAACCAGAAATAAGGAGGTACGGACATGTTCAAGCCATTAGACCCCCTGCTTCACTCCGAGTTGCGACTGGCTGTCATGTCGCTACTCATCAGTGCAGAAGAAGCCGAGTTCCCGTACATCAAGGAGCAGACGGGAGCCACAGCGGGCAACCTGAGTGTGCAGATAGACAAACTCTCGGCAGCGGGCTACATAGAGGTAGAGAAGACTTTCAAGGGCAAGAAGCCTTGTACCCTCTGCCGTATCACACCTACAGGCCTGAAAGCCTTTGAGG